>ERZ827186.3074-NODE-3074-length-10209-cov-2.461788_pt1 | contig 10209 bp, 21 predicted proteins | sample MGYA00519918_ERZ827186 | MGnify/ENA primary metagenome ERZ827186 (study PRJEB31778, sample SAMEA3449275) | human gut metagenome | biome: human gut; feature: human-associated habitat; material: faeces | place: United Kingdom | collected 2010/2012 ... | reverse complement strand
CGCCAATACTCCCGGCCAACTGTTAAGTTTTCCTTAATAACTGGATCAACCTTTTCGAGCTTATCCTCGATATGGTTCCCGTACTCTCCCCGCGCCAGCTTCTCGGCGTAGTCGTCGTCGCGCATCATCAGGTCATCAACACATAAACAATCAGGGTACATTTGACCATTCGTAGTATAACAACCTATTTCTCCGTACCGTCTTTCAGAACCATCGTAAACAAATACTATAACAGACTGATGTGCGTTGCTTGTGACGTGTAAAAACTTAACAGGACGGCCTTCCCTCGTACACACAGCTGCGCCTGCTTTGGCGGCCGCTAAGTCAAATTCTCTCATATTTATTTCAGTTTTTTGATGTTTTGCGAAAATCTCGCTATTTTTTCAGAACGGAGCGTCGCAATCTTTGCACGCCCCTCTGTACCTGAATAATTCATAGAGGCGTCCAAATAGCCACACTTTGAAATATCCATGGCCTGTGGCGTGCTCGTGGCACCAGCATTTCCCCATGCGTATCTTAAATATATTCATACTCATTGCTATTTTACTAATTCAAAAAGTGTTTTATCCTTCGCTATCGTCCCGATTTTCACCCGTTCCGCCTCTTCTTTAGTGTCGAACTTTAGCACCATTCCTTCGCGTATTGGGCACCCATTATCCCGCCAGAGTACATAAACCATAAGACACCACTTGTCGTCCCAAAACGTGGGCGTCCCGTATATCTCAGCCACGTAAGCATATATTTTACGGGTGACTATTTGACAGATCAAATCGCTCATTTCACCAACTCAAATTCGTAAACCACCACCCACGGGTTCCGATCCCATGTTCCACGGCCGTACACCTTGTCGACAAGCGCGGCGAAGGCTTCACGAGGGGTATCGAACCCTTCTGATGGATTATTCGGGTAGTCATAGAAATAGTGAGGCATGTATGAATCGTCACCTCCATCCATATAAATTCCCTCCCTCATGGCGTCATCGTGCGAAATGCTCTGCAACCGCTCACTTTTGATTCCGGTGATGCAGATTTGGTGCGGCATCAAATCGGCGCGGACAAACATTTTGTTGTACCATCTGATGTCGTTGGCGCCTATCCCAACGCATAGTTTCTCAAAATGTACTCCCTCTTGCTCAAGTAATGTTTTATAGCTCTGCGCCACGGCCACGACCTCGCCGACTTTGTAGCGGCATTTGTCTTTGAAAAAGTCGCATTCATGGTAGTATTCCCGCGAAACACTTGTGCCACCACGCGCAATACCACCTATTACCGAATTACAAAAGTCATCGTAATCCGTCCATATTTCCCACAACCTATCGCTAACCAGCCTCCTCGTCATGGTCTGTCGCCCCTCGATGACCGCATCCGTCAGTCCGTAGCGGTCGTTAAACATTATCTTCTGCATGGTTATTCTTGTTTTAGGTTGTTTACTCTGTCGATCTTGGCGGCGATCTCAATTCCGAAGAGGTGAACCGACAATTTATAGCTACTTGGTCTGAACCAAAATTTACTTAGGCCGAGCAGTATAAAATGACCGCAGCCCGGATTCCGCCATCTGTTTACGACATATATTCGCAGTCGTACATGCTGTGCTTTCATTTATACAAATTGTTTATCCTGTCTATTTCGGCGGCGATAAGGGCGCCGGCCTCGGATAAACACCGGATGGCATGACCGTATTTGCCGTCATTAAGGTGTTCGTAAGCCCATCTAAGAATACTTATGCTCAAGGGTATTTTCAAATCTGCCCCCTCCCTTGCACGTATATCATCTAGCTTATCGGCAATGGTCTCGACGCCTGTTTTCATGGGATTCTATTTCTTTTTTGAGTTCCTCGATTGATTTTGTGAGCCGCTCGTGTATTTCCACGGCGCGATACATAAGCCAAACAGTAACGATTCCGAGGATTGAAAGCAACGCCCACGCTATAATTTCATTCTTCATTTTCTCTTCTGTTTTAGCTCCGCAACGCGGCGGAGGATGTAATTCATCTTTTTTGCTTGGATGCGCCTGCGGGTTTTGTCATGGCTCCATCCAACATATTCTGCATATGCCTGTAATTCCTCGCAGGGGCATTCTGTGAGCGCCTCCTTCCTCAGTCGGCGCAGTAGTTTGGTTTTCATGGCTCATAGGGATTTGTGGGTAAATCGTGAACGCTGACGGCCAGTCCGGCGTCGATCAGGTCTCGATAGTCGAAGTAGAGGCGGTGTAACAGGTCGAAAAATGCGCACATATCGCTATACCAAACTTCACTTGGTGAATATTTTATCCGGCAATCAAGAATTAGGCAATCCTCATAGTCCGAACCCAGTAGTTCGCCCAGCCGTTTGACAGGCACGAACGGTTTCCCGTCGTTGTAACCTCGCTCGGTGATCTCCACGTACAGATCGGACATAGGCCGAAGGACGGGCAGTATATCGTCGAGGTAGTCGTATCGCAAATAAGCCCCATCGTCAGTAGTTAATCCAATATCTCCATCCATGCAAGGGTCTGCACTGCCAAGTTGGCATAGCACCCAAATATCCTGATCTCTGTCTTGAACTTTCAGGTCATATGGCAGATACCCCGCAATGTCGGTCAGTGTGAGTTCTCGTTTCATACGTCTATGGTTATTTGTTCTGAGGTGTTGTTGATTGACATTTGATTTTCTCCGGGAAAATCATAGCCAAACTCATATTCACGCATCCATTCGATTCGAATGTCGTACTCTTCGGCTCCATTTTCGACCGCCCAGTCGTAAAGTTCCTTCGGTGTCATAGCTCTGTCTTATTCTTGAATCTCCCGCCAGCCGATGATTTCGTGTTGGTAAAACGAGCCGTTGCCCGTGAACCAGTAGTTAAATTGCTTGTCGTAAGCCGCTATGTAATATATTCCCGGGGAAGTACATATTATCACGGGTGTATCGTTGTCCGGAATATCATTCGGGTCGTGCCAGCGCGTCAGCTCCTCGTACTTGGCTTTGCTCCCAGCGATATAGGCATCTATCATTCCGCGTCTGTTGTATGGGTGGGCGGCTGCCTCTGGAGAATCAACCCATTCTTCCGCTCTTTCCTCAATCGTTTTCATTCTCGTTCAGTTTTTGGATGAATTGCCGCAGTGCGACACAATTATCGGCTCCTATTCCACAGGCGCCTACAACAGTACAGCAACAATCGACACAATATGCCTCAATCGCTCTTTTCCGCATCCGCTCCTCGCCCTCCTGCTCGGCAAGTTCGGCTGTGTGGGTCATTGCCAATCTCAACCGCCTTTCAACGTGGTCAGCCATATCAACTGTAAGGTTGTTTATGCACCCGTCGATAAATTCCCTTGCTTTTTCGCTTTTCATATGTTCAGTTTATAGCCGTTAGACAAAAGCCATTCGGTAGCAGCCATAAGTACATCGACCAATTTCGTCCCCCGGTGGGAGATCAATTCTGCTCCGCTTTCAGTTTTGTAGCAGGCTATTTCCCGCAACATCGTTTGTATTTCAATCCGCTACCGCACGGGCACGGCTCGTTGCGGCCGATCTTATCCCTGCTTCGAACGTATGTTTTGCCTCTGCCGTTGGCGCATCGTTCGCAGATAGGACGACAATAACCGTCATATTTGTAAATCTTCGTGTTGCCGCAGATCGCGCATCGCTCCTGCTTGGAATCCGTTTCCTGCGTTAGGCTTTCTAAATTTTGCGATATGTTTTTGACGCTATCGCGAATGCCTCGCTGGCATAGATCATATACTTCTTGTGGAATAATGGTTTTGTCGTTCATCCTTTGTAGTTTTTGAATTCAACACTCTTGAAAATTGCCTTGTGGTTACACCAACGCGCCAGCCGTTTTTGCTCTTTCGTCGGCTCAATGTTATTATCGAAATCCCGGTAAGGCTGGGCAAACGGGCAGACTTTCAATTTACGCAGGGCGTTGATCCGCTCCAATGATTCATCGACATCTTGTATCAGGCAGTAGACGAAAATGCGATATGGCTTGATGCCTCGGCGCCCCAACTCTTGGACACACTTTGTAACCGCCTCCAGTTGGGACATCCGGTCGCAGGCGAACCGAATATGCTGAATCCACTTCACCCGCGCCAGCAGGTCGAGGATGTAGGGATCATCGCACGCCCTCCGGGCATCCAGCCCTTGATTGAAATCAACCGCGATGCCCATGCGGATTATTTCCTCGATCTGCTCCAGCCCAAAGTCCGATGCCAGCACGTTGTTATCGAGCAATACAGCCCGGCGCTTGTCGCCGATAAACTCCCGTAGCGGGGATGCGGGCCGGATAGTTCCTTCTTTGTGCGGAACAATGCACCACGGGCAGCGGTTCGGACAGCCACGGGTAAGGAATCCGTAGGCTTCATTTACTCCGTACAGCGAATAATCCGGACAGGTGTGCTCGATTTCGTCGGGTAGTGTTGTCGTGTAGTCTTTATACCTGGTTCCGGCTCGTATTACTTCGCAATGATAAATGTCGAGGCAATCGGGGGTAAAGGTAAAGACTTTCGACATATACACTCGGTCGTAGCGACCGAACATCGGGTCGGCGAACTCCACCGAATCACCCTGCGATTTATGCCAAGCTGACAGTTTCATCAGCGCGAGGTTCGGGAAGTTGTGACCGTCTACGTCTATCAATCCTATTCGCATGGTTCTTGTATTCATTTATCGTGATGCGCACATCATGGGTGCTATTTTTATTTCAGAATAAATTCAAGCTCGGCCAGTTGTTTCTTTTTCAAGGGAACGCAAGCATTGGACAGGTATTCCCGTATCTGATCCTTGTTTTTGCCAACACCTTCTGGGTCGCAAAGCCTGTGCGCTGTGACTGTGGCTGCCTGTATTTCGCGTTGCAATCTGTCTCGCATCATGCAGACACCCTCTTCCGGTGTGCTTTCGATAAAAATAAGCAGGCGCCTAAGATGGCGTATTTCGTCGTTGTGCTTGCCGATTTTTTTCCGCAATGCCTTGTAGGCCCGCGCCTGGGATTCCCGGGTGAAGAATTTACCAGTGTCATAGTCGTGTTTTAACTGGTTGATCGCCGCAATGTTTTCGTTGATCAGGGCGTTGATGTCCGATGTAGTTTTCATGGTTATCGTTCGTTAAAGGTTAACTGAGGGGACTGGGGCTTTCAAGCGCCACAAATACACCCCATTCACATGCTCAAGAGTGAAATTATCTTTAAGAGGGCCGCCCAAACGACGGAATCGAATGTAGGCCATTGCTTCATCCCGTGTGTAATACTTTTCCCCGGATTGCACACTTGGCGGCCCGCCATCCTTTGCGTAACTGACAAAAGCCGTATAGGCATTCGTGTGTTTGAGGTATGCCTGCTTGCTTTGCATGGTGGCTATCAATCGGCGAATATCTTTCACGTTGTAGCCCTGCAACAGCCACACGACCTGTGCTGCAGTTATGGGCTCAGGCATCGAAGCAATACATGGCGCGTTCGTGGCGATCCATTCTATGAGTTCCACGGCCTCCGCCTCTTTTCCCCCTACAACCCCCTTTTTAGTATCTACCAGTGTGTGTGTATATTCTTCTATTCTTTCTTTCTTATATTCTTTAGTTGTGGTTATTTGTTGGTTATCTGTTGGTTGTTTGCTGGTTATTTGTTGGTTATCTGTTGGTTGACAACCATTATCAAAACCATCCTGTGCTTGTTGGTATAAATCATAATTACAGACAGTTATGATGGTATATTTGCGCGTTCCCGACTTGGTTATAAACCCGCAATTATCCAGCTTGTCTATTGCGGTGCGTATTTGCATCTCCGAAAGTCCTGTCTCTTCGGATAGCTGTCCTCTGCTGGTTACCAATTGTCCGCGGTCGATGATTAAACCCTTCCACTTCTTGGCCCGGTAATTGGCCTTCAAAATGAAATGCAATGCCAGCCGTACGCAGTTCGTATCCGGATACCACTCCCAATCGAGGAAGCTGCGGTACATCTTAATCCAACTGTTATTTGAAGTGTTACACATTGCGAATTAATCGTTTGTAATAATTGATCTTATCGGACATCTCCGACCTCGACATTTTGAATACGCTGTGCTTACTGCGTTCAAGTTCTTCAACGGCAGGCAATCCATACTTTTGAACCAAAGCAGCTCTATATGCAGCTAAATTACCATGTTTCAACCTATTGCAAATTATGCATTGCGAATGACAGTTAAGTTCGTTCCATCGCGTAGCTGTATGTGTCCGCGGGATGTAGTGCCCGGCGTCGCATGTCGTGAAGGTGATCGGCCGACCGCAACTGATGCACCGGCCTGTTCCGTCCCGACAATCACGTCGTCGGATGTAGATGCTGAACACCCGGTCGAGTATTTCCCTTGCCCGGCTCATGCTTCCGGCAAATATTGCGGCAACAACTCCGATTTGATATAATCGGGCAACTTGCACTGGATAATCCCGTGAGCACCCCCTTCGGCTTTGGCATCGAAGCCCGGCCAGCAAGTCGCGTCCCGGCACTGTTTGACAATATCCATCGCCTGTGCGTACTTGTACTTTCCGACCTGCAAATCTTCGGCATCCCAGTAGAACACCGCGACCTGAAACGGGATCGTCGTCTGCGCCATAATCATCAGCGTTGCTGTAAATTTGCGGCCTGCGACCTCGCTGGCGACCTTTAGGTACATTCCTTCGGCCAGCTCGTAGCGGAACTTCGCGCAGTCGCGCATGAACGCTTCGACGGAGGTAGCACAGGTCGTCTTTACCGACAGGATCGCATTCAGGCCGAAGTTCTCATCCAGAAGCAGGCCGTCGGGACGTATTTTCACCTTCAAGCCCGTGGACGGGTCGGTACCGTACATCGACGTCTCGGTTTTAACATAGGGCATGATATGCGGCAGAATACCCCCTCCGTAGGTCTTATAGGAAGTCTTTATCACACGAATGATGTTGTAGTGCTCCTCGCCGATCATCGTATAACCCTTCTTTTCGGCCTGACCTTCCAAATCCGCCACAATGTCTTTCAGGGCCTGGAGTTTTAGCGTGGAAAGAATCGTGTACTGCGGAATGCAGAGCAGATCGCAGTAAAAGTTGATAAGCGCACAGTTCCCCTCGATGGTTCCTCGGTTCACCTTGGGCGCCACGACGACCTTCTCGAACTTCGACGGCTCCAGGATTGCCTGATGGCAGAATGTTCCCAACTCGAAATGGTCGGTGTTGCGGGGTTTGACTTCCTCATTCCGGGCAATCAGGTAGTGGCGCGGGGATTTCAAAGCCTCTTTGAGAAGCGACGAACTTTCCCCCGGGTGTGCGAGGTACTTTTCCATTCTGTCGTTCACCACCCTGCCGTTCACGCCGAGCGCATAGTTATGTACCTTCTTCGGCTTCTCGGGCAGCATGGCGATACGGTGCAGGAACTCCTCGAAGGGTGTGTAATCCTCCCGGTCGAACTGGAGCGGGGAAAGCTCCTCCGCAACAGTCGCACCGGTCAGGTCGGATATGTCAAATCCGTAGTCCATAGCTATTTCTTGATGATAAGCCTTTTTACGCTCCAGTTGTCCGACTTGTAACTGTTCGAGACGTTTTTCTTTTTACCGAGGTAAGTGATCTCGAAAGCATCGCCCGGCTTGATCGAAGCCTGGAACGATTCGAAGATTCCCACCAGGCGACGCGATCCGTTGCGAACCGCGCGAAGTTGGCCGTTGACATTCTCCGCGAATTGAGCGACAAGCAGTTCGCGGGATTCGCCCGATTCCATTTCGACAACGTTCTCCATATTCAGGCCTACGAAGAACAGGCGCCGCGTCTCGCCCTCTTTCTCAGGCGTCCAGTATTCGCCAGACATTTCAACCGGTTCGGCTTCCGCTTTCGAAAGATCGGGGAGGTTGCGAAAATCATCCGTCGTAACAGCATTCACATTTTCCATAATCATAATTTTATTGGTTGAACAATGTTGTGGAGAGGGCGGGAATCGAACCCGCACACGCAGCCTATCTGCGTCACCTGTCGCCCTCGGCGGTTTTTTTGTGGATAAGAAAGAACGTCGGCAATAGTGTGTATGTCTACCGTTTCACCACCTCCCCGATTGCCCCGTATCGTGGGGCGGACGGCCTGGGCGGCCCTCACGGGCGGCTTGCGCACCGAGTACCCGTTCGTACTCCCGATGTTGTAAAAGGTTTATGTCAGATGTTGTGTAATTTCGTTTTATGGGTATTGTAAAATTCATTGAGCAGCACCCGCAATGCCGGCAGGTCGGTTTCATACTCGGCATCATAAGCCGACACGACTTCGTAACTCTCAACAAGTTCCCCGTAAGATTCGCAATACCCTTGATAACTGTCACCGCCGGTCTTTTCTACCCAGCGGTAGTGGTGACAAATCTTCACCTCCCACGGGCCGAGGCATACACCTAAGTCATCGCTCGTGAAAATCGCCCCGTCGACATCGCCGCGCGAATCGCGCTCTACGGCTGCGATCACCTCGCGCCAGAAGGATTCGAGGCTCGAATCGCGCATACAGGTTTCGGCCGCCGCACGTGATCGCAAATGCTTACCGTTGATAAACCGACTTTTATAATAGCCCAAGGCTTCGGGTTGGTTCGTAGAACTGGGGATGTCCTGATACTCTTCCAGTGCAAGCACAGGGGTTGACGTGGTTGTCGTGTAATATTGTGTGTCCATTGGCTATCGTATTTCAACCCGGTAAATACGGGGCTTGTTCTCGTTCTTCAATGCTCGGTAGATGGCCTTGGATTGTATCCGGACAGCCTTTGACCGCAGGCGGTATTGGGCTCGCCAAATGCGCCCCTTTATCGTCGTCCACACGCATTTAACCGTGATTTCCGTAAACTCATTCATGGCTTTCGAATATTGAGGTCAACAATTTTCCAATCTCCTTTGCGCGGTGCTGATTGGATAGCACCCAGCCGAATACCACGGCAATCGGCGCGATGAACGCCAACAAGGTGATAAGATGTGCCATAGCGGCCTGTTTTAACGGTTGGACTTGGAGGGGAATACCCGGCTTACGAGTATGGTGCCGACAACGACAGCATACGCGGGATAGAGCACGCGGAACTGAGCAAGGAAACAGCCTAAAGCATGCTCCTCGCACGTGGCGCGGATAACGTTGGTGTAATCGACTTTGTCCGAAGAGAACATCGGACGATTGGCTTTCAGATGACACCTGTAAAAGCAGGTGCGATGCGTTGCACGGGTACTTTTATTCCCCGTTTTGCAACTCGTGTTGGTCTTTGGCATGTTGAACACAAGTTTGTTATACACTATGATAAAAAGAGAGACGCGCCCCCTAATCTCGCCAAAGACCCACGACTACGCGAAGTAGAAGTGCAACAGGGACACGTCTCAGAAAACGTTCGTATGTACTTGTAATCGCGTTACCGCGAGTCTTTGGCAAAGGCAAATATAGCACATATTTTTCATTATGCAAAATTATTTGCCATCTCCATCAAAAAACGGGATCGACGGCTTTTCCTTTCGGGCGATGCGGTACATCATTTCAGCCTTTGCACCGTTGATGATCTTACCCGCAATGTTGGCAATCTCCGATGCCTCCTTGATTTCTATTTTTCGTTCACGAAGTTCGGCATACACGCGGCCTAAATCGGCCGTCAATTCTCGGATGTTCTTAATCTCTTTCATGGGTTTGTTGGTTTTTGATTTCTCGGTATAACTTTAGTTGAATACGTTTGTATTCGATTGTTTCGGGGATGATAGGGAGGTTCCGTTGTTTTAGTTGATCCCTTAAATAACCGTCAGACAATATCTCGCGCTTATATCGGTGTTTTTCCAGCACCTTTTCGCGATTAGCAGCGTGATACTTACGGCTATATTCCCGTGCCTTTTCGGGGTTAGCGGCGCGATACTTACGGCCATATTCCAGCGCCTTTTCGTGATTAGCAGCGTATCGTTTGCGGCGTTTTTCCAGCACCTTTTCGGCATTCTCAGCATCCCACTTGCATTGATATTCCCGTCTGCATTGTTTGCAAGTATGCTCATGACCTAATGCGCATCTCTTATTCTTTACAAACTTTGGTAAAGTTTATCGTATTAAAGGATACAATGTTCCAGAGTTTGGTAGAACGGCTAAAGGGTTACCAGTTGTAAACTTATTGAATCTTGATAAAGATGAATATGTCTCATATGTGGATTGGTCTCAATTTCCAAACATTAACGTTGATAAATGGGAAACACATGAAGACGGTACAATTACATTAAATACAATGTTACAGGCTGGACATTATCAACTCGAGGAAATCGATTGTAG
>ERZ827186.3069-NODE-3069-length-10219-cov-4.624754_pt1 | contig 10219 bp, 10 predicted proteins | sample MGYA00519918_ERZ827186 | MGnify/ENA primary metagenome ERZ827186 (study PRJEB31778, sample SAMEA3449275) | human gut metagenome | biome: human gut; feature: human-associated habitat; material: faeces | place: United Kingdom | collected 2010/2012 ... | reverse complement strand
TATTTTTTATCATATACCAGAAGTCTAAAGTGTGGACAATTACAAGATTGGAAAACTTAAGTGGTGTGTATGTTGAGTGTTATCGTTTTTTAATTTTTGTAGTGACAGACAGTGTTTATTATAAATACCAATACCGTTTAACATGCAACACTATCAATCAGAGTTTACATCCAGTCGTAGTATCAACAATATTCGTCAATTGTTCTCCTTCCAGATACCTTTGCAGGTTTCCAGCTATAATATCTACGATTCGATATAAAGTCGCAGGATGATGAAAATCTCCGGCTACGTGTGGAGTTATGATCACATTTTCTACGTTCCATAATTTATGTTGCGTCTGCAGCGGTTCTGGGTCTGTAACATCCAGTCCTGCTCCATAAATCTGTCCTTGGATCAATGCTTCGCAAAGATCCTCTGTATTAACTGCACTGCCTCTGCCAGCATTTAGCAAGATTGAGGTGTTCTTCATTTTTTCAAAACGATCTTTATTGAAGATATTTCGTGTTGCTTTAGAATCTGGAAGTACAGATAATACAACATCTGCTTTGGGCAGCAATTTATCCAGATCATCCATGGTATGGAGTTCATCGATATCTTGCGGTACCTGCCCTGCTCTTCGTTTGATTCCGATGATATGGTAGTCAAAATTTTTCATTAATCTTGCAAAGTATAATCCGATGTCACCGAGTCCCACGATCAGAAGTGTTCCTCCGCATAAGGACATGACACCTCCTTCATCTTGCCATTCACATTGATTTTGGTTATCTCTGTATAGATGTAATTTCTTTTGTAGGGAAAATAAGACTGCCAGCATATGTTCTGCAACGCTTGGTCCATAGGCCCCTGTAGCATTCGTCAATATTACATCTTCAGGAAGCACGCCTTTCTTCACATAAGGATCAGCCCCTGCTGAATTAAGCTGCAGCCATTCTAAGTTTTTTGCTTCCTGTAAGTAAAATGGATCTACATTTCCAATGATCACATTTGCTTCCTGTACCATTTCCTGAGTTACATTATCGTATGAACTGTATATAAATTTATTGCCTTGAGAATGTTGTTCTAATGTTTTTTTATGTTCGTCTTTTACTGGCATAACAACCAGAATGTTTTTATCTTTTTTCATTGAATTACTTAATATCCTCCTGTTTATTTTATACTATTGTAACGCAAGAGTTATAGAAAGAAAACCCATAGAAATTAAATTTCAGGAGTTTTCAAAGAACAATTCATATAGACAAATTTTGTATACGTGCCGTATAATAAGAATTATACAAAAATAATAGGAAAAGGAAATATCAATATGAACGATTTTAAATATGTATTTGGTCCGATCCCATCCAGAAGACTAGGAAGATCCTTAGGTATCAGTCCACTGCCTAAGAAGACATGTAACTATTCCTGCATCTACTGTCAATTAGGAAGAACCGATAAAATGACAAATAAACGTCAGGAATTTTATAAAACAGAAGATATCATAGCGGAATTTAAACAGTATCTTAAAGACTCTGATAAATTTGATATCGTAACGGTCGTTGGAGAAGGAGAACCTACTTTAGCAGCAAATCTTGGTGAATTAGTAGTTGCTCTGAAAGCATTAACAGACAAGCCAGTCGCAGTGATCACAAATGGTGCGTTGCTTTCTGATCCACAAGTCAGAGAAGAATTATGCCATGCTGATATGGTATTGCCATCTCTGGATGCTTATAACCAGGAAATTTCCAAGAAGATCGACCGACCTTATGGAACGATCAAATTTGAAGAAGAATTTGAAGGTCTCAAAAAGTTCACTCACATGTATGAAGGAGAACTTTGGTTGGAAATCATGCTAGTTGATGGGATCAACGATGATGAGCAGTCTATTCTTAAGTTTCAAGAATTATTAAAAGAATTAAAATATGACAGACTATACTTAAATACACCAGTTCGTCCGCCAGCAGAAGCAGATGTGAATGTTGTATCTGAAGAACGCATGCGATATGCGGTTGAGACACTTGGTGGTATTTCGATTGAGATGATGAGTTCTGGTGCATTTTTCAGTGAGATTGAAGATGACTATGAAGCGGTTAAATCCATTATCGGAAGACATCCTATGAATCAGTTTGAAGTACGAGGATTCTTAGAAAGCAGAGATGTGAAAGATCCAGAAGCGATGATGGAACAGATGAAAAAAGATGAAGCGATCCATGTGATCGATTACAAAGGAATCCTGACGTTCCGTTTAAAATAGTACAATGATCGGATTATAAAAAGGAGAAACAAAATGAAGCATAGTGTAAAAAGAGTGGCAGCAATTCATGATCTGTCTGGTTTTGGAAGAGCTTCGTTGACAGCGATCATTCCCATCCTTTCATCCATGGGAGTGCAGGTCTGTCCATTGCCGACAGCGATCCTTTCCAATCATACTGGGGGATTTGATACCTTTAGTTTTGTAGACTTTACAGATCATATGCAGGACTATATCGATCATTGGAAAGAGCTAAATATCGATTTTGACTGTATTTATTCTGGATTTTTAGGATCTGAACGTCAGATTGAGATCGTTTCCGGATTTATTGATGATTTTGGAACAGAGGATAATATGGTTGTGATTGATCCAGTCCTTGGAGATAATGGAAACTTGTATTCAACGATGGATCAAGGATTAGTTGAAGGAATGAAACGTCTGGTAACAAAAGCTGACATTATTACACCCAATTTTACAGAAGTAAGTCTTTTATTAGGGGAAGAATACAAACAGACAACAACCGATGAAGAGATCAAAGAGTGGGTAAAACGTTTGTCTGATATGGGACCAGATATCATTGTTGTGACAAGTGTTCCAGATAAAGAGAAAGATAAAGATTCTAATGTGATCGCTTACGATAGAACTTGTAATACATATTGGAAGATAAAATGCCGTTATATCCCAACATTTTATCCGGGAACAGGAGATGCTTATACTTCTGTTATGATAGGAAGCCTGTTAGATGGAGACAGTCTGCCAATCGCACTGGATAAGGGTGTGCAGTTTATCACACAGGCAATCAAGGCAAGTTATGGATTTGATTATCCAAACAGGGAAGGAGTATTGCTTGAGAGAGTATTGGAAGTATTAAAAATGCCGGTAGTTTTAGGTGGATATGAAATGATCTGATATCGAAAGCTAAAAAAGGAGGTGTCTGACATGTTTTATTTACTAGACCCAGAAAAATGGGAACGACAGAAACATTTTGAATATTATATGCAGATGATACCATGCGGTTATACTGTTACAGTACGTCTAGATGTGGAAAATCTGTATCAGCAGGTCAAAAAATGTGGATTAAAGTTTTATCCGGCATTTATTTACTGCACAGGAAAAGTTGTCAATGAGAAAAGAGAATTTAAAATGGGAGTCGATCAGGAAGGAAGACCTGGTTATTTTGATGTGATGCATCCAAACTTTACGATCTTTCACAAAGATGATCATACATTTTCAGACATCTGGTCTTATTATGATGATGATTTTCAGACATGCTATCAAAACATTATAAATGATATGGAAACATACAAAGATGTCAAAGGACCCAAAGGAAAAGAAGGGCAGCCGCCAAACTTCTTTTGTATCTCCTGTGTGCCATGGATGGATTTCACAGGCTACAGCACATGGGTGCCAACCGGAAGACCAAATCTATTTCCGATCATTACATTTGGAAAATATGTGGAAGAAGAGGGCAGAAGAAGGCTGTCTGCTGCTTTGACGATATCTCATGCATCCGCAGATGGATATCATGCTAGTATGTTCTTTGAAAGACTGCAGGAAGTATTAGATGAGTTTGTAATTGATCAGTAATTGATGCATTGATCAAAGTTTATAATTCATTTTTAAGTGAAAAAATCGATGATTATAATAGCAGTATGTATTATGAAAATCCATTTTATTTATTTCCCTTGCAAAAATCCAGCCGAAGTAGAAGCAGACAATTTCTCCAACAAAGAAGAAACTTCCTCTTCGGACTCCTGAAATCCACCTGTGATCCACTGTTGGATCACAGCCATGCATCCGCTCACAATATAAATATGCAAAGAAGACAAAGCCTCCGCATCGTAATCAGGCCGGCGGCTCTGCCACATTGGCATGGTCCAGTGTTGGGTGGCAAGCAGAAGTTTATTTTGAAATCCTGGATCACCATGGTCTGAGAACAACAATCTTACCAACTGCTTATGCTCACTGATATAAAAGATAATAGAATTCATCAACTGTGAAATTGAATTTTCCTTCTCAAACTGGATCATATCTTCTTCTAGTGTATTTAGAATTTCATCTTCAATCGACTCCAGAAGATCCATCGGACTGGAATAATACGTATAAAATGTACTGCGGTTAATATCCGATTTCTCACATAGGCGGAAACGGATATTTTTTGTATTGGCTGTTCTTTTAATAAATAAAGCAGGCTCTCTCTGAGCGCACGTTTTGTTTTCAAAATACGACGATCAGTTTTCTTCTCTACCATATCAAAAACTCCTTTAAAATCATATAAAAAAGATAATCTACAAAACAATGAAAAATGTTCGATAACCACCAAAAACACTATTTTGGTGGTTGTTGTATACACATACATTTATTATAATATACATATGAATGAAAAACAACAGTTGTATGATAAAAGGAGGCACAAACATGAACCGGCAAGATTTTTATGATGGAAAATTATTTGATGCATATCGTTATATGGGTGCACATAAAGACGGTGATAAGATTCGTTTTGTAACCTATGCACCAAGAGCCTCCAGGATATCGATCATTGGGGAGTTTAATGACTGGAATGAAGAATTTATGGAACAAGACGCACAAAGTGGTTTCTTTTTATTCTACTCTGACAAAGCTAAAGAGGGTCAGATGTACAAATACTGCATCTACGGACCAGATGGAAACCGGCAGGAACATTGTGATCCCTATGGATTTGAGATGGAACTAAGACCGGGGGCATGTTCTATTATCAGAGATATCACAACATACAGATTCAATGACAGATCATGGATGCAGATGAGAAGTGTCGGAATGGAAGATGCCATCAATATCTATGAGATGCATATGGGTTCATGGAGAATGAATAAGAAAGATGAGAATGGCTGGTATCAGTATGATGAGATTGCCAAGATGCTCGTTCCATATCTAAAACAAAATAATTATACCCATGTAGAATTAATGCCACTGTCAGAACATCCATTTGATGGATCATGGGGATACCAAAACACTGGATTTTTTGCACCAACGAAACGTTATGGAACTCCAGATAAATTAATGAAATTTGTTGATATGATGCATCAGGCAGGGATTGGAGTCATTATGGATTTTGTGCCAGTTCATTTTGCAGTAGATGGATATGGACTGAAATTATATGATGGAACTCCATTATATGAATACGATAATAAAGATACTGGAGAGAGTGAATGGGGAAGTTGCAACTTTATTCATTCCAGAAGAGAAGTTCAGTGCTTCTTGCAATCAGCGGCCAACTATTGGCTGGAAGAGTATCATTTTGATGGAATCCGTATGGATGCAGTGAGCCGCCTGATCTACTGGCAGGGAGATGAAAGCAGAGGAGTCAATGATACAGCGATCGACTTCTTAAAAGCATTCAATTTAGGTTTGAAACAACGTCATCCAACCGCCATGCTGATCGCAGAAGATTCCACTGCTTATCCAGGTGTGACAGAACCTGTATGGAAAGGCGGGTTAGGATTTGATTACAAATGGGATTTAGGATGGATGCACGATACTCTGGAATATTTTCAGACTGGACCAGAATATCGAAGTCGTGATTATCACAAACTAACATTCTCTATGGTGTATTTCTGGAATGAACGTTATATGTTAGAATATTGTCATGATGAAGTTGTACATGGCAAGGCAACGATCTTACAGAAGATGTATGGGGATTATGAAGATAAATTTCCACAGGCAAGGGCTATGTATATGTATATGATGATCCATCCAGGAAAGAAATTAAACTTTATGGGGAATGAATTTGGACAGATCAGGGAATGGAGCGAAGCACAGGAACAAGATTGGATGATCTTAAAATATCCGATTCATGATGCCTTCCATAAATATATGGTCAAATTAAATGACATTTACAAGAAAGAAAAAGCTTTCCATTATGATTATCATAGAGAAAACTTTGAATGGCTGGACTGCCATCAGGAAGAACGATGTATTTATGCGATCGGAAGAAAAACGGCAGATCACAAGATCGTTGGAATCTTTAATTTCTCTGACAAAGAGCAGAAAGATTATAAATTAACGATCAAAGGACACCATACGAGAAGAACATTGTTACATACTGAATGGGAACAGTATGGTGGAACGATGAAGAAACGTAAAGAAAATATTCATCTAAAGAAAAAAGGAAAAGACAGTGAGCTTACGATCACACTTCCAAGATACAGTGGAGTTTTATTAAAACTAACGAAGAAAGAATAAGGTAGAAACTTTGAGTAAAAGGAGATAATATCATGAAAATATACGATTTAGTAATTATAGGTTCCGGACCAGCTGGAATGTCTGCAGCAATCTATGCACAGAGAGCAATGCTTGATTTTGTTATGATCGAGAAAGAATATATGCCAGGAGGACAGGTTGTACAGACTTATGAAGTTGATAATTATCCTGGAATTCCAAAGACAAATGGAATGGATCTTGGATTAAAATTTTCAGAGCATGCGAAAGAACTTGGTGCTAAAAGTATTACAGCAGAAGTTAAAGAAATCTATGCAGACGAAGAAATCAAAGAGATCATGCTTAAGAATGGAGATACATTAAAAACAAGGACGATCATTCTTGCAACAGGAGCAGTTCATCAGACTTTGGGAATAGAAGGAGAAGAAAAATTAAAGGGAATGGGAGTATCTTATTGTGCAACATGTGATGGAGCATTTTTTAGAAATAAGGTAACAGCAGTTGTTGGTGGTGGAAATGTTGCATTGGAAGATGCAATATTCTTAAGCCGTATGTGTAAAAAAGTTTATCTGATCCATCGAAGAGATGAATTTCGTGGTGCAAAGATTCTTCAGGATGAAGTAAAGAAGAACGACAAGATTGAAATCTTATGGAACACGATCGTGACAAAAATCGATGGAGATGAGGTTGTGGAGAAACTTCATATACAAGATGTAGATAACCATGTGGATAAGTTACTAGATGTTGATGGAATCTTTATCGCTGTGGGGACAAAACCAGCTTCCGAGCTTTTATCTGGAAAGTTATCAACAGACGAAAAAGGATATATTATCGCAGGAGAAGACGGTGTTACAAATATTCCGGGAATCTTTGCTGCAGGGGATGGAAGAAGCAAAAATCTTCGTCAGGTGGTGACGGCGGTGTCAGATGGTGCCAACTGTGTGTATTCAGTCGAGCGATATCTTCAAAATGCCTAATTTTCAGACAATTTAAGCTATTTTTTATATAGTGACTCATAAATTAAAAATCAACCGCTTTTTGTCGATTTGTGCTAGTTGTATAACAAAAAGCAGGTTGATTTTTTAATGGAAAAATTACACACATATTGCTAACAAAATACCCACAAAGTTATCAACATACAGAAATGGCATATTTTAGCCAAAAATGAGTTACCCACAGAGTTATCCACATTATCCACATCCACAATTCGACAAATAATAACTGTGGATAACTTCAAAAAGAAACATATGTTTTGTTTACTATTTATAAAAAGATTTTGTTTTCTTAATCAGAATTATATGTTATAATGAATTCATACAAAAAAGGTAAAGGAGATGGGAGCCATGAAATTCATTATTAGTGGAAAGAACATTGAAGTTACAGAAGGTATCAAAGCAGCAATTGAAGAGAAACTCGGACGTCTCGACAAATATTTAGTAGACGATACGATCGTGAATGTAACTTTAAGTGTTCAGAAGGGAAGACAGAAGATAGAAGTTACCATTCCTATGAAAGGGCACATTATCCGTGCTGAAGAAGGCAGTGAAGACATGTATGTATCTATTGACCTGGTAGTAGATGTGATCGAACGCCAGATCCGCAGATATAAAACAAGACTTATGAATCAGAAATATGATGGAACAAGCTTCAAACAGGAATTTATGGAGCAGGAAGACGATGTGGAAGATGATGAGATCAGAATCATCCGAAGCAAGAAGTTTGCTATCAAACCAATGGATGTAGAAGAAGCTTGTGTACAGATGGAATTATTAGGACATGATTTCTTTGTATTCCGCAATGCTGATACATTTGAAGTCAATGTTGTATACAAGAGAAAAGGAAATACATACGGACTGATCGAACCTGAATTTTAGAAGATCGGAAGATGGAGGAGATCCTTATGACAAGGATCTCCTTTTTTCATACTTTTTTTTATAAAAAATTCAAAATTTATTGAGAATTTTTACAATTAGTTAACTTGCACCTTATAATGTTAAGTGTTACAATAGCAAAGACTATATAATAGATATAAGACTATCTTGATATCAGATGTCAGAGACAGAACGATCACAAGATGGAACAATCATAAAAAGAAACTTAGGAGATTATTTATGGGTTTATTTGATAAAGTATTTGGTTCTCACAGTGATAAGGAACTAAAACGAATCAGCAAGACGGTTGACAAGATCGAAGCACTCGATGAGTCCATGCAGAAATTGTCAGATGAGGAACTAAGACATAAGACTGTTGAATTTAAAGAAAGACTTGCAAATGGAGAGACATTAGATGATCTGTTACCAGAAGCATATGCAACAGTAAGAGAAGCCAGTAGCCGTGCGATCGGTTTAAAACATTACCGTGTACAGCTGATCGGTGGTATCATCCTGCATCAGGGACGTATCGCAGAGATGAGAACTGGTGAAGGTAAAACTTTAGTATCCACGTTACCTGCATATTTAAATGCGCTGGAAGAAAAGGGCGTTCATATCGTAACAGTCAATGATTATCTGGCAACTCGAGATGCCGAGTGGATGGGAAAAGTTCATAATTTTCTTGGATTAACTGTGGGTGTTGTTACAAATGATATGGAGAATGATGAACGTCGTGAAGCATATAACTGTGATATTACTTATATTACAAACAATGAATTAGGATTTGACTACTTAAGAGATAACATGGTCATTGAGAAAGAAGATCTTGTACAGAGAGATCTTCATTATGCGATCGTCGATGAGGTCGATTCCGTACTGATTGATGAGGCAAGAACACCACTGATTATTTCCGGTGAAAGTGGTAAGTCTACAGAATTGTACCGTGCATGTGATATCTTAGCCCGCCAGATGGAACGAGGAAGTTCTGATGGTGAATTATCCAAGATGGATATCTTAATGAACGAGGATATCGAAGAAGATGGAGATTTCCTTGTCAATGAAAAAGATAAACAGATCATGCTGACTGCAGAAGGTGTGAAGAAAGTTGAGAAATTCTTCCATATTGAGAACCTTGCAGATCCAGAAAATCTTGCGATCCAGCATAATATCATCTTAGCACTTCGTGCACATAACTTAATGTTTAAAGACAAAGACTATGTAGTAAAAGATGATGAAGTATTGATCGTCGATGAATTTACAGGACGTATCATGCCAGGAAGACGTTATTCTGATGGTCTGCATCAGGCAATCGAAGCGAAGGAAAATGTAAAGGTCAAGAGAGAATCCAAAACTCTTGCAACGATCACGTTCCAGAACTTCTTCAATAAATATGACAAGAAAGCAGGTATGACAGGTACTGCACTTACAGAAGAACAGGAATTTAGAGAGATTTATGGAATGGACGTTGTTGTGATTCCAACAAACAAACCAGTTCAGAGAATCGATCATGATGATGCGATCTACAAGACAAAACGTGAGAAGATGAATGCTGTTGTCGAAGATATCATTGAATCTCATGCAAAAGGACAGCCTGTTTTAGTTGGTACGATCACCATCGAGATGTCTGAAGAATTAAGTGCAATGCTTAAGAAACGTGGAATCAAACACAACGTACTGAATGCGAAATTCCACGAGAAAGAAGCAGAGATCATCTCTCACGCAGGTGAGATTGGTGCCGTAACGATCGCTACGAACATGGCTGGTCGTGGTACTGACATCGTGCTGGAAGATGGTGTTGCAGAACTTGGCGGATTAAAGATCATCGGTACAGAACGTCATGAATCCAGACGTATCGATAACCAGTTACGTGGTCGTGCTGGACGTCAGGGAGATCCAGGTTAATCTAAGTTCTATTTATCACTGG
>ERZ827186.3068-NODE-3068-length-10222-cov-2.835645_pt1 | contig 10222 bp, 11 predicted proteins | sample MGYA00519918_ERZ827186 | MGnify/ENA primary metagenome ERZ827186 (study PRJEB31778, sample SAMEA3449275) | human gut metagenome | biome: human gut; feature: human-associated habitat; material: faeces | place: United Kingdom | collected 2010/2012 ... | reverse complement strand
GGAACGTGAGGTCCATGCCACCATCTGCGAGGCCCGGCAGCTGATGGTGAGCTCTGTGGCCGCCATCAGCCAGATGATAGACGAAAAAGACCGCTACACCAGCGAGCACTCCCACCGGGTGGCCGAATATGCCCGCCTCATCGGGGCGCATATGGGCTTCGCCGGCAAGGAGCTGGACAGCCTCTACCGGAGCGCCCTGCTCCATGACATCGGAAAGATCGCCGTGCCGGACGCCATCCTCAACAAACCCTCCCGGCTGACGGACGAGGAGTTCGACATCATGAAGCAGCACACCGTCTGGGGCCGAAAAATTCTCGAGGGGCTGGAATTTCTGCCTCAGGCCGACTGCGGTGCCAGCTACCACCACGAGCGGTTCGACGGCAAAGGCTACCCCGCCGGGCTGAAAGGCGGGCAGCTACCGGAGATGGTCTGGATCATCAGCGTCGCCGATGCGCTGGACGCCATGGGCTCCGACCGGTGCTACCGCGGCCACTGCGACAGGGACTACATCATCGGAGAGTTCCGGAAATTGAGCGGGACGCAGTTCGAGCCTGCGGCGGTCAAGGCCGTGGTGGAGCTGCTGGAAAGCGGAGAGATAGCGGTGCAGTGACGCGCCAAAAGGATGTTTTATGAACAAGGATACGCTTGAACGACTGCGCGAGACGGTACTCGTCCCCCATGGCGACCCGCAGCTGGTCCTCTACACCAAGCTCGTCGTGGGTCTGCTCTGGCTGGTACATCTGCCGCTGGGGTTTCTGTACGGTGCGCCGCTGCCGTTTTATCTTCTGCTGGGCGGCATGATGCTTCTGGACGGCGTCAACCTCTTTCTGTCCCGCCGCAGTGCCAGCCGGGCGTGGGAGCTGGGTGCAGCGCTGGCGTTGATCTGGCCGCAGATCGCGCCGGAGGCTGACAATACAAACAGCATTGTGATCGATATGAGCGACTTTGACTTCGGCGATGAAGAGATGAACCGCACCGTTCAGGAAATGGTGGAAAACGATCGGAAGCAGAAGGAACAGAGCGGACGCTCCGGTGCAATTTTCTTCGGCCTCGGTGCGGCGGTCTGCTTTGTCCGCGCGGCGATGCCGTGGAGAAAGAAGGAGCGGGCAGAAACAATTTCTGACGATTCTGCGTCTAAAGAGGCAGAAGAAATCCCCGTTCCGCCAAAGCCTGCGGAAAACGCCGCGCCGCAGAGTGCGGAGACCGACAGCAGGGAGGACCGGCTTGAAAATCTCAAGCGGCTCTACGAGGCGGGCATTCTGAGCAGGGAAGAGTACGACGAACGCAGAAAGAAGCTGTGAGGAGGTCACCATGAGAAGAAACATCCACTATAAGCCCAGCAAAAGCGCGAGCATTCTGTCGGGCGTCATCGCGTGCGCGATGGGCGTGTTCGGCCTGTTTGCTATTCCGAGCATCGGCGCGATGATCGGCTTCAAGGCCATCTGGTGCCTGATGACGTTCGGCATGGGCATCTACAATTTTCTGCTCGCGGCGGGCGTTGTGAAGTACAACGGCGGCTACGAGATCACCGACGAGTCAGACGAGAGCGCAAAGGGCGGCAAATCCGACGCCGAAGCGCGGCTCGAGGAATTGCAGACGCTCTACGACCGCAGACTCATTACGGAAGAGGAGTATCAGGAAAAGCGCAAGGACATTCTGGACCGGCTGTAAGAGAAAGGAGCGCGGACAATGGGAGAAGTTTTGATCCTTATTATCATCGCACTTGTCTGGGGGTTTAAGGCGGCTGTCGCCAACGAGGACAAAAAGGTCAATGATCGGGAAACGGGCAGCATTTCGGCATCGCCCGACGAGCTCATCAAAAAGGCAACGCGCACAGCCGAGGATCTTGATGCGCTGCGCGGGCAGACGGGAAAAAAGCGCCCGAGCCCGACAGAGATCAAGGCGCTCCACAAGCAGCACCGCGCCGACGAGTGGGAGAGAAACGAGCAGCGCCACGCCGATGAGCGCGCACACAGTGAAAAGCGCTGGGAGATCGCGCGCAGGAAGCAGGCCGACAGCGGCGAGGTGCATTCTGTCCACATGGACAGCTGCGAGGACCGGCTCGAGAGTTTGAAGGTCTTATATGACGCGGGCATTCTGGACCGCGAGGAATACGCCCAGCGTGTCGCGCGCGTCAAGCGTCAGCACGCGCAGAGCGGCAGTTATTGAGCAAAAAAGGAAGCGAACACACCATGTATGACGAACTGACACAGGTCGACATTGACAAGATGAAGGCAGAGCTGGAGCACCGCCGTTTGGAGCTTCGCCCCAAGCTCATCGAAGATGTGCAGATGGCGCGCGCATTCGGCGACTTGAGCGAAAACTACGAGTACAAGGGCGCCAAGCAGGAGAAAAACCGCAACGAGAGCCGCATCCGTTACTTGGAGCGCATGATCGCGACGGCGAAGGTCATCGAAGTGAACGAAAAAGAGGGCACCGTCGGCCTTTTTGACCACGTGGTGCTCTATAACGAAAAACTGGGGAAAGAGCAGAACATCCAGCTCGTGACCACCCTGCGGCAGAACGCGCTCAAGGGCCTCATCAGCAAGGAATCGCCCGTCGGCAAGGCCATCCTGGGGAAAAAGGTCGGCGACCGCGTCGAAATCGTCGTCTCGCCGGAAATGAAGTACACGGTCGAAATTCGTTCGATCACGCCGGGCGAGGACGATGCATCGCTCGAGATCAGCTCTTATTGAGGAAACGCATGAAACAGGTCATTATCTATACCGACGGCGCGTGCTCGGGCAACCCCGGCCCCGGCGGCTGGGGCGCGGTGCTCAAATACGGCGCGCATGAGCGCGAGCTCTCCGGCGGCGAGGCGAGCACGACGAACAACCGCATGGAGCTCACCGCCGTCATCGAGGCGCTGCGGCTTTTGAAGGAGCCGTGCGTCGTGGAGCTCTATTCCGACTCGCGCTACGTCATCGACGCGCTGGAAAAGCGCTGGGTCTACGGCTGGAAACAGCGCGGCTGGGTCAAAAGCGACAAAAAGCCCGCGCTGAACGTCGATTTGTGGGAACAGCTCTTGTCCCTCATCGCCCGGCACGAAATGCACTACCACTGGGTCAAAGGCCACGCGGAGAATGAGTACAACAACCGCTGCGACGAAATGGCGGTGGCAGAGTGGCATAAGTTTAAGTGAGGGATAGCGTGGCCTTTCGCCGGAAGTCCGGCGGCGCGAGCGGCGAATTCACTTCGCCGCCGTAAGACATGCAATAAAATAGGGTTCCCGCGCGGCCTGCCGCGTGGGAAAATAATGCCGCGACGGTGAATCAGTTTAAGTAAGAATAAAACCAACGACAATTACAGAAAGAAGGTTGATTCCGGAGAAGACGGTTGGAAAGCTCAGGCAGGGTTGGGACAGCATTTGCTTCCTTTTAGCGCCCTGGTGGAAGTACGGCAAGACCTTAATGGTCGGCTCGTTTATCTCATCGGTGCTGTTTGTGCCGGCGGCGGGGTATTTTTCCGCGACGCTGGCGCAGGCGGTGATCGAAATGATCGAAGCGGGAAAGCCGTTTGAAGCGGCATTTTTGACGGGCCTGACATACCTTTTGCTCGCGCTGGCGCTCAATCTGCTCCACGCGGTGTACGAGGATTTTTACCTCCGGTGGAAAAAGCAGGAGATCGAGGGGACGATCGAGCGGTCGATCTACGAAAAAGCCCTGATGGTCGACTACCGGCACTTTGACGATCCGAGCTATTTCGACAGCTACAAGCTAACGACGGAGAAATTTGCCTCGCAGTCGTCGGAGACGCTGCAAAATCTCTTCTCGCTTTTGAGCGGCGTCGCGAAATGCATTGTCTACGGCGCGCTGATCGCATCGCAGGGCGTTGCGCTGCTGCTCATCGTTCTGGGCTGCTCTGCGTTTGTCGCGTATGCGCAAATTTACTGGAGCAGGGTGTCCGTGGAGCGTGAGACGGCCATGGTCAACGACCAGCGGAAGGCTGACTATCTGCGGCGGCTGTTTTTTGACCATACGGCGGTCGCCGACCTGCGCGCGTCAAACATCAAAAAGCCGCTTTTTTCGCTGTTCGACGGCTCTGTGAAGAGCAGGGCCGCGATCTATCGAAAATACGGCGCAAAGGAATTTTTGACCGATATTCTGGCAAACCTCGCGCAGCTCGGCACGACGTTTGCCGTGCCGGTCTATGTCGCATGGGGCGTGATGTCTGGCAATATCGGCGGCATTGGCGTCTATGCGACGCTGATCGCCTCGTCGCTCGCGCTCAAGGAGGCGCTCAACGCGCTCGGCTGGTGGAGCTCGCAGGTCGCCTTAGGCGTTGCCTACGCGCAGAAGGTGCAGCGCTTTTTCGACACAGATTCGACCATCGAAGCGTCGACAGACGGCGAAAAAGCGTCAGACGGCCCGTTTTCCGTCCGATTCGACCATGTGTCCTACCGCTACGGCGGCAGCGATGAGTTTGCCATCCGTGATCTGAGTCTTGCCATCGCGCCCGGAGAAAAGATCGCCATCGTCGGCGAAAATGGCGCGGGGAAGACGACGCTCACAAAGCTCCTGCTCCGCCTGTACGACGCGGACGGAGGAACGGTGCAGATCAACGGCCGCCCGATCGCGGACTACGACGTGAGCGCGCTGCGCGGCAGGATCGGTATCGCGTTTCAGCAGTCCCGCCTGTACGCGCTGTCTGTCCGCGAAAATATGACGGCCTACGCCGACGCGGACGATGCGCGGCTCAAATCCTGCCTTGAGGAGGTCGGCCTGCGGCTTTCTCTGGACGCGCAGGTCACGAAGGAGTTCGACGAAAACGGTGCGGTGCTCTCGGGCGGAGACGCGCAGCGCCTATGCCTGACGCGGCTGCTGCACAGCGACTTTGGGCTGCTCATCCTCGACGAGCCGTCCAGCGCGCTGGATCCGATTGCCGAGTACCGCATCGCAAAGCTGATCTTCGACCGCTCGCCGACGACCACCATTATGGTCGCGCACCGGCTCTCCACGGTCGTGGACGCGGACCGAATTTATCTTCTCTCCGATGGAAGAATCATAGAATCCGGCACGCATGCGGAGCTGATGGCGCAGAACGGAAAATATCGGGAAATGTTTTTAAAGCAGGCCGAAGGGTACTTGAAAGCTTAGCGGAAGTGTGGTACAACAAAAGCAAATTTTTTCTCAGCAGGGAGGGGAGCCTTCCCTCTTTGCTGAAGTAATATGAAGGAGCAAAAGACTATGGCAGAATTCAACGCAAAGCAGCAGCTTCCGGGACTTCTCGACTGGATGCGCGCGCAGATGAAGGCCTGCGGAGGCAAGACCGCCGTCATCGGCATTTCGGGCGGCAAGGACAGCTCCGTCACGGCGGCGCTGAGCGTGGCGGCCTACGGTCGCGAGAATGTCGTCGGCGTGCTGATGCCCGACGGCGTGCAGCCGGACATCGACTATTCCAACGGCCTTGTCGACGTGCTGAACATCCGCCACTACACGTTCAATATTCACGGCGGCACGAGCGGCATTCTCGACGAGATGGCGCGCGTGGGCATCGACGCGAGCCGCCAGACGAAGGTGAACCTGCCGTCCCGCATCCGCATGGCGACGCTGTACGCCATCGCGCAGAGCGAGGAGGGCGGCATCGTCATCAACACCTCGAACCTCTCCGAGGACTGGGTCGGCTACTGCACGATCTACGGCGACAGCGCGGGCGCGTTCTCGCCGCTCGGCATGTACACGACCGAGGAGGTCATCGCGCTGGGCGCGGAGCTGGGTCTGCCCGAGCGCTTCCTCATCAAGCCGCCGTCCGACGGCCTGACCGGCAAGACGGACGAGGACAACCTCGGCTTTACCTACCACGCGGTGAACGAGTACATCCGTAAGGGCGAGGTCGACCCCGCCATCAAGGAGCAGATCGACCGCAAGCACAAGGTGTCGAGATTCAAGTTCCAGACGCTTCCGGTGTATCAGAACGGGCTGCCGATCGTCCTGCCGGAGGAGACGGATTATTATAATCCTAACAAAAAGTAAGCAGCGCGCAGCGCTGCACCTTAGTCTCTGCGTGCCGCAGGGGTGCGAACAAAGGGGGATATTCTCTCACGTGAGAGAATATTCCCCTTACCTGGCAGCAGCGCCAAGCGCTGCATTACCCCTCCGCGCATCGCGCGGATAAGCCAGTGTCCCTTTGAGCACAAAAAAAGAGCCATCCTTTCGGATGGCTCTCATTTTCGCTCGATTAGCCAACGCTGTTGAGCTTCAGGGTCAGCGCGCTCTTCTTGTGCGCGGCGTTATTCTTGTGCAGAATACCCTTAGCAGCAGCCTTATCGACAGACTTCACTGCGACCTTGTAAGCGCTCTCGGCCTCGGTGCGATTGCCTTCAGCGGCAGCCGCCTCGAACTTCTTGAGTGCGGTCTTCAGTGCGGACTTGTCGGCCTTGTTGCGCTCATTACGCACACCAGACACCTGAACGCGCTTCTTGGCAGACTTAATATTCGGCAAACCAAACACCTCCTCCGGTTGGAATTCGCGCCGGCGGACAAAAAATCCACCGTGCAGAATGGTATTTTAGCAAAGAATGCAAGAAATTGCAAGCATTTTTTCGAAATTTTCTGATTTTTTTGTATGACACAAAACTTTGTGGATAAAATAGGGAAGGAAAACAAGATTTAGTAAAAGGAGAGAGGCAAAATGCTCCAATACCGCACCGATCTTGCCATGGAGGCGCACGAGCTGCTCTGCGCGAGAAGCCGCGCGCAGACACTCTCCGGCGTGGATAGCCGGACGGTTTTTCGCCGCGGGTGCAGCGTGACGAGCGTGCGCATCGACACCGAGGGCGCGGCGCGCCAGCTCGGCAAGCCCCGCGGGCGGTATGTGACGCTCGACCTCTCGCCGCTGCAAAAAAACGCGGACGATGTGCTCGAGCGCGCGTCGCGCGCCGTGGGGGCGGAACTCAGGGCGCTGCTCGGCGAGAATGTGAAAAGCGTGCTCGTCGCGGGACTCGGCAACGCGAATATGACGCCGGACGCCATCGGGCCGAGGAGTGCGGAGCACGTGCTCGTGACGCGCCACCTGCGGCAAAACGGCGCGTTTTCCGCATTTTGCTCTGTCAGCGTGCTGACACCGGGGGTTTTGGGCCGGACGGGCATCGAGGCGATGGAGACGCTGCGCGGCACGGTGCGCGCGGTGCAGCCCGACGCGGTCATCGCGATCGACGCGCTCGCGTCCCGCTCGCTCATGCGGCTCTGCTCCACGGTGCAGCTCTCTGACACGGGCATCGTCCCAGGCAGCGGCGTGGGCAATCACAGGTGTCCCCTCAGCCGCGACACGCTCGGCGTGCCGGTCTACGCCATCGGCGTTCCCACGGTCGTCGACGCGGCGACGCTGACGCTCGATGTGCTCGAAGAGGCAGGAAAGTCGGACGTCGATCCCGCCGCCCTGCGCGGCCACGAGACCGTCATGGTCACGACGCGCGACATCGACGCGCAGATCCGCGAGCTTTCCCGCATCATCGGCTACGGCATCGACCTTGCGCTCCAGCCGCTCGATTTTTCCGAGCTCTGCGCGCTCATGGGCTGAAAATGTGCAAAATTTCCGGTGGTATTCATAATTTGTTTACAACCGATTCAAACTTTAGCCAAGATTGACTGGTATCTTAATACTTGCAAAGGGGTTACGTGATCCCCGATGTGATTTTCTCCCTCCTAAAAATACACACAACACACAGCCAAAAGCCCCCGTCGAAAGACGGGGGCTTTTGGTGTCTTATCGGGGGCAGGAGCTCCGACGCGCGGCAGAGCGGGAACGCGGGTTGCGTTTGCGCGCGCGGCATGGTAAAATCAGGGAAAGAGCCGCGAAACGCGGCAAAGAGAAGCACACAACGCGCGAACAAATGAGGGAAATACACGATGAAACGAAGAATTTTTGCGCTGCTTGCGGCGCTGTGCCTGCTCGCGGGCTGCGCGGGCAAAACGGAGCCGGACGCGCCGGTCGTTGACCCCGCGCCGCCGACGGTCGACCCGACGCCGGTCACGCCGGCGGAGCCGAGCGAGGCCGAGCAGGCTGAGGCGCGGCTGCGCGAGCGCATCGCGGGGATGTCGATCGAGGAAAAGGTCGGGCAGATGTTCTTTGTCCGCTGTCCCGAAATGGGCGCGGCGGAGGATGTAGCTGCCTACCACCTCGGGGGGCTGCTGCTCTTCGGGCGGGACTACAAGGACGCAGACGGCGGCTGGCTGAGCGCGGAGGAGCTGACGGCGAAGCTCGAGAGCTATCAGGCCGCGGCGGAGCTTCCGCTCTTCATCGGCAGCGACGAGGAGGGCGGTACGGTGACGCGCGCGAGCCGCGACCCGAAGCTCTTCGCGCAGCCGCTGCCCTCGCCGCAGGAGCTGTATGCCGCGCGCGGCATGGACGGTCTTGCCGCGGAGACGCTGGACTATAACAAGCAGCTTCTGGCGCTCGGCATCAACGTGAACCTTGCGCCGGTGTGCGACGTATCCACCGACGCGGGTGACTTCATCTACGCGCGCTCGTTCGGCGGAGACGCCGCGGCGACGAGCGAATTTGTGACGGCGGCGGTCGGCGCGATCCGGGACGCGGGGGTGGCGGCGGTCCTCAAGCACTTCCCCGGCTATGGGAACAACGCCGACACGCACACGGGCGTCGCCATCGACAAGCGGCCGTATGAGACGTTCGAGCAGAGCGACTTCTTGCCGTTCCGGGCGGGCATGGAAGCGGGCGCGCCGTTCGTGCTCGTGAGCCACAACGTGGCGGAGTGCATGGACGCTGCGCTGCCGGCGTCCCTCTCCCCCGCCGTGCATGAGGTACTGCGGGAGACGCTGGGCTTCGACGGCATCGTGATCACGGACGACCTCGCGATGGACGCGGTGAAGCAGTACGCGAACGGCGAGGCCGCGGTGCTGGCGGTGCTCGCAGGAAACGATATGCTCATCACGAGTGACTACCAAAACGACATTCCCGCCGTGCTCGCGGCGGTGGCGGACGGGCGCATCGCGGAGCGCGAGATCGACGCGCACGTGCTGCGTATTCTGCGCTATAAGCAGGCGCAGGGGTGGATCGAATAGGATTTTTTGGAATTTCGGAACAAAACGGCGCGGCTTTGCGTCAAAAGATGCAAAGGTCCTGCTTTTGGAAGAGGCAGGACGGAAACAGAAAGGAGCGAAAGAAATGAAAAGGTCTCTGCGAAACAGTATTCTCTTGCTGCTGACGGCGATGCTGCTGACAGTATCGGCCCTTGCCGACTCGGGGCCGAAGGCCCAGCTGACGGTGAAGGTGGTAAACGCGCCGAGCGAGCCGTACTACCTCGATCTTTTGGAAAAGGGGGATTATCAGGGGCACACCTATGGCTCCGGAGACGGGGATGACACATACAGCGGGCTGGATTGGAGCTACTCCGAGGAGGAAATCGCCGCGCTGGATGACGAGCTGCTGGACGCGCTGCGCGCCCGGAACTGTGCCGGAGGGCTGGCACGCCTGCACCGCGCAGGGGACAAACGGCGCGCCGATGTGGGGCGACCTGATCGGCAGCGACGCAGGCGGGGTGCGGCTCCACTCCTTCCGCTACCATGGCGTACCGGATACGTATCGGATCATTCTCGTGACAAAAAGCGGCGAGAGCTGGGTGTCCGATACGCTGCACCGCGCGACGCTGCAATCGAGCGCGACGGTGGATTGGGCGAAAAGGACCGCGAGCGCGCCGAGCGCGGCGACCGCCTATCTGCTGCAATTTTTCTGCACCCTCCTCCCTACCCTGCTGATCGAGGGCGTGCTGCTGCTCGCCTTCGGCTATCGGAGCCGCCGGAGCTGGCTGGTATTTCTGCTCGTGAACCTTGTGACGCAGGGCGGCTTCGCGCTCTACCTTGCCGTGACGGTGCTCAACCACGGCGTGAGCGGCTGGTCGCTGCTCTTCTATCTCCCCATTGAGCTGATCATCACGGTGGTCGAGAGCCTGCTCTACCGCCGGCTGCTGACGGAGCGGAGCTGGGAGCGCGCGGTGGGCTATGCCATCGTCGCAAATGTGTGCTCCGCGACGGTGGGGCTGCTGCTCATCGACCCGCTGTGGCGGTTCATCGTGAGCATCTCTTAAAAGCGATTATGCGCCCCGCACGGGCGCGGAAACGAAAGGAATTTTTTGCATGGAGACCGAAAAGCTATACTATGCCGACCCCTTTCTGACGGAATTTGACGCGCGGGTGCTTGCCTGCGAGGCGGAAAAGGGCGGCTATGCCGTGGTGCTCGACCGCACGGCGTTCTATCCCGAGGGCGG
>ERZ827186.3060-NODE-3060-length-10252-cov-2.410513_pt1 | contig 10252 bp, 8 predicted proteins | sample MGYA00519918_ERZ827186 | MGnify/ENA primary metagenome ERZ827186 (study PRJEB31778, sample SAMEA3449275) | human gut metagenome | biome: human gut; feature: human-associated habitat; material: faeces | place: United Kingdom | collected 2010/2012 ... | reverse complement strand
CGGACCTCCAGGGTCAGGACCGTCGCCTGCATCTTCTGCCGCAGCGACTCACACAGCGCCAGCACGAGCGCACGGCCAAGCCCCTGCCGCCGGTAAGCCGGGCTGACAGCGAGGTTCATCATATCCGCCTCGCCCAGCACGGTCTGGCTGCCGACATAACCGGCAACAGTGTCGCCGTCCATTGCGCAGAGCCAAAGGCTCAGCGGATTCTCCAGTTCCTGCTGCAAAATCGATTCCGGCCAGGGATCTGAAAAACAGGCGGCTTCCAGCGCGGCAATCTGCGCCGTATGTTCCTGCCGCATGGGAACGATCGTCACTTCCATCACTTTGCCTCATACCAGCTCGCGCCGACCTACGCCTCCGCCAGCAGCGGCACGCGCAGCTGCGCGACGTTTTCCATCTCGGCCGTCACGATCTTCTTTACCTGCTCCGCTTCCTTCACCGGGCATTCCACGATCAGCTCATCGTGGACCTGCAGGACGAGCCGGGCCTTGAGCTTCTGCTTTTTGAGCGCTGCGTCGACGCGCAGCATGGCGAGCTTGATGATATCCGCGGCCGTCCCCTGGATCGGGGGATTGAGCGCAACACGCTCGCCGAAGGAGCGGATATTGAAATTGCTGCTCTTGAGCTCCGGCAGCTCGCGCCGGCGGCCGAAGAGGGTCGTGACATAGCCGGCCTGCTTTGCCTGCTCGACGATATCGTGCATATAGGTCCGGACGCCCGCATAGTGGGCCAGATAATTGTCGATATACTGCCGCGCCTCCTTGCGCGTGACGCCGATATCGTCTGCCAGCGAGAATTCCGAGATGCCGTAGACGATGCCGAAGTTGACCGCCTTCGCGTGCGAGCGCATCTGCTTCGTCACTGCCTCCGTCGGCACGCCGAACACCTGCGAGGCGGTGACGGTGTGAATATCCTCGCCGCTCAAAAACGCCTGCCGCATCGTCTCGTCGCCCGCGATGTGGGCGAGCAGCCGCAGCTCGATCTGGCTGTAGTCCGCGTCCACGAGCACATTGCCGCGCTCGGGCACGAACATCCGCCGCAGCTCGCTGCCGAGCGGCGTGCGCGTCGGGATATTCTGCAAATTCGGCTCGGTGGAGCTGAGCCGCCCCGTGGCGGTCACGGTCATCTGGAAGCTCGTGCGCACGCGCCCGTCCGGCCCGATGACCTTCAGCAGTCCGTCGCAGTAGGTCGATTTCAGCTTGGCGTACTGACGGTACTGCAGCACGTCGGCGACGATGGGGTGCTCCCAGCGCAGCTTTTCAAGCACATCCGCGTTTGTGGACCAGCCGGTCTTCGTCTTTTTGCCGTGCGGCAGGCCGAGGTGGTCGAAAAGCACCTCGCCGAGCTGCTTGGGGGAGTTGATGTTGAAGCTCCCGTCGGCCTCCTCGTAAATGCGCTCCTCCAGCGTTTTCAGCTCCGCGTCCATCGCCGCGCCGAAATCCGCGAGCGCCTTCGCGTCCACGCGCACGCCCGCAAGCTCCATCTCCGCGAGCACGCGGCAGAGCGGTAACTCGACCTCGTAATAAAGCGCATGGAGCTGCCGCTCCTCGATGCGCGGCACAAGCTCCTCATAGAGCGCGCCGACGGCGGAGGTATAGATATGAAACGCCGTTTCCGCCGCTCCCGCGTCGCCGAGCAGATCGAACGCCCCCGGCTCCAGATGCGCCGGCGCGGCAAGCTGCGTGTGGAAGTAGACGGCAAAGAGCGAGGCGATGTCATACCTGCCCGCCGTCGCGTCGATGAGATAGGCGGCGAGCGCGGTGTCGAACACAAAGCCCTCGGCGGGCAAACCGTTTTCCAGCAGCGTGTGCATGAGGTCCTTGACGTTGTGGCTGACCTTTTTGATGTCGGCAGAGAACAGTGCGCGCAGCAGCGCGTTCCAGTCGCCGGAATAGCGGTCGAAGAAAAACTCCGCGCTCAGCGTCTCCTTTTCGCTCTTCTCCCACTCCACGATCACGCCGGAGAGGTCGGGCAGCGCGAGCACCGTCACATGGTCCGCCGCGCGGAAGAGCTCGAGACATTCCTCCGTCCTTTCCGTGCTCGTCACGGCCTCGACCGTCACGGTGCATTCGACCGTTTCTGCGGCGCTGAGCGGCTCCGCCGTGGGTTTGAGCCCCATCCTCTCGATGAGCTTATGGAACTCCAGATGCATGAGCAGCGGATAGAGCGCGTCCGACGGCGCTTTGCGCAGGTTGTCCTGCGGCGTGAACTCCAGCGGCGCATCGGTGAGGATCGTCGCGAGGTGATAGCTCTGCCGTGCGCTTTCCTCGCCCTCAGTCAGTTTTTTGATGACGCCGGGCTTGGCGTCAAGCTCCGGCAGGAGACGGTAAATTTCGTCGATGCTGCGGTATTTCTGAACGAGCGCCATCGCCGTCTTTTCGCCGATGCCGGGAACTCCCGGGATGTTGTCGCTCGCGTCGCCCATGAGTGCCTTGAGGTCAATGATGTGGATCGGCTCAAAGCCGTACTCCTCGGCAAAGCTCTCGGGCGTCATGCGCTTCGTGGTGGTCTGCCCCATGCGGGTGGAGATGAGCTTGACGGTCGTGTGCTCCGTGATGAGCTGAAGCGAATCCTTGTCACCCGTCGCTGCCACGCAGTCCCAGCCCGCCGCCTCGCATCTGCGCGAGATGGTGCCGATGAGATCGTCCGCCTCGTAGCCCGCCAGCTCGTAGCGCGGAATGTTCATTGCGTCGAGTACCTCCTTCATCACCGGAAGCTGCATCGCCAGCTCCTCGGGCATCCCCTTGCGCTGGGCCTTGTAGCCCTCGTACTCCAGGTGGCGGAAGGTCGGCTCGCGCCGGTCGAAGGTCACGCACACCGCGTCGGGCCGCTCCTCGTCCTCCAGCCGCGCCATCGTGACCAGAAAGCCGTAAATGGCCTGCGTGTAAAACCCGTCCTTCGTCGTCAGGGGACGGATGCCGTAATAGGAGCGATTGAGGATCGAGTTGCCGTCCAGCACCATCAGCTTCATCGTCAAAAACCTCCGTGTTCGCATTCTTTTTCATGTTACAGTATAGCCCATGCGCGCGCAAAACTCAACAAAAACCGTTGACAATGCATCACAAAGTGTTAAACTTCTTGTATTCCGCTTTGTTGGGAAAGGAGGCGCCGCCGTGCGGCTTTCCATGAATACGCGCTACGCCGTGATCCATGCCTCGTTCTGGGGCGCCTACGGCTCGCTCTGGGCCTTTATCGCGCTTGTGCTCGAATACAACGGCTTTGCGAGCGCGCAGGTCGGCGTCGTGACCTCGTGCGCGACGCTGCTCTCGGTGTTCCTCTCCCCCGCGGTCTCCTCGTTTCTCGACGCGCGGCCCGGCCTCGAAAACCGCCACGGCGCGATGGCGCTGCTCACGCTCGCCGCGGCGCTGTGCCTGATCGTATGGCTCGTGCCGCTGCCGCGCCCGTTCGTGCTGGGCGCGTGCTTCGCGCTCATCGGCGCGTTCCTCTCCTCCACCCCGCCGTTTCAAAACGCCATGGCGATGGACGCGAACCGCTGCGGCATCCCGGTGGTCTACGGCTTCTGCCGCGGTGTCGGCTCGGTCTCCTACGCCGCCGCGGTGCTGCTCCTCGGCTTTGTGCTCGAGCGCCACGCGCCGACGCTGCTCCTGCCGGTCTTTGCCGCGCTGACCGCCTGCGGACTCCTCGCCATGTCCGGCTTCCGCCTGCCCGAGCGCCCCGATGAAGCGGCGGACCGCCCTGCGGAGCACCGGAGCATCGCCGCCGTGCTGCGCAGCCACCCGCGCTTCGCGCTCACCCTGCTCGGCTGTATGTTCTTTTTCCTCACCCACACCATCTCCAACACCTACATGAACGCCCTCGTCGGCAAGGCCGGCGGGACCGCGAGCGCCGTGGGCACGAGCCTTGCCATCTCCGCCGTGCTGGAGCTGCCCGCGATGACGATGGTCTCCCGGCTGCAAAAGCGCTTCTCGCCCGGCTTCTTCCTGCGCTTCGCGGCAGGAGCCGAGGTCGTGAAATTCCTTATTTTCTACCTTGCCCACTCGATGCCCCTCATCTACCTCGGGCAGTGTATGCAGTTCTTCCAGTTCGCCGCTTACGCGCCCGCGACGGTCTACTACGTCGCCGCGGCGCTCCCCGAACGCGACCAGCTCAAGGGACAGTCGCTCATCTACGTCGCCGGCAGCGGACTTGGCGGCGCGCTGGGCAATCTCCTCGGCGGACGGCTCCTCGACCGCAGCGGCATACAGGCCGCGCTGCTGCTCGGCACGGTGAGCGCGGCGGCCTCGCTGCTGACCTTCTGCCTCTCCACGCGGGAGGACTCCCGATGATAAGAAAACGCCGCACGGCTCACAGGCCGTGCGGCATTCTTTTTTTCTCATGGCGTCAGCGGCTCGCCGACGTTCACACCGTTCAGCTGCGCCGCGATCTCGCCGTCCACGACGATCTGCACGCGCTCGACGGTGTCGAGCGAGCAGAGCGAGAGCACCAGCGACTCCACCGTCTGCCGCGGCGAGATGCCGAGATCGGCGTCGGAGGGCAGATTGAGGTAGCACGTCCCCTCCTCCACGCGGGCGGAGAGCACGGTGAACTCCTCCGGCAGCAGCGCTGCGAGCGCGTCGCTCTCAGGGCCCTGCACGAGCGCCTCCAGCAGCGCGTTCACGCGCGTCTGCCCCTCGTAGAGCGCCAGCGCGCGCTTTTCCGCGCGCAGCGCGCCGCTCGTCGGGTCGAGGAAGTAGAGCGATACGGTGATGGGGCGCAGCGCGTCCTCGCGCATCGACAGCAGCGGATCCGCCGCCGTAAGCGTCTGCGTCTCGCGGTACGGCAGCTCCCGCCCGCCCGAGGTGATGGACACCGCGTTCACGCCGTCGAGCTGCGTGAGCGTGAGCGTCACGCAGTAATCGGCGAGCGTCAGATCAATGCCCGCAAGGCGTGCATACTGCCGCGAGAAGTCCACCCGCGCCCAGTTGCCAAGGACCGACAGGCTCAGAAGCGTCGTCCCGCCCGGCATCGGCGCGCGGACGCCCGCATCCGGCGCGTCGGCAAGAAGCCGCTCCAGCAATCGCTGCGCCAGCTCCTCCTGCGTGAGCGTGTCGGCGTCCGGGAGCTGCACGGTGCGGGCAACGATGGCGTCCTCGCCCGGCACGTCGCGCAGCTCGGCGGCGGGGTAGTAGATCGTATAGCTGTTTTCTCCCTCCGTCCCGCCGCTACGCACACAGGCGGCGAGCAGCAGCGAAAGAACGAGAAACGTGAACAGGAAAGCCTTTCTTCTCATGTCTCCCCCTCCCTCCGCACGGCAGGAAGCCGCACCGTGAAGCAGGTGCCGCCGCCCGCGCGGGCGCTGACGGCGATGCTGCCGCCGCGGCGGCGCACGGTGTCCGCCACAATGGAAAGTCCAAGGCCCGTGCCGCCCGCGGCGCGTGAGCGCATCTTGTCCACGCGGTAGAAGCGGTCGAAAATGCGGGGCATGTCCCCCTCTGGAATGCCGATGCCATTGTCGCTGACGGTGAGAAGGCAGTCCTTTTCATCCCCCGCGAGCAGCAGCTTCACAAAGCCGCCCGGGCGGTTATACTTGATGGCGTTTTCCGTCAGGTTGTAGATGATCTCGTGAATTTCATCCTCGCTCGCAAGGGTCTGTCCCTCGCGGCGAATTTCATAGGAGAGGTCGACCTGCTTTTCCTCGGCCACAAGGCGCAGCATACGCACCACGCGCGCCATCACGGACGAGAGGTCAACGCGCTGCGCCTCGGGCAGCATGCCGCTGTCCAGGCGCGTCAATCGCAGCAGATTTTCCGTGATGCGCGCCAGGCGCTCGGACTCCTGCTCGATATCACCGACAAATTCGCGCACGGTCTGCGCGTCCATGTTCTCCGTCTGCAAAATGGAGTCGGACAGAAGCCTGATGCCCGCCAGCGGCGTTTTGAGCTCGTGGCTCGCGTCCGACACGAAGCGGCGGCGAGCGTCCTCCGTCGTCTGCAAACGGTCGGCCATGTCGTTGAACTCGGCGGCGAGCTCGCTGATCTCGTCGTGCCCGCCGACCTCGGCGCGGTGGCTGTACGAGCCCTCGCGCATCTTGCGGATAGCGTCGGTCAGTACGCCGAAGCGCCGTGTCAGCACGCGGGATAAGAGCACGCTGATCCCGCCGGCGAACACCAGCACGACCGCGGAAATCGTCAGGAGATTTCGTTGCAAGGACAATAGCAGCTCCGCCTGCTCGGTGTCGTATTCATAGGCGTAGACCGCGCCGATGGTCTGGCTGTGGTAGATGACCGGCGAGGCCGCGCGGCTGCGGAACGCGCCGTCGGTAAAGTCGGCATAGAAGGCATCGTAGCCCCGCAGCGCCTGCACGATCTCGGTGTAAAGCCCGTAGCGGCCCACCGCGCCGTCCGTCTCGCGGGTGTCGTAGAGAATGCGCCCCGCGGCGTCCGTGACGAGAATGCGGGAAATGCCGGTATCCTCCACCAGCGTCATCGCGGAGGCGACGTTCTCCTCGCTCAGCTCCTCCAGACCGCTCAGCGCCGTCACCATCACGCTCACGCTGCTTTGCAGCGTCGTCTGTTTGGAGCGCACGACCAGATTTTCCGACACGATCAGAGGGTAGGTGTTCATGAAAACGAGCACTGCCGCAATGACCAGAATATAACTCAGGCCGAATTTGACCTGTAAGTTCGCACGCCGCACGGCGCTCCCCTCCTCCCATTCGTTTTCCTTCTGTGCGCCGCTCAGTCCTTGAGGTAGTAGCCCACGCCCCACTTGGTCATGATGTGCTCCGGCTCGGCGGGGTCATGCTCCAGCTTTTCGCGCAGGCGGCGGATGTGGACATCCACCGTGCGGTAGTCGCCGGCGTAGGTGAAGCCCCAGACGAGATCCATCAGATTCTCGCGCGAGTATACGCGGTGGGGATTCTTGATGAGCAGCTCCAAAATGTCGTATTCCTTCGCCGTCAGATCGACCGGCACGCCGTCGCGCAGCGCGATGCGGCGCTCGGTGTCGAGCGCGATGCCGCCGGCGGTCAGAAGCTCCGTGCGCTTCTGCGCGGTCTGGCCCGCGCGGCGCAGCAGGGCGCGGATGCGCGCCTTGAGCTCTAAAATGTTGAAGGGCTTGGTGACGTAATCGTCCGCGCCGGACTCGAGGCCGATGATCTTGTCCGCGTCCTCGCTGCGGGCGGTGAGCATGATGATGGGCACGTCGGAAAACTCCCGGATCTTCATGCAGGCCTCGCTGCCGGACAGCTGGGGCATCATCAGATCCAGGATGATCAGGTCCAGGCTCTCCCGCCGGGCCAGCTCCACGGCTGCGGCCCCGTCATAGGCGGTGAGCACCTGATAGCCCTCGTTTTCCAGGTTGAATTTGATGCCCTTGACCAGCAGCTGCTCGTCGTCTACTACTAAAATTTTCATGGTTCCTCCTCTGCGGTGATCTGGGGGCGGATGGCTTCCAATATGCCGGGTCCCAGGCCCTTGACCTCCAGGAGTCCCTCCACGGAGGCGAAGGGGCCGTTGGCCTCGCGGTATTCCACGATGCGCTGGGCCAGCACCGGGCCGATGCCGTCCAATGTTTCCAGCTGGGCGGCGGTGGCCGTGTTGATGTTCAGGGGGCCGGACTGCGGTTCCTGGGGACCGGCGTCGTCCCGCTGGGTGGTGACGGTGTACCCCTCGGACCGGGGGCGGCCAGTGAAGAACAGCGCCGCTGCCGCCGCCGCAAACAGAAGCGTCAGGACCAGCAAAAATATTTCCGTTTTTGTAACTTTTCCCATAGGCTCTGTTGTTGACTCCCTGTTGGATTTTGCTTATAATGAGAGGTGATAAGCAGGGATCGGGCACGCTGTCCCTTATCCCACCACCATTATAGCATAGATGGAGAAAAAGAAAATGAAAATTCGCCGGTTTTTATCTGTTTTTTTGCTGACGCTTCTGCTGACGGGCCTGTTCTGCGTGCCCCAGGCCAGTGCGGTGGACCTGCCCCAGGTGAACGCCAAGGCGGCCCTGCTGATGGACTATGAGTCCGGGCGGATGCTGTACGGCCTCAACGAGCGGGACACCGAGTATCCCGCCAGCATCACCAAGGTCATGACCGCCCTGCTGACCCTGGAGGCCGTGGACCAGGGGGTGCTGACCCTGGACCAGCAGGTGGCGGCGCCGTCCCTGGTCAACGACATGGACCCCACCGGCAGCTCCGCCGACATCAAGGAGGGCGAGGTGCTGACGGTGGAGCAGCTGCTGTACTGCATGATGCTGGTGTCCGCCAACGAGGCGGCCTGCATCCTGGCGGAGACGGTGGCCGGATCCCAGGACGCCTTTGTGGCCCTGATGAATCAGCGGGCCCAGGAGCTGGGCTGCACCGGTACCCACTTCGTCAACCCCAACGGCCTGCATGACCCCAACCATTATTCCACCGCCTGGGACATCTATCTGTTCACCCGGGAGGCCATGAAAAACGAGACCTTCATGAAGATCTGCGGCACCGCCTCCTATGTGGTGCCCGCCACCAACATGTCCGAGGAGCGGGAGCTGTACACCACCAATTCCCTGATCTCCAACTGGCGGATCATGGGCTATCAGTACGACGGGGCCGACGGCATCAAGACCGGCTCCACCGAGGAGTCCGGCTATTGCCTGGTGTCCACCGCCAAGCGCAGCGGCCGCCGTCTGGTGGCGGTGGTGCTGGGCTGCAAGGGAAACGGCGCCACCGTGGAGAGCTTCTCCGAGTCCGCCAAGCTGTATAACTGGGCATATAACAACTTTTCCATGCGCCAGGTGGCGGCCACTGACGAGCTGTACCGCCAGCCGGTGGCCCTGTCCAAGCAGACGGACACGGTGATGCTGTATCCGGCCCAGAGCGTGGAGGCCTTCCTGCCCAAGGACGCAAAGGATGAGGACATCCGCAAGAGCGTCACCCTGAAGGAGGACGTGGTCAACGCCCCCGTCACCGCCGGGCAGGAGCTGGGCACCCTGACCATTACCTATAACGACCAGGTGTGCGCCGAGGTGCCGCTGCTGGCCCAGGCGGACGTGTCCGCGTCCCGTTTCCTGGTGGCCAAGGCCGCCGTGGAGGCGTTTTTCGCCAAGACCTGGGTGAAGCTGGCTCTGGTGGCCGTTGTGGTGCTGGTGATCGTGTTCATTCTGTGGCTGAAGCTGGGCCGCCGCAGCCGGCGGTACGGCAGCCGGGGCGGGAAGCGCCGCCAGCGCCGGGCCTATCGGGGCCGCCGCCGCTGGTGAGCCATGGAGCCGCTGAAGATTCTGTATGAGGACGCCCACCTGGTGATCTGCTGCAAGCCCGTGGGGGTGCTGTCGGAGGACAGCGAAAGCGGCCGGTGTATGCCGCAGCTGCTGCGGGAGCACTACCTGGCCCAGGGGCAGAAGACCCCCTATATCGCCACGGTGCACCGGCTGGACAAGATCACCGGCGGGGTCATGGTGTTCTCCCGGCGGCGGGAGGTCACCGGAAAGCTCACCGCCGCCGTGCAGGCCCATGAGCTGGTGAAGGAATATCTGGCGGTGCTGCGGGGCCATCCGCAGGAGCCTGCCGCCACCCTGACGGACCTGCTGTTCCGGGACGCCGGACACAACAAGAGCTATGTGGTCCGGCGGCCCCGGAAGGGCGTCCGGGAGGCCAGCCTGGAATACCGGGAGCTGTCCCGGACGGAGGAGCTGTCTCTGGTGCGGGTGCGGCTGCACACCGGACGCACCCACCAGATCCGGGTGCAGTTTTCCTCCCGGGGGCTGCCGCTGCTGGGGGATATCCGATACGGCAGCAAGGACCCCAACTGCACGGCGGCCCTGTGGTCCTGCCGCCTGGCCTTCCGCCATCCGGTCACCGGCAGAGCGGTGGACGTGTTCTGCCCGCCGCCCCGGACCTACCCCTGGAACCTGTTTCCGGCGGTGGAGGGCTGACCGGAAAGCGAACCAACGGAATGGAGGATTTTTATGGCCTATACGGTGGGTGAAATGGCAAAACGGCTGGGGGTGCCTGCCTCCACGCTGCGGTATTACGATAAGGAGGGGCTGCTGCCCCAGGTGGAGCGCTCCCCCGGGGGGATCCGGGTGTTTCAGGAGTCGGACTATGAGTGGCTGCGGATGATCGGCTGCATGAAAAAGGCGGGAATGTCCATTCGGGACATCCGGCATTACATCCAGTTGTCCGCCCAGGGGGACGACACCATCGGCGACCGGCTGGAGATGTTCCGGAACCAGCGGGAGGTGCTGCGCCGCCGGATCGAGGAGATGCAACACACCCTGGAAACCGTGGAGTACAAATGCTGGTTTTATGAGACGGCCAGAGAGGCCGGAACCGT
>ERZ827186.3059-NODE-3059-length-10254-cov-2.271889_pt1 | contig 10254 bp, 14 predicted proteins | sample MGYA00519918_ERZ827186 | MGnify/ENA primary metagenome ERZ827186 (study PRJEB31778, sample SAMEA3449275) | human gut metagenome | biome: human gut; feature: human-associated habitat; material: faeces | place: United Kingdom | collected 2010/2012 ... | reverse complement strand
CAATCCGTATCCGGTGGGCACTATGGTGTCGCTTTCGGACGGACGTCACGGCGTCGTCGTGAAGAACAACACCAACGTCTTGCGCCCGGTCGTAAGGATATACGGCGAAGGCGCAGGCGAGGAGATAGACCTCGGCAATGATTTCCGTTTCCTCTCCCTGATGATAACCGGGATATACAGCGGAAATTACAACATATAAAGGAGAAAAGACATGGTCATTATCGAAATGGAAAACGGAAAGCAGATAAAGCTCGAGCTTTATCCTGACAAGGCTCCGATAACGGTGGAGAACTTCCTCAAGTTGGTCAGCGCCGGCTTCTATGACGGGCTGATATTCCACCGCGTTATCAAGGATTTCATGATACAGGGCGGCGACCCCGAGGGTACCGGAATGGGCGGCGCTAAGGAGAAAATCAAGGGCGAATTCCTGATGAACGGCGTTCCCAACGACCTTCGCCACGAGCGCGGAGTTATCTCCATGGCGCGTGCGCAGAACCCGAATTCCGCGAGCTCGCAGTTCTTCATCTGCCACAAGGACTCCTTCTTCCTGGACGGGCAGTATGCTGCGTTCGGCAGAGTTGTCGACGGCATGGACGCGGTTGACGAGATCGCAGAGGTTCAGACTGATTACAGCGACAGACCTCTCACCGAGTGCAAAATGAAGCGCGTTTTCGTTCAAGACTGATAAATAAAGCGGCCGGACGGCTCCTGTTTCAGGACGTCCGGCTGTAGTTTTTTCAGCCGTTTCTTTGTGCATATTAACCATATGCCGCGATAAAATAAAGCATAATTTGTCCATATTCCGGGTAATAATTGACTTTTTCGCGGCTGTTGCTATTGACAAAATCGGCGTTTTATAGTATCATTAAATAATAGGGGTATAGTCTGTTTTTGGATTATATCATAACGATAATAACGCGTCTGCAATTTATGCAGCGTGAAAGATAAAAGAGGTCAGAAAATGCAGTTTGGCAGTGTGGCATTCTTCAAGGTGCTTATCAAGACCGTTCTCTGCATAGTTTTCTTCGTGCCGCTGGTGCTGTGCGTGGTCTTTGCGGTGCTGCTCTGGAACAAGAGCGCCGAGGTCAGGGATATACAGCAGGATAACGAGCGGCTGGAGTACTACGCCGCAATTCTCAGCGGAGAGCGCGAACCTACCGTCAAGGGGTTCTACGATGTTTACGCCCGCAGCGGGCTTTCAGACGAGGAGCTTATAGAATACGTCCTCCACGGAAAGGACGAGAGCCAGCCCGCAGCTAACATGAGCGGCGGCACCAGCTCTGACAGCTCCGCAAGTTCAGGCAGCTCCGGGAATTCCGCATTTCAGACCGTGGATACCGCCGAGGCGGAGTCCTCTGCTGAAAGCGAAGCTGACGCCGCAGAGACAAATCAGACGACGCAGCAGGCTTCGCAGCCGGAAAGCCCCTACGCTGACATCTACCCGGATATGATGGTGAATGCTCCGGCGGAGAGCGACTACGTCCGGGAGCTCGGCACCGTGTATCTCACATTCGACGACGGCCCTTCCGATAACACTTACAGCATACTGAGCTATCTCGAGCAGTACAACGTAAAGGCGACGTTCTTCGTTGTGCCGAACCGTTCCGAGGGCTGCTATGCCAAGCTGAAGGCTATCGCTGCTGCGGGGCACTCGATAGGCGTACACAGCGCTTCGCATGTTTACAAGGATATTTATTCGTCAGTGGATGCGTATCTTGACGATTTCCACGAGGCATGGGATATAATCTACGACGCAACCGGGATAAAGACCGAGATCTTCAGGTTCCCCGGCGGCAGCGTAAATGATTTCAACACCGAGACCAGGGATGAAATAATCCAGGAGATGACCCGCAGGGGATTCCGCTACTACGACTGGAACGTAGAAAGCGGCGACGTGGACGGCGCTACCTGGACTGACATGTACAATTCGATCCCCTTTGATATCGCAAACTGTTACCGCTCTATAGTGCTGATGCACGATTCCAACTCCACGCCGAACACCGTGCTGGTGCTTGGCGACGTGCTTCACGCGCTGGTAAGCGACGGATATAAATTCGACAAGATAAACAACGATACTAGACCTGTTCAGTTCACCGGGCCGTTCGCCTGAAGTTAGGCTGCACAGCAGAAAAAGAAAGGATCTAATATGGGTATCAAAGATAATTTTTCACAGGCGGTAAAGGAACTGTGGAAGAAGGACGGTCTCGAGGAAACCGGGGAAAAGACCGACAAGCCGGCGCAGCCGACCGAACTTGACAGATATCTCACGCTCCCCAGGAGCAGTTTCAGCAGGAGCAGGCGCAGCCTCAGCAGATGATGGGGCAGACCGCACAGCAGTCTGCACAGCCTGTTCAGCCGGCTAATCCTTCGCAGCCCATGCAGTCTGCTCAGCAGGCTCAGAATGTTCAGCAGTCGGCGCAGGCTCCGCAGCAGGGTCAGAATACGCAGGGCTATCAGTTCAGCCAGCAGGCAGACGCGGGCGCGGCAGGAGCTCCGCTTGAAACTTCGTATTACCGTGACCAGAATGCACAGAATAACATGGGCGCGCAGAACGCTCAGAATATGCAGAATCCCCAGATGGCTCAGGGAATGCAGAACGCACAGGGCGTTCCGAACTACGGCGCGGCTAATAATCAGGGCTACGGCGGATTCGGCGGCGGTAACGGATATGTTCCGCCTGTGCCTCCCACGGCGCCGGGGCAGTCTATCGACGCTCCCAGCGACACCGATGAGGTTACGGTCATCTCCCGCAACACCATAATCGACGGTAACGTACGAAGCCTCGCAAATATGCAGGTCGATGGCAATATAAAGGGCAACGTTGAGACCACCCGTGATATCGAGATGTCCGGCAAGGTGGTAGGCGATATCAAGTGCAACAACGCTAACATGAACTCCGCAGCGATGCAGGGCAATCTTAACCTCAAGGGCAAGGTGCGCATGGACCGCGACACAATACTTATCGGCGACCTCAGCTCCCAGTATGCCGACGTTAACGGCAGAATCCGCGGTAAGCTCGAGATCGGCGGCAAGGCTGAGCTCAAGCGCGACGCCATCGTGTTCGGCGACATAAACGCTTCCACCATCGCCGTAACAGACGGAGCCATCATTCAGGGTTATGTCAACACGACCTTCCTTTCGAAGGAAGACAGCCGCAGCGTATTCCCCGAGGCTATTTCCGTTGACAAGGCAGCTGAAAGCAAAGCGTGACCGCTGTAACCACGAAAGCACGAAAGGCAGTTAAACTGAATGAGCACCAAAAAGAATTCCAACAATATTCCACTTATAGCGACAATAGTTGTGGCTGTGGCAGCGATAGTACTGGCAGTAGCCGCAATGATAATGATGAACAAGGCTCCCGCTTCCGATAATGAGAACAGCGGAACCGCTTCGCAGCAGCATTCCCGGGATACCTCCTATATCACACCGGAGTATCAGCAGGAGTGCGAATACGCGGCTCACGACCTGCTCAACAGCAGCCATGAGATACTCCGCCTGTTCGTGACCGAGGGGCTTTACCATGAGGACGAACCCTATGGAAACCTCCCGGAGGACGGCTACTATACCGTCAACAGCACCGATTACAACTCCCTAGAGCAGATCGAGGAGCTGGTGCGCTCCGTTTACGCCGAGGACGCCGCAGAGCAGATACTGAAGAACTCCGACGGCAAGGGCCTGAAGGTCTACGCGAACCGCGAGCAGCTCGTAAGAGTTGAGCAGCCCGAGTCCACTGCGGAGACCACCGCGCAGGCAACTCAGGAGAGCGGCGCAAAGTACGAGAAGGTATACAAGCTGGGCATAAGCTCTGATTTCGTCCCCGACGAGAGCAAAAGCTGGTCAAGCTGCGCTATAACTATAGACTACCTTGAAGAGGGCAGATGCGGACTTACCGTATACCTCGACGGCGTGGATTCCTCAAACGGCGTCACCGATGAGAACCGCGATTCCGTTCTTGAGATGACTATGGTTAAGCTGGACGACGGCTGGCGTCTTGCCGAGTTTGTCACAAGAGGCTGATATGAACAGAAAAAAAGGCGCTTTTTCCGCGTACGCGGTGGCGAGCCAGTTCGCGTTCGTGATACTTTCACCGCTGCTGGTGTTCATCGTTGGCGGACATTACGCCTGTGAGTACTACGGTCTCCCCGACTGGGTGATGGTCGTGTGCATACTGCTTGGGGTGCTGTTCATGATAGGCGGCGCGGTCTCTCACCTGATGAAGATGATACATCTTTACGGCAGGGATGAGAAAAAGCCCCCGCGCTATAACACCGACCCCAGGGACAACGATTACTACGACGACTACAGCCACCTGCACAAGTGAGGGATATCATGGCGAAAAAGAACGACATAACCGTCAGCGAAATGCGCGCTCTGCTGCCGTGGTTCCTCGCGGTGAACGCGGTGTATTTCGCGCTGCTGCTGGTGCTGTTCTTCGCGTGCGGTTTGAATTACACGATGCTTCTCGGCGGCGTGTGGGGCAATCTCGTGTGCGCCGGCAACTTCTTCCTGATGGGGAAGTCCGCGGAAAAGTCGCTGCGCAGGGGCAGCGGAAAGTCCGCCCAGAGCTACATGAACACTATGTACTGCCTGAGATATCTCGGACTGTTCCTTGCAATGACAGCCGCAGCGTTCGTTCCGTTTATTGATCTTATCTGCGCGGCGGTGCCGCTGTTTTTCCCGAAGATCATCATTACACTGAGAGGTCTGTGGGAGAACCGTACACGGCGCAGTAATGATACCGGGCGGCAGTGATGCAGACCGGAAAAAAGGTAAAGGAGGACTGATTAAAAATGCCAGCAGCTCTGCTTTTGGCATCAGAGGGCGGGTTTACCGTTACCGGACCCCACGTCATAACCAGCTTCGAACTGTTCGGAATGACATGGAATCTTACTGAGACCGTGTTTATCCAGTGGATCGTAATGCTTGTTCTGCTGGTGGTCATGCTGATCCTGACCCACAAGATGGAAGTCATACCCAAGACTAAGCGTCAGGCGGCGGCAGAGTGGCTCGTGACCTTCGTCCGCAACATGGTGGATACCACGATGGGACCGAAGTACAAGGGCTACACCACCTATATCGGTGCGCTTCTCTGCTTCCTGCTGCTGAACAACCTGATGAGCCTTTTCGGACTGAAGAACCCGACATCGGATATCTCGGTTACCGGAGCTATCGCGCTCATCACCTTCACGCTGACCCAGATCAACCGCGCACGGACCGGTAAGCTCAAGGGCTTCCTGCATGCATTCATTGAACCTATGCCGTTCATGCTGCCGTTCAACATCATCGGCGAGATCGCGAACCCGCTTTCACAGGCGCTTCGTATCTTCGGCAACATGGTCGCAGGTATGGTCATCGGCGGACTGATCTATTTCGCGCTGGGCAACTTCGCGATACTCGTTCCGGCAATCACTTCGCTGTATTTCGACATTTTCTCGGCGGTTATCCAGGCTTACATCTTCACCACCCTGACGATGGCGTACATCTCAGGCGCAGAATGCGAGTGATCGCAGCTTTAGGCTAATTTCCCCTCGGGGATAGTATTTATATCAAATGGAGGAACTAACAATGACAGAAGATATGCAGCTCTTATCCAGCGCCATCGTTCTTGGCGCGTCCGCGCTCGGCGCAGGCACAGCAATGATCGCAGGTCTTGGCCCTGGTATCGGTGAAGGTATCTGCGCGAGCAAGGCTGTTGAGGCTATCGGCAGACAGCCCGAGGCTTCCGGCGCTGTTACAAGAACCATGATCATCGGTGACGCGCTCGCCGAGACCACCGGTCTGTACGCGCTGGTTATCGCGCTCCTGCTCCTTTATGCAAACCCCCTGTTCAGCAACCTCACCGCACTGTTCAAGTAATGACAGCAAACGCATAAAGGGAGGAGTTGAACAAAATGCTGACACTTATCAGTGAAAGCGCAGCGCAGGTCAACCTGCCTCTTGTTACGATCGACCCCGGAACCATCGTGTTCACCCTGATCAATACGCTCATAATCTTTATCCTGTTCAAGGTTTTCCTGTTCAAGCCGGTCGGAAAGATCCTCGACAAGCGCAACGAAATGGCAGCGGCTGAGATAGCCGAGGCAAAGCGCGCGAAGGAATCCGCCGCAAAGACCGAGCAGGAGTACATCGAGAAGCTCGCGAAGGCTAAGGAGGAGGCTGCCGACATCATGAAGCAGGCTACGCTCCGCGCCCAGAAGCGCGAGGAAGAGATCGTGAACGAGGCTAACCAGAAAGCCGCTGAGATCAAGGCGAGAGCCGAGGAGAACATCGAGCGTGACAAGCAGCGCGCAGTCAACGATATAAAGGATGAGATATCCGATATCGTGATCATGGCTGCGTCTAAGGTCGTTGAGAAGGAAATTTCCGCAAAGGACAACGAGGCTATCATCGCGGATTTCTTACAGAACGTAGGAACAGCGAAGTAAGGCTCGCCGGGAAAGGAATTTTTGTATGAACGACAAGGCTGAAAAGGTTTACGCCGACGCGTTCTTCACGCTGTGCCTGGAGGAAACTCCGGATACGCTGAAAAACACCCTCGGCGAACTCAGCGCGCTGGACGGGATATTCCGGGAACAGCCGGATTTCGTCAAGCTGCTGGGAACGCCCACCGTTACTATGGACGAAAAGCTCGGCATGATTAAGGATATCATCGCCGACGGAGTTTCAGAGTACACGGGCAACCTGCTGTGCGTCCTCACGGAGCGCGGCAGAATGGGCTGCTTCAGCGGTATCGTGAAGAATTTCCGCGCGCTTTATAACGAGCATTTCAGAATAGCTGAGATCACAGTCACGGCGAGCGCTCCGCTGTCGGAGTCCGTCCGTGAAATGATTGCGGCGAAAATGTCCGAGGTGACAGGAAAGACCGTATCCATCAAGGAGAAGGTCGACCCGTCCATCATCGGCGGCGTCGTTATCGACTACGGCAGCACACGCTACGACGGCAGCGTCCGCACAAGGCTGAACGAGCTCAAGAAGGAGCTAGGCGGCGTTATTGCATGACAAGTCCGCTCAATAGCAGAAAATAAACAAGAAAGGGATGTATTTAATGGATTTACGCCCCGATGAAATAACGGGTCTTATAAAGTCCCGCATCAAGAATTACAACGCGAAGATCCAGCTCGGCGACGTCGGCACGGTTGTTACCGTCGGCGACGGCATCGTGCGTATACACGGCCTCGAGAAGTGCATGCTCAACGAGCTGCTCGAATTCGAGAACGGCGTACAGTGCATGGCGATGAACCTCGAGCAGGATTTCGTAGGCGCGGTAATGCTTGGCTCTGACGAGGACATCAAGGAAGGCTCCACCGTCAAGAGAACAGGCTCCATCGTGTCCGTTCCCGTCGGCGAAGAGCTGCTGGGACGCGTTGTGAACTCTCTGGGACAGCCCATCGACGGCAAGGGCGCTATTCTTGCAAAGGAAACACGCCCCATCGAAAAGATCGCCTCCGGTATCATCACCAGAAAACCGGTAACAGTTCCGCTTCAGACCGGTATCAAGGCGATAGACAGCATGATCCCGATAGGAAGAGGTCAGCGTGAGCTGATCATCGGCGACCGCCAGACCGGTAAGACCGCCATTGCCATTGATACCATTTTAAATCAGAAGGGCAAGGACGTTATCTGTATCTATGTAGCCATAGGTCAGAAGAACTCCACTGTTGCAGGCGTTGTTGAACAGCTTCGCGCAGGCGGCGCGCTGGATTACTCCATCGTCGTTTCCGCTACCGCTTCCGAGCTGGCACCGCTTCAGTACATCGCGCCCTATTCCGGCTGCACCATGGGTGAGTACTTCATGGAGAAGGGCAAGGACGTCCTCGTAGTTTACGACGACCTCTCAAAGCACGCCGTAGCTTACCGTACCCTCTCCCTGCTGCTCAAAAGACCGCCAGGACGTGAAGCATACCCCGGCGATGTATTCTATCTGCACTCAAGACTTCTCGAGCGTGCAGCAAGACTTAACGAGAACTACGGCGGCGGTTCGCTGACCGCGCTGCCTATCATCGAGACCCAGGCAGGCGACGTTTCCGCGTATATTCCGACCAACGTAATTTCCATCACCGACGGTCAGATATACCTCGAGAGCGAACTGTTCAACGCCGGCGTACGTCCCGCAGTAAACCCGGGTATCTCCGTATCCCGTGTAGGCGGCAACGCGCAGATAAAGGCGATGAAGAAGGTCGCAGGTACCCTGAAGCTGGATTACTCCCAGTACAGAGAGCTGCAGAGCTTCGCACAGTTCGGTTCCGACCTTGATAAAGATACAAAGGATCGTCTTGCAAAGGGCGAGCGTATCGTTGAGGTGCTCAAGCAGGATCAGAACTCTCCGCTGGAAGTAGAGGAGCAGGTAGTCATTATCTACGCTGTTATCAACAACTTCCTCAAGGATATCGCAGTTGACAAGATCAAGCAGTATCAGGCTGACCTGCTGGATCACATCAAGTCCACCTGCCCGGATATCCTCACCAGCATAAAGACCGAAAAGGTAATGAAGCCCGAGATCGAGGAGCAGCTCAAGAAGGTTCTCGCTGATTTCGCCAAGGGCTACGCGGCTTAACTGCGAAAGGAGCATTTTATGAAGCAGGCTGCTTTTGTATTAGGCGTTATCGCCACTGTACTGTCCACCATCGCCGTTCTGGGCGTTTCCTGGCTGTACATCGAAAAGAAGGTAAGATATATCACTACCGACGACAACGTGCAGTGATATCTTACGCCGCAATGAATTTCCGGGGGTGATATTATAGCATCAGGAAATATGAAGGACATCAAGCGGCGCATAAAGTCCGTAGGCTCCACACGCCAGATAACCAAGGCAATGGAGCTGGTGTCCTCTAGTAAGCTCCGCAAGGCAAAACAGCGCGCGGAGCAGGCTCGTCCCTACTTCAACGAGCTGTATAAATCCATGTGCGAAATTGCCTCGGCTAATACGGATTTCTCCACGGTTTTCACGCAGAAGCGCGAAATAAAGCACCGTCTGTTCATCGTGGTGGCGGGCGACAGAGGTCTCGCGGGAGGTTATAACTCCAACGTGCTCAAGCTGGCTGCCGCCGCCCATGCGGACGACGCTGAGAAACCGAAGATAATCGCGATCGGCAAGAAGTCCATCGAGTATTTTTCCAAGCGCGACTACGACATCGTGGGAAGCTACCCGAATATCGCCGAGAACATCAAGCCCGCGCAGGCTCAGGATATCGCCGATACGGCGATAGAGATGTTCCGCCGCGGCGAGGTGGACGATGTGCAGGTGTTCTTCACCATGTTCGTTTCCCAGCTTGCGCAGGAGCCGCAGCAGCTCGCTGTGCTCCCGATGAAAACGCAGAAGCTGGAGGGATACGGCGCGATGAATTACGACCCGTCCCCCGAGGCGGTGTTCGACAGAATCGTGCCGAAATTCACCGCGAGCCTTGTGCAGTGCGCTGTCGTTGAGGCGTATGCCTCCGAACAGGGCGCGCGCAGAACAGCGATGGAATCCGCAACGGACAATGCCGACGCAATGACCGAGAGCCTGTCCCTGCTCTATAACAGAGCGCGTCAGGCAAGCATCACGCAGGAAATCACGGAGATTGTTGCAGGTGCAGAAGGTCTTTAATATAATTTCCAACAGATAGGAGATTACTAACATGAGTGAAAAACACATTGGCGAGGTAGTGCAGGTTATCGGTCCGGTACTGGATATCCGCTTTGCGCACGATGCACTGCCGCCTCTTCTCAATGCCATAGAGATTGATAATGATGGCGCAAAGCTGGTTGCCGAGGTTGCACAGCAGGTTGGTGATGATGTGGTAAGATGTATTGCCATGAATTCTACTGACGGTCTGGTGCGCGGTGCCAAAGCTCTGGATACAGGCGGTCCAATTTCCGTTCCTGTAGGTGAGGAATGCCTGGGACGAGTATTTAACCTTCTGGGTGACCCGGTAGACAATCTTCCGGCACCGAAGGCAAAGGAACGCTGGTCTATCCATCGTCAGGCTCCTTCTTATGAAGAACAGATGCCTGCAACAGAGATCCTGGAGACAGGAATCAAGGTCGTTGACCTGATCTGTCCTTATGCAAAGGGTGGTAAGATCGGTCTTTTCGGTGGTGCAGGTGTAGGAAAAACAGTTCTTATCATGGAGCTGATCCACAACGTAGCAACTGCACACGGCGGACTTTCCGTATTTACAGGTGTAGGAGAGCGTACACGTGAGGGAAATGACCTTTACAATGAAATGAAAGAAAGTGGAGTTATCGACAAGACTGCTCTGGTTTACGGTCAGA
>ERZ827186.3050-NODE-3050-length-10273-cov-10.346154_pt1 | contig 10273 bp, 8 predicted proteins | sample MGYA00519918_ERZ827186 | MGnify/ENA primary metagenome ERZ827186 (study PRJEB31778, sample SAMEA3449275) | human gut metagenome | biome: human gut; feature: human-associated habitat; material: faeces | place: United Kingdom | collected 2010/2012 ... | reverse complement strand
AAGCATACGGAGACCAGTTCACCGTTGAGGAATTAAAGAATCCGGAGACCGGACTTGATGCAGCAGGTTTGATTCTTGAGTTCCAGTTCATCGACATGGGAATTGCAGAAGAACTCACCAAGAGAATGGAGAACATCGAGAAAAATTTTCAGAGTGGCAAGTGATACCGGAAATCGAGGTCACTTGCAGAGGTGAGAGACTTTTCATCAATTCCGTAACGGTAGAACAGTATAAAAAATACATCAGTCTCATGGAAAAGAATGACACGGAGAAATTCTCCGGAGTGATGTTTTTCAACAAAAAGATAATGCAGGAGATGTTCGGGAATGAATTGTCGCTTGCAGCAGTTGGGGAGATTGATGCAGTTGAATTTCTGACGGCAATCAAGACGGTTCATTTCATCATGCAGAACATTGTTGCAGAGAAGATGTTGAGCATTGTCGAGGTTGAGCAGGTGGAAAAAGAGGCATCCGCATTCGATGACTACGACCGTGAAAACGGATATGAGGACGAGGATGAACAACCGGAGGAAAATCAATGGAAAGTCTGCGGGGAAATTGTTGACCGTGTTGTAAAAATTGCGATTCGGCTATTGAAAAACTCATACAGTCAATGCATGAAAGAGAACATTGTCACGTTGTTGGACTACTTAAAATTTGAATTAGATACAATCAACGAAAATCAGTAAGAGAGGAGGCGACCGAATGGCTTATACAAGCGTCAAAATTTCTGCAAATTCAAGTGATTACCAGTCACAAATGAAATCGGCAGCAGCACAAATGAAAGTCCTGTCTGCGGAATATACGACGGCAGCAACGAAAGCAAAGTTGTTCGGTTCGGAAACAGACAGCCTCAAGGCAAAAGCCGAATCGCTCACTCAAAAAATCACGGTGCAAAAGAACATCGTGCAGTTGAACAGTGAGCAGCAGGAGAAGTTGACAAAGAAACTGTCAGACCAAAAGACGAAGCAGGAGGAACTCAAAACAAAGATTGATGCTGCGAAAGAGGCTTATGAGAAATCAACGGCAGAGACCGGAAAGAACTCCGAGCAGTCAAAAGCACTCAAGGATGAACTCGACAAGTTAGAGAAAGAGTTCACCGCAAATGAGACAGCAATCGGAAAGACAGAGACCGCACTTGCAAATCAGACGGTAAAGACGGAAAAGTCAAAGACTGCCCTCATGAACATGGAGGCAGAACTGAAAAATGTTAATGACCAGTTAAAAGATAATAAACTTGAAAAATTTGCGACCGCTTGCGATACGGCGGGAACAAAGATGGAGAGTTTCGGAAAGAAAATGTCGGCTGTATCTGCCGGAATTGCAGGAATGGCGACAGCAGTTGCAAAAAACGCATACGATGCCGAAAATGACTTGATGTCGATACAGGGTCAGTTGGGATTGACAGCAGAGGAGACAGAGAAACTCAAGACCGTCGCTCAAAATCTTTACACAAATGGATTCGGGGAGAGTTTGGGTGACTGTTCGTCTGCGGTCGTCACACTCGTTCAGAACATCAAAGGGGCGAAAAACATGTCTGTTGAACAGCAGCAGGCAATCGCCGAGCAGATGATGACCATGTCCGATATGTTCGGAACGGAGAACGAGGAACTGGCGAGAACTCTGACGACCATGAAAAACAACGGAATTATTGACGACATCAGCGAGGGAATGGATGTGCTGACGGTCGGATTCCAAAACGGAGCGAATTATTCGGGAGAACTGCTTGACACCATGCGGGAATATTCGCCGAAGTTCCAAGCGTTAGGAATGGACGCAAAGACCGCAATGGCTTATTTGATTCAAGGAGCACAAAACGGAGCGTTTAATCTTGACAAAGTCGGCGACGCAATGAAAGAGTTCAGCATCAGAGCGGTTGACGGTTCGGACACGACAGTGGACGGGTTCAACAGAATCGGACTAAATGCGGACGAGATGGCGAAAAAGTTTGCAGCAGGGGGAGACACAGCGTCACAGGCATTTCACGAGACTCTCGTTGCACTGAAAAACATGGATGACCCTATTTCACAGAACATCGCAGGTGTAGACCTGTTTGGAACGATGTGGGAGGATTTAGGGAAAGACACGGTGTTGTCGCTTGCAGATATAGAGGGAGGACTTGAGAACGTCGAGGGAGCGACGGTCAAAGCGGGGGAGCAGGTGAACAATTCTTTTTCTACGCAGTTAAAGACCCAGTTCAGAGAATTGCAGACCTCCCTTTTGCCTTTAGGAAATGAACTGTTGCGGTTGGGAAAGGACATCATGCCAACCGTGAAAGAGGTCATCGGAGACGTGACGAACGTGCTCAAGAATATGGATTCCGAGACCGCTCAAAATGTCATCAAAATCGGTGCGGTGGTCGCTGCCACAGGGCCTGCCACGACAGCGTTCGGGAAGATGACAAAAGGTGTGAAAAGTGTTGTTGACGGTTACAAGAAAGTGAAAGAGATAGCACCGACAGCAGCGACAGCAGTCAAGACGTTCGGAACAAATGCGTTGAGTGCCGGAAAGAGTGCGGGAACATTCGTGCTGAATTTGGGAAAATCGGCAGCAGGGTTTGTCGCACACGCAGCAAAGGCGACTGCAAGCACCGCAGCAATGGCAGCACATAAAGCAGCAAGCATCGCCGGAACGGTAGCAACAAAAACGATGACAGTGGCACAGTCCGCATTGAATGTCGTTATGTCTATGAACCCGATTGCACTTGTTGTCATCGCAATCGCAGCACTGGTCGCCGGATTCGTGCTTTTATATAACAAATCAGAGACGTTCAGAAACGCAGTGAACAAGCTATGGTCAACGGTCAAAGAGGGATTCGGGAAGATAAAAGAGACCATCACGGGAGCGTTGAACAGTGCGAAAGAGAAAATCGAGGAGGTAAAGAATAAATTTCTTAATTCCGGAATCGGACAGGCTGCGTCAAAAGCGTTCAGTGCAGTCAAAGAGACCGCATCAAACATCATGGGGGCAGCAGTTGACACTGTAAAGGAAAAACTGGGGAACATGAAAACCGCCTATGAAGAAAACGGAGGCGGTATCAAGGGCGTTGTCGCTGCTGGATGGGAGGGAATCAAAGGATATTATTCAGCAGGATTCACATTCGTTGATAATTTATCCGGAGGAAAACTCTCTGAAATCAAATCAAAATTCTCTGAAAAGACATCGGAAATCAAAACAAAGGTTTCCGAGGGTTGGGAGAATATGAAAACCACCGTCACCACAAAAATGACGGAATGGAAAACCAACGCATCAAACAAACTGAATGAAATAAAGACGAATTTTTCAACAAAGGTTTCAGACATCAAGTCAAATGTTTCAACAGGTTGGGAAAACATGAAAACCACCGTCACCACAAAAATGACGGAATGGAAAAACAATGCATCAAATAAATTGACGGAAATAAAATCCGGATTCTCCTCAAAGGTTTCGGAGATAAAAACGAAATGGTCGACGGATTTTACAAATATAAAGGACAAGGCAACCTCACTCATGGAGACGGCAAAGTCCAATGTATCAACAAAACTCGACCACATGAAATCCGTATACAATGAAAAAGGCGGGGGAATCAAAGGGATTGTGTCTGCTACATTTACGGGCATAAAAGACACGATGAACTCTCTCATGAGTACGGCGAACACTCTGACAGGCGGAAAACTTGACAGCATAAAGTCAGCATTTTCTTCAAAATTATCCGGTGCGAAGTCAACCGCATCCTCCATACTGGACGGAATAAGGTCGGCATTTTCTTCAAAAATGGAAGGTGCAAAGACAACGGTTTCGAACGCATTAGGAAGAATAAAAAGTGCGTTCAATTTTAGTTGGTCATTACCACGGTTGAAATTGCCACATATTTCTATTAGCGGAAGTTTTTCAATAAACCCGCCGTCTGTGCCTCATTTCGGAATCAGTTGGTACAAATCCGGAGGTATCATGACGAACCCGACAGTGTTTGGAATCAACGGCAACAACCTCATGGCGGGAGGCGAGGCAGGAGATGAGGCGATATTGCCTCTTGCGGAATTTTATAATAAATTGAACAGCATCCTTGACAAGAAACTGGATGCAGTACAGAAATCGCAAGTCGTGTATGTGACAAACCACACATACATTGACGGTGACGAAATCGCAAACAGAACCGTGCCAAAGGTTGACGCGGAAATGGTAATAAATAAGCGAAAAGGGAGGTAAAGCAGGGCAATGAAAATAAACGGAATAGACATCAAGAAATATGATGCAAAGCAGTTGACAGCCGATGTGCAACCTCCCTCTTTTTCAAATTCTTATGAATGGTTGATGAGTGCAGCACTGCCGACGGAATTTGAGACAAAGGTTCAGATGGGTCATTTGAAACTGTCAATATATTTCAAAGGCAAGGACAGGAACAACATCATCCGTGCTGCATCGGAGTTCATGAGTAATTTCACAAAGGCTTGCAAGATGGAACTCGACGGCTACAAAGGAACATACATCGGATTCATCACAACAAATGACTATGAAAAGAAAAACGTGAAACAGAGGTACATTGTAAACCTCGAATTTGACGGCTTTTTCGTCGATGACGACCTCTCAATCACATTCGACGGGAAAACCTCCGCATCGTTCTATAAAGTGGGTACAAGAGACACTCCGTGCGTTGTGGAGGTATATGCAAAGAACACCTTGACGAATTACACAATCTCCGGACTGGGAGAGGACGACATTATCATTGAGAGTTTGGCAGCAGGAAAGACGGTTGTGATAAACGCAAAGACAGGACTTGTGACAATCGACGGGGCAAATGCATTCGACAAGGTGAACATGTGGACGTTTCCGGTATTAAAGACCGGAGAAATAGCACTCACATTCTCCAACACAAAGGCGAGAGTGACTATCAGATACACGCCTATGTGGATTTAGGAGGTGAGAACATTGCAGATTTTTAATGATAAAAAGAAAAGAATCGGAACATTATCCGGATTCAAGGACAGGAAAATCATCACGACACTGGATTCCGGAGACAAAGAGTTGTCGTTCAGTTATCCGGCAGCGGGAGCATTGGTTGACCTGTTAAAAGAAGAATATTATATACGAACCAAAACGGACGAATATGTCATCAAAGCAGTTGAAAAGGGAGAACAATTCAACAAATACACTGCCGTTCTCAATGTCGAGGAACTAGAGGGGACGGCGTTCCCGTATGGTTTTGAATCGGATGAACAGACAATCAGAGCATGTCTTGAGTTTGCGTTCGAGGGTACGGGATGGCATGTCGGAACATGCACGGTTACAAAGAAAAGAACCATTGATGAGCAGGAGAACATCACGGCGTGGAATGTCCTGCAAAAGTGCCTATCGACATATAGATGCGAATGTATTATTGATTCAATCAATAAAACGGTGAATATTTACGAAAGAATAGGCAGCGATAAAGGGTGTTATTTTATGGAGGGGATAAACCTCCGGAAAATATCATTGAAATCCGACACCTATGATTTTTATACAAGAATCTATCCAATAGGCAAAGACGGCATCACACCGAAATGGCTGACCGGAAAAGATTACATTGACAATTTTCAATACAGTTCCAAAGTCAAGGCGTATGTGTGGAAAGATGAACGATACACAAACACCACAAGTCTGATTGAGGATGCGACGGCAAAGATTGAGGAAATGTCACGACCGTACAAGGCATATACTGCGGAGGTTGTTGACCTTGCGAAAGCATCAAAGAAATACAAAGATATTCTTTCATACGGAATCGGAGACACGGTCACACTTGTGTCGAAGAAAACCCGAACAAAGGAAAAACAGAGGATTGTCAAAATTACGGAATATCCGGAAACGCCGAAAAAGAACACGGTTGAGATTTCAAATGCACGAAAAACATTTGCGGATATTCAAAAAGAGGCAACGGCAGCAGCTACGGAGGAGGCAATCTCCATCGCCAACAGTAACACGAAAAAAGTGTTGAAAGATGGATATTACACAAAAAGCGATGTTGAATCGCACATCACCGCTGCAAAAGACGAGATTAGTTTAGGCGTTTCACAGGTGTATGAAACAAAAAAGACTGTATCGGAAAAAGTCGCAGCAGCAGAGAAGAACGCCAACGCAGCGACCGACGAGAAACTGACAGAGTATTCCACCACGGAGGAGATGAACTCTGCAATTAAAGTAAAAGCGGATGCGATTGAATCGACTGTTTCAAAAAAAGTCGGAAGTGACGAGATTATCTCAAAAATCAATCAGTCAGCAGAAAAAGTGTCGATAAACTCAGAAAAAATAAGTTTGAACGGAGCAGTGACGGCAAACTCGAATTTTAAAATTAACACAGACGGTTCAGCAGAAACAAAGGCGTTAAAAATCACGGGCGGTTCACTGGAAATCGGAAGTAATTGCGAAATAACAGACAAAGGAGATGTGTTTGCGTTATCACCGAAATTCCTCTCCGGTTTATACTTAAATGCAGATTTTAATTTGGGGAAATTATCAAGTCTCAATTATTCGATGCTTTTAGGATATGTTGGAACACATATATTTGTCGGAGAGAACGGGGGCGTCCTGTGGGGGTATGGATTCACGGCAAACAATGATATATATGCGTATGGAGCTATCGGATGTTTGGGGAAGAAAACACGAATCATACACACCGATGACGGACGGAACATCGAGATGTACGCATATGAAACGGCATCCCCTACATTCGGAGACATGGGAATGGGAAAACTTGACGAGGACGGTCAATGTTATGTGTATCTTGATGACGATTTCCTACTGACAGTAGAGAGAGACATGAAATATATTGTAATGCTCACCGCAAAGGGAGCAGGCGAATTATACGTTGAATCAACAAATGAAAAAGACGGTTATTTTGTAGTAAAAGGCACACCGAAACTTGAATTTTACTGGGAAGTAAAGACAAGACAAAAGGGAAACAGAGACACAAGGATTGAACAGTCTGATATAACGGAAAAAGAAGATATAACAGCAGAAGAACAGGAAATGTTTAATGAGCAAATGAGAAATCAGATGCTATTATTGCACGAGATGGAAAAAGATGAAAATGAAGTACAGGAAGAACAAAAAAGGATAATCAAAAGGATGGAGGAATCAGAATGAGACGAGTTATCACAGGATTCAACGCAACAAATGCAGCGCAGGGACAACGTTTAGGATTCACATACACGGAAATGACCGACAGCGGAAAAACCACCAGTGACAACAACAAAGGCAGCATGACGGTTTTAAGCGAGGAGGCGCAAAGTCATATTGATTGGCTGAAAAAATTCATAAATGACTGGATTGAGGAACAGGGAGAATAAAAGAGGCAGCACCGAGAGGAGGTGAGAGCATGGCAGCATTGACGAAACTGACAACGAACATCAATCTTGAAATGTCCGGAGACACTAAAAGATATTTAGTATCTGCAAAGCAGGGAGACAAGGCAACACGATTCATTGTCGCAAGGCTGCTCAACAACGGCGAACCGTACACAATCCCGACAGGGGCAAGAGCAGTCATCAACATTGCAAAACCGGACGGAAAACATGTATATAACACATGTTCATATTCCGGTTCAGATGTGACAGTCGAATTGACAAATCAAGCACTTGCAGCCTCCGGAACGGCATATTGCGACATTGAAATCCGGACAAGCGATGATTCACAGGTTATCACATCCGCATCATTCACAATGGAGATTGAACCGTCACAGAGGAATGAAAATGCTATCTTGTCAGCGAATGAGTTCACAGACCTTGAGAACCGGATTGCAGGACACATCAAGAATATTGATGACACGGATGCAGCAGTCAAGAAAGCGGAATCCACAAGAGTGGTCGCAGAAAATGCGAGAGTAAAAGCAGAACAGGCAAGAGCGAACGCAGAGAATAATCGACAGCAGAATGAAAACACCCGCATCCAACAGGAGCAGCAGAGACAACAGGACACCTCACAGGCGGTCAAGAATACGAACGATGCAACGGATGAATCCAAGAGGGCGACAACAGCCTGCAAAGAGGTCACAGAGCGGGCAGAGGACGCATTGCAGAATCAAGAGCAGCTTGAGGCGACATTGAACACGGCGACACAGATTCGACAGGATGTGTCACAGATGCAGACAGCAGTTGCAGAGGCAAAGAAACAGGTCGAGCAGGACAAAAAGGATATTGATGACACGATTCAAAATTCACTGCTTGCATCAGCAGAGAAAATCCTTGAGAGTGTGCAGGACTATTTCAACCGTGCAGAGGCATTATATTCGAGCATGTATCTTGATTGTGACGGAGAAACGCCGTATCTGCGAACGGTGACACCAGTATTCATTGACGGAGCAACGCCACAGGTCAGAAATGCGAATGAGGGCGTTGATTTTGACGGAGGAACGCCGACCTCCCGACAATTAGCAGTATAATTCCATGATACTGGAAACAGACGGCGAAACGAACACAAAGGAGTGATTGTGTGATATATTCCATAATCACGGAGCAAAGGAGGTTGAACAATGGCAGCAATCAGACCATGCACCGGAACAACGGCAGACTGGAAAGCAGTTGAGGACACTCTGATTCTCAAGGAAAGAGAAATCGGAGTTGAGATTGACACATCCGGTCATTATCAAATCAGACAGGGAGATGGTAAAAAGAAATTTTTTGACCTGCCGATTATCGTCAACAATGCCCGTTATGAGGAAATACTGACATTGACACAGGGATATATGAACACCGTGAACAATTTCAGTAAGAACATGACGGAGGCGACGAACAGTGCAAACGGTGCAGCAGCAACGGCAAATAATGCAGCGTCGACAGCAAGTGCAGCAGCAAAAGCGTGTCAAGGCATTGTGGACGGTCTCAACACTATGGTTGACACCGTCACAAAGAAATCATGTGTCCTCACGGTTGAGGATGGAATTTTGACGATAAGGGAGGCGTAAAAAATGGCAAGTGGAGACTTGATTGTAAAAGTAGCAGACAAAGACACACTCGACCGCACATATGCGAATACAAACGCTATACTGGCAGCAGTCGGGGAAGATGTAAGAATAAAGGGTGTAAAGCGTTACGGAATGAAAATCAACAAAAATGACAGCAATCCGGCGACACGATGCACATATCTTTTCGATGCGGTGGGAATGACACCCGCTGCGATGAATTATTCTGCCGGACGGTTCGATTTTGGAGACTGGGGAAACGTCTTTTTTGTAAAGAACAATTATCCGGCAATGGTCAAATATGACGGTACAGAAGATTATAAACTCGACCCGAACGACCACACAAAGAAAGCAGACGGAAAAACGGCATCCGATGTCTCAAACACGGCATACGGAGGAAATGCAATGAGTGTATTCGATGGCAGCGGTGACAAGGGCAAGATTTGGCTCTCACAGTTTGAAGTCGGAAACTATGAGTACATGATTATTTCAAACGCCCAGTACGATGAATCATACAACGATGACGCATATGTCAGAGAGGACGGTTCACATGCGGACAAACTCTATTTCCCGATGTTTGGCGGTTCGTATGATGGAACACGCATCCGCTCACTTGCAGGACAGGCACTCATGTATAACACAAACGCATCAACAGAGATTGCAAGAGCAAAGGCAAACGGTGCGGGATGGAATATCGGCTCATGGAGCAAACGAAACCTGTTGAATTGTATGCTCAAGATTATGTCAAAGACAGACAATTCACAGACTGCATTCGGACAGGGTCAGACATCCGGATATGTGAACGACGCATCACAGAATTACGGACACCTTGCAACAGGAACACTCACCGGAAAAGGACAGTTTTTCGGCTACAACGACACGACACATGAGGTCAAAGTGTTCTACATGGAAAAACCGTGGGGCAACCGTTGGGATAGAATCAACGGTCTGTTGATGGTAGGCGGGGAGATTCTTGCAAAGATGACACCGCCGTACAATCTGACAGGAAAGGACTTTGAAAAGGTCGGAATCACATTCACATCATCCGGCAACGGTTATCAGAAAGGAACAAAGTCAAGCAGATTCGGACGCATCGTCAATTCGACGGGTGGCAGCAGTAACACATACACATGTGATTATTTTTGGTGGAACGCCGGAATAACTGCGGTCGCCCTTGTCGGCGATAGCTGTAATAATGGCGGGCGCTGCGGTGCGGATTCCTTGGATTTGAACAATTCTGCGGGCGCTGCGAGCTGGTACGTCGGTGCGTCCGTTTTCTTAGAACAGCCTATCGCTGCGTAAGCAGCAAGGGGGAGGAACGGAGGGGGAACGCCTCCGCTATTCCCGCCGTTAGGCGGTGTGG
>ERZ827186.3046-NODE-3046-length-10295-cov-3.612305_pt1 | contig 10295 bp, 11 predicted proteins | sample MGYA00519918_ERZ827186 | MGnify/ENA primary metagenome ERZ827186 (study PRJEB31778, sample SAMEA3449275) | human gut metagenome | biome: human gut; feature: human-associated habitat; material: faeces | place: United Kingdom | collected 2010/2012 ... | reverse complement strand
CATAAAGCGCGGACTCTGATCCGCCGGTCCGGCGGTCGGAAACCGCAATGGGCTGTCGCGCCTTGGCGCGACAGCCCATTTATCAATATTCAGCGTGACCGCTTTTTTTCTTGATCGACTCACGGTATATCCCCATAAGTCCGTAATAGTTCATAATGGCAGGGTATTGGTTGGCGGGGTGCCGGTAATCCGGCACAGGGACCCGCCTGCCGTTCAGTGTAATGTGATAAAACTGCTCGCGTACATCCATGATGATGTCAAGGGCGCTTGCCGTATATCCGCAGATAATGACTGTGGGGGCGCACAGCTCAAGCTGGCGGCGAAGATATTCGCGGTCGAATTCCGCATAGGTAAGGATCTCCTGCATATCCGAGTCGGGAGCGCCGTTGCTCTTTTTTATATTCACCACGGCGATCCTGCGCAGATATTCGTTCCCGTAACGGTCGAATACGGGCAGGGCACTGTACGACGGAGAGTCTTCCGCAGTCGTATGTATCATTCCGTATGTCCATTCGGACACGCGCCGCCACATACGGTTTTTTTTGATTTTTTCTTATGTGAGAAGATGATCTGCGCCGAGGTCCCGGCCGCCGTCTCCGTAGGCTTCCTTCAGCAGATACAGCGGACGCACCCCGGCTGCGAACCATTCGTCGGGGCATACCACGCCGTCACGTATGAATGAGCCTGCCGAATGGTCGATCCCGATTGCGTAAGCTTCGTTCACGTCGATACTGGCGCGGCGCGCCTCCCGGTCTTCAAACAGCCGTGCCGCTTCCGCGCGGTAGCTGTTTGCCTCAGTCATCGAGAAGGATCATGTCTCCGTTTTCGTTCAGTCCTATCCGCGCAAGCGAATGAAGATCGACATTCATGCCTCTTATGCGGTCGCCGCCGGGCTGAAATGCCTTTTCTATGCATATTCCCGCACCGACAACGGTAGCTCCTGCCTGATTTACAATGTCTATCAGCCCGCGCAGCGCTTCGCCGTCGGCAAGGAAGTCGTCAATAAGCAGTACCCGGTCTCCGGGGGCAATGCAGCTGCGGTCCACACGCACCTCAAATACCGTTCCGCGGGTGAATGAGCGCACGAGCGAGGAATATGTATCTCCCGTGAGGTTCTTTGATTGCGACTTTTTTGCAAATACAACGTCAACACCGAAATATCTTGCGGTAAGACACGCAATGCCAATGCCGGATGCTTCAACGGTGAGTATGAGCGTCGGTTTTTTATCCTTGAAGAGCCTGTAAAATTCTTCGCCGATACTGTCTATCAGCGCGGTATTCATGCGGTGGTTTAGAAAGCCGGATACTATCACGACTCCGCCGGGGCGAAGCTCGCCCTTTTCCTTTATCATCTGCTTCAAAAGTTCCATAAAAGACCTCCGGAATGTATCAATAAAATTTGAATGGGATAAATAATATAATATTATACATCAAAAATCGCCGCCGGTAAATAGCAGACGCGAAAAAATTCGATTTTTACTGTCGTTCAGGAGCGCTATATCGATTTTTTTATGTTTTTCTCGGGAAAATTCAAAAAAATAATTGATTACCGCGGCGGTTTGTGCTAAAATGTAAAAAGAAATATTCTGCCTTGGATCATTTGAATGGGAAAGGAATTACCGGATATGAAAAAAGTATTGTTCCGCGGTGCAGTTGCCGGCTACAATAAAAGCGATGTGAACGAGTACATCGCCGATACCGATAAAAGACATGCCGAGGAGATGGCGGAAGCCGAACGCAGGATAAACGAGCTGACCTCAGAGCTTGAAACATGCAAGAGCGTCAGCGCTATGAAGATATCCGGGCTTGAGGAAGCCGAAAAGAAGGCGCGCGAAGCGGCGGCTGAGCTTGAGCGCAGTCTTGCCGATGCCAAGGCTGAGGCGGCACGGATGGTCGCGGCTGCTGAAAACAGCACTGCGGCGGCAAAAAGCAAATGCGCCGATGCTGAGGGACGCCTGGCGCGGCAGAACGATGAGCTTTCACGCCTCCGTGCGGATCTTGCCACAGCCGGGAAGAACGCCGTGAGCGATGACGAGCTTGCCGAGCTGCGCCGCCGCGCGGCAGCATATGACGAGCTTGAGGCACGCAGAATGACCGCTCCTGTTGTTGGTGCGGAGGCGGAGGCGGATAATGTGATCCGATCCGCACAGACAGAGGCTGAAAGCATACGCCGCGAGGCAAAGGCGGGCGGAGCCGCCGCAGTCGAAGAGACTAAAAAGCAGGTGAGCGGTGAGCTTGCCGAGATATACGACATGATAAACCGCGCCGCTGCGGAGAGCGTTGAGGATATCCTTGCGGGAATGCGCGCGGCAGAGGCAGGCTTCGGTAAGCTGGGCGAACAGCTTCACGATCAGAACCGTGACGCGGTGGCGCGAGTTGAAAGTCTGCGTGCAGAGATAGAAAAGAAGATTGGTGAAAGGCTCGATGAGGCGCGCTCGCGCGTTGAAGCGGAGCACGAGGAGGCGACACGCGCCGCGGCAAGTGCCGCCGCTGCCGATAAGACGGGCACGGATACCGCTGTAACGCCCGCGACATCCAAGGAAATGCAGGCTCGCGCTCCGGTGCGCCAGCAGCAAAGACGTACCGAACTGCGTGAAAGGGGAGCGGGGAAGAATCGCCGTGAAAATGACGGATTCTTCCGCTTCGGACGCAAAAAATGAATATAGGCGAAAGAATACGCGCCCTGAGAAACGCAAAAATGATGACGCAGAGCGAGCTGGCGGGTAAACAGATCACGCGCAATATGCTGTCGTGTATCGAAAACGGCTCCGCAATGCCGTCGCTTTCAACGGTCATGTATCTTGCCGCAAGGCTCGGCGTTCCTGCTGGCTTTTTGCTTGCCGAGGACGGAGACGAGTTCAACTATAAAAAGATGAACGCGATGCCCAACATCAAGCGTGCATATGTGGCGCGCGACTACAGGATATGCCGCGATATATGCCTTTCTCTCGGCGGCAAGGATGACGAGATATGCAGTCTCATCTGCCTTTGTGCGTTCAACCTTGCGCGCGAGAAATTCGGCGACGGCAAACTGAATGATGCCGTGGCACTGTTTGACGAAGCATCGGCATACAGAGCCGAGTCGATGTATCCTCTGGTCGGAGTCACGGAGATAGCCTCTGTGTATCTTGCGTATATGCACGATATATCTCCGTCGCTGTATTCGGACATTCCGGACGACGACACGTCAGATATACCGTCAGAGGCGCTTACCGATCCGTTTTGCAGGTATTATATGATCCTGCGCCTGCTTGACAGACCGGAGGGTGAGGTGATGTCCCGGATGTATCTTGAGCATTTTACGGATGCCGAAAGGCAATACGCCGCGCACATCCGCGCACGTATCGCAATAGGCAAGCGGAATTATCAGGAGGCATACAACGAGCTGCGCACTCTGCTCAACGGAGAGACGGATGTCGCGGCGCCGGTGATGTATTTTGTGTTTTCCGATCTTGAGCGGTGCTGCAGCGCAATGTCGGACTACCGTGGCGCATATGAATATTCGAGCGACAAAATGGGTCTGCTTGAAAAGTTTTTGCGCTGAGAAATGAGAATTCGTATAAAGAAGCTCCTGGCGGCGGTAATTATGACGTTGTTGCTTGCGTCATGCTCGTCGTATTCATCTGGGAAGCCTGACTTTTATGCCGGCGAAACACTGACGCCGGAGGGCGTTGATTCAATATTGGCAGCCATATCGGAGAAGGAAGCAGCAGTGACCGAAAAGTATTCTCCGACCACCGATGAGGCGGGAGACACGGTGCTTTTCTGGTCCGAATCGGGCAAGGTGTGGCATCTAAGCCGCGAATGCCCGTCACTTAAACGGTCTACAAATATTAAAAGCGGAAACAAAGCGGCAGCCGAGGCAGCGGGTAAGGAAAGAGTCTGCTCGGTATGCGGTAAGGGGGCAAAAAACAATGAATGACAATTTGGTTATAAGCCGGGCGACATTGCTTGATACCGATGACATAATGGTGGTCATCGAAGAGGCGAGAGAAAGCATAGGAAGGCTGGGCATCGACCAGTGGCAGTACGGATATCCGAACCGCGAGGTGGTCCTCCGCGATATCGAGGCGGGCGTTTCCTTTACGGTGCGTGAGGGCGAGAGCGGTGCGCTGTGCGGTACATTTGCCGCGATAGATTCCGGTGATCCTGCATATAATGAAATATTTGAGGGCGCATGGCTGACAGACGGACCGTATATCGCGCTGCACCGCTTTTGTGTGGCGCGCGCCTGCCGTGGCAAGGGCGTGAGCGATGCCATTATCGGGTATCTCAAAAAATATTGCGCCGGGAAAGGCTTTGCAAGCCTCAGAATCGATACTCATCACGGCAACTATCCCATGATACGTATGCTTGAACGCACAGGCTTCACACGTTGCGGCGTGGTTTATCTTAAAAACGGCGAGCATCGCGTGGCGTTTGAGCTTCCCGTAGAAGGTTGACGCCATGGCGGGCAGCTGGAAAGGGAAGCGTGTATGTTTTCTCGGCGATTCCATAACCGAGGGTATCGGCGTATCGGTCGGTGAGCGGTATTTTGACAGGCTGGCGGAGATGTTCGGTATTGAAGCGGTCGGAATGGGTGTGAACGGCGCCCAGCTTTCGGGAGTGCGGAAGCAGGCAGAGCGCGTTTTCAATACATACGGCGAGGCTGTGGATGCGATATTTATTTTTGCCGGGACCAATGATTTTTACGGCAATATACCGCTTGGGGACCGGTATCGTGAAAGGCGCGAGACGGTGACTATTCTGCGTGACAGTGACGGAAACGCTCTCGGCGTAGAGGAAAGACGCGTGCGCGATCTCAATATGAGCGGGAACACGGTCCGCGGCAGACTTGACCTCATCATGTCATACCTGCGTCAGAATTACCCGACAAAGCTTGTGGTGCTTATGACGCCCGTACATCGTGCGTATGCGACGTTCGGAGTCAGTAACATTCAGTACAGTGAGCTGTACGCAAACAGCATGGGAGAGTTTTTTGAGGACTACGTGCAGGCTGTGCGGGATGCGGCGGATATATGGTCGGCGCCGCTTATCGATCTTTACCGGGAAGGCGGACTTTCGCCGCTTTCGTACGAAAGCGCTACGGCGTTTTATGTGAACACCGAGACCGACAGGCTTCATCTGAATCCTGCGGGACACAGGCGTATTGCCGGTATCATCGCTGGATATATGCGAAGATTCGAGGATATCATCTGAAGCTGAAATGAATATGCGGGCGGCTGTCGTGACCTGACTATGTGACAGCCGCCCGCGAGCCGTATAAATAATGTATCGGTGCAGCCGTGCAAAAGCACGGCAGCACCGATACATTATTTTGTTCTCAGTATTCTTGAGCTGTTTATGAGCACGGCAAATGCCCCGCAGTTATGCAGGACCGAGCCTGCCAGCGCACTTATCACGCCGAACGCCGAAAGTCCTATCATGCATGCGCTTATGCCTATCGACAACGCAAGATTCTGATATATCGTCCGGCGTGTACGCCGCGCAAGCCGCACGGCAAACGGAATGTTTTCAAGGTTATTGTTCATGAGTGCGATATCCGCCGACTGTATTGCCAGGTCCGATCCCATGGCTCCCATGGCGACGCCCACGTCAGCTTCACGCAGTGCAAGTGCGTCGTTTATACCGTCGCCGACTGCAAGCACGTGATGTTCGCGCTTCAGCTGGCGCATATGGTCGTATTTGTCTTCCGGGAGAAGACCGGCATAAAGAACGTCTATACCTACCGCATCGCATATCGCACGTGCGGGGGCTTCACGGTCGCCTGTCAGCATGACGGTTTGCGTAATGCCGGCGGCGCGAAGGGCGCATATGCTTTCGGCGGCATTTTCACGTACCGTGTCGCCAAAGCAGAGACAGCCGAGGTATCTGCCGTTTACGGACACGCAGCTCATACTGCCGCCCGCCGCAGGCTCGGCTTCATCGGAAATGCTGCATTCCGCGGCGATCCATTCGCGTTTACCGAAACGGACTATTACGCTGCCGTCCCCGGACGCTCCCTCAACGCCCATGCCGGATATCTCCTTCACCGTAAGGTCGCGGCGGTAGGGAATATCCCCGGAGGCTTCGACCAGCGCGCGCGATACAGGGTGCGTCGATGCCATGGCGACAGATGCCGCGGCGGCAATAAGCTCCTCGCGCGTCGTGCCTTCGGCGCAAAGCACATCGGTAAGAGAAAGCTCCCCCTTTGTGACGGTACCGGTTTTATCAAACACAACGGTGTCTGTTTCGGTCATTTCCTCGATGAATTTTGAGTTTTTAATGAGTATCCCGCGCTTTGTCGCAGCCGAAAGCGCCGCTATCATCGGTGCGGAGCTTACAAGCATCTGCCCGCAAGGGCATGACACGACGAGTATCGCTATCGCTTTGCTTGCGTCGCGCGTTATCAGTGCCACTGCCGCCGCTACCGACAGCACAAACGGGATATAGTACATCATAAATCTGTCGATGAGCCGCGACTCGGGGATGGATATGCTTTCCGACTTTTCAAGCAGTGAGAGTATCTGTGAGAACGAGGTATCGACAAATTCCTTTTTTACCTCAACGACTATCCTGCCGTCAAGATTCACGGTTCCGGCGTATACAGGGTCTCCCTCTTTGACATGAAAGGGAAGCGGCTCGCCGGTCAGCGATTTCTGATCTATATGGGTAGAGCCGGATACGACTGTGCCGTCTATCGGAATGCCCGCGCCGGGACGCACGACTATTTTGTCGCCTACCGAAAGCGTTTTTACATCGACCGTGCGTTCACCGTCATTGTCAAGCAGTATCGCAGTGCTTTGCTGCATGCGCCGCAGACCGTCTATGACGTCGCGCCCGCCCATTATGCTGCGCTCCTCAAGAAAGTGCGCGGCGTTGAGTATCAGCGGTATCAGCACCGCAAGGATGAGATCTCCCGTAAAATAGCACGCCGTTATTGCAATGGCAACGAGTATCTCCATTGCGTTGGTCATGTTTTTGGTGGCTATCCCTTTTATCGAAGCAACAAAAACCGGTATCGCTTCAATAAGAAAGCCTACGGTGTATATCAGCGCCGGGATCGTGCTGCGCCCCGGGAAAACGGCGGAATAGATAAGTCCGACTATTATGCAGGAGACAGCCGCCGCGCCGCAGATTATCTCGCGCCGCAGGCGGCGCTTGCCGCTGTCGGTAAGATTGTCACGTGAGAGCGCTTCCAGACTGCGCCCCGCCATGTTATCTATGTTTTCCATGCCGTCACCTGCTTCCGGATATGAATATCCGCGTCTCGCCGTCCTGTACCACGCGCACTGTGCCTATTTTTCCGATGGCGCCCGACAGCTTGGTGTTGTATATGCGTATTTTCACAAGCTCGGGACTTTGAGTGTATTCGTCAAGCACGCCGTAAAACTCGGAAAGAGAGGAGTTTGCCGCGGCAACCGAGGCGGAATATTCGGAGCTTGCATCGCTTTTCAGCTTGTTTGCGGTCGCCTCCGCCTGTGGTATGAGCGTTTCGCGATATTTTTTCGCTTCCTCAAGCATAGTCGCCGCGCGCACGGTCGCCGAGTTCACTTCGTCGTATGTGGCGCGGACCTCTGCGGGCATTCCGACATCGGTAAGCTCTATCGTGCCTATGGTAACGCCTATGCCGGCACGGTCGAGCTTGCTTTGCGCGGCGCTCAGAACATCGTGCGCGAACTGATCCTTGCCTGATGTGAGAAGCTCGTCCACCGGCATTCCCGCCGCCTTGTTTACCATGGCGGAGCTTACCGATGCGTCGATTATTTTCGATATGTCTGCAGCATTCAGGGCATACGCGACCGGATCGGATATCACGTACTTGACAGACGCGCTGACTACCGCTATGTTTCTGTCAGCCGTGATGACATATCTGTTGTTGCGCAGTGTCGTCATGCTTCCCGAGGTGTAGTGCGTGGCTACCGTCTGTTCTATAACATTGCCGGTCGGAACGGTTATCACCTCGTCGATTATATAGGGAAAGGCGAAAAGCAAGCCGGGACCGTGAACCTGTTCCTCGTATGTGTCGCCCACGAGCCTGCCGAAGCGCAGTATGACCGCCACATTTCCGCTGGCGATAACGCGCACGCCGGACAGGGCGATAAGCAGTATCACTGCGGCTACGAGTATCAGAAAATACTTTGTCACCGAGCCGAGTATTTCGGCAAACAGTGATTTTTTTGCTGTCTTAGCCATTCAAAGCGCCTCCCGCATTTGCGATCAGCTCGGAAATTGCCGCGATGAGAGCCGCGCGGTCCTTCTCGGGCAGCTTGGTGAGAATGTACGAAAGATCCTTTATCACCGTTGCATCCCCCTCGTCGCCGCCGGAAATATAGTCGCCGTACGATGTGAGCACGTTGAAGGGATAGGAGTCCGCCTTTACAACGAGCACGGTGCTTTCACCGACCGACGACACGACGGTGTCAAGCTCGCGCAGGAAGCGGTAAAGCTCTATGTTTGCCGCCTGTGCCTCTGCGTAAATGCGGGCAACCTCGGTTTCTGTCTGCGCCTTTATCTCGGCAGCGGCAGTCGTACCGTCAGCGATTATGGCGGCGGCATCGGCGTCGGCTGCGGAAATTATTGCGTTGGCGTCCCGCTGTGCGTTGGCGATTATAGTGTCGATGTCCTTCTGCCGGTCGGCGCGCATCTGGTCGAAAACGCTCTCAAGGTTCGTATCGGGCAGGGAGAGGCGGAGTATGCTGACGTCGCTCACCTCGATGCCGTAGTTGCGCAGGCAGTTATCGCGCACACGCTCGAATATTTCCGACTGTATCTTTTCTATCTTCAGCTCCTCGCGGTCAAGGGATACAAGACCTGTGAGCTTGTAGCCGCCCATAACGCTGTTTGTCGCGCTGAAGACCTGATCCTTTATGTACGATCCGGCAACGCCGCGCGTGCCCACACTGTTGTGATAGAGCAGAGGATCGCTTATCTTCCATACAGCGTAGGACTGTATTATTACATTGCGCTTGTCCTCTGTGGTCGTTTCAAGGTGGTCGGACTCAAGATATTGCAGGCGGCTGTCGTATTTCACTACCGTTTCGAACGGCCACGGGAGCTTTAAGTAAAGTCCCGCCTCTGTCACCTCACGCCGCACGGCGCCGAGGCGCAGTATCACTGCGCAGTTGCCTTCGCGCACCTCGCAGGTGAATCCGAAATAGCCGAGGACCACCACGAGCGCTACTGCGAGTATTATCTTTACGGCACGGAAGCCGCCCGAGCTTTTTGCTGCCCTTCTGCCGTCATTCGCCGCATTGATGTCGGCGGTGATGTCTTCTTTTTTATCCGTAGCTTTTTCTTTTTTCATTTTCGTTACCTTTATGCGGCGGTCAGGGATTGACCGAAACGCTGCCGAAATAAATTTTTGACGAGTCGATTCCTTCACCCACTATCACGATTCGCGCTCCGCCGTATGCTTTGGCAACGGCATCGAGATACTTGTTATAGCGGTATGAAGCAGGGTATGCCGAGTCGGCTCCCGCCGAGGCGAGAAAGCCCGCGACCTCCGCACGCGCCGAGGCGATCGCCGTGCTTTTTGCGGCGTTGGCGGAATTTACGGCTGTGGTGCGGCTCTTTTCGGCATCGGCGCGCGTCACCGCCGCCTTTGCCTCGGCTTCAAGCATATACTGCTCGGCGCGTATTCCGGCGCCGACTATTTCCTGATACACAGATGCGATCTCAACGGGCGGATGTATGCTTTCAAGCACAACGCTCACGATGCGAAGACCGAGATCATAGCTGCTCATACGCTCGCCAAGGTCTGCGGCAAAGTCGTTGGCAAATTCAGTGCGGTCTACCGAGAGGAGCGAGGTGAGATCGGTGTTTATCGTGCGCGCGGTCACAGCCTCGTATGCCAGCGCGCGCAGTATGCTTTCGGGCGACGAACTGCACATCAGGTACCTGTGCAGGTCGCTTATGCTGTATTCTATGCGCAGGTTTATCGACACAAGCTCGTTGCCTCCGCCGAGCAGAAGTTTGTATTCACTGCTTCCGTGCCCGGCAGTCCATATATTGTCGCTGTCCTCGGATGAGATGTAGCCAACCGTCATGCGGTTAACACTGCCGGTCGTATATGTTTCAACACGGTCAAACGGCCACGGCAGAGTGAGATGTATGCCCGGCTTCAGCGTTTCGTCGCGCAGCCTGCCGAAGCGGTATACCGCGCCCTCCTCGTTGCTTTCTATCTGTACAAGTCCGGTGCATGCCCAGAATATCATTGCCGCAAGCAGGACGGTGTACGGGACGAGCTTTTTTACAAGCTTCAGACTCCACAGCGAGCGCATCGTAATGCCGGTGTTTTTTTCAAGATATCCGAG
>ERZ827186.3038-NODE-3038-length-10323-cov-38.681340_pt1 | contig 10323 bp, 7 predicted proteins | sample MGYA00519918_ERZ827186 | MGnify/ENA primary metagenome ERZ827186 (study PRJEB31778, sample SAMEA3449275) | human gut metagenome | biome: human gut; feature: human-associated habitat; material: faeces | place: United Kingdom | collected 2010/2012 ... | reverse complement strand
CCCACATGACCTCGAAATGGTTGTCCATCTCGCGGCCGCCGCGCATGACGTAGCCCAGATTCTCGAACTTATAGCCGTCGCAGGCGCCGCCGGGGAGATTGCCCTTTTCCAGAATGTGGATGTGCTCGCCCTTCATCTGGCCGTCGCGGACCAGATAGCAGGCGGCGGTCAGGGCCGCCAGACCGCTGCCCACGATATAGGCGGATTTGCTGTCCACGCCCTCGGGCTTTTTGGGACGGGCAAAGGCTTCATAGTTACCGCTGGAATAATACATAAATAAACTCCTTTCAAGTATCCACTGTATGTTTTCCTTTGATGATGAAAGCATACATCTGAATGAATATTTGTTCAATAAGCAGAAAAACCCCGGTGATAAGTTTTTTATCACCGGGGCGGCAGATGTTCAGTTTTTTATCATTTGGCCTCGTTTGATAAGGGCTTGTCGGTACGCAGACGCGCCAGCGCGGCGTCGACGCTGCCGTGGATGACCTGGTCCAGCCGTTCCACGATCAGGTGGGGATCGCCCGTCATGTCGGATCTGATCCAGTCCAGCATCAGGCCTACGAACATATACTTGTACAGCGTGGCGATGAAGGCCTTATCCTCCGGCCGGACGGACATTCCCCGGGCCTGCTCCTCCACCACGCCCTCCAGCAGGTCGTAGGTCAGCTTGTAGAGATAGTTCTCCACCTGCTCCCGGCTGACGGAGCGATAGACGTTGAGAATAAAGGGCTTATTCTCCTGCACGGCCTCGAAGATCTGCAGAAGGCCCTGCTGCCACGTCTCGTAGGTCTTTTTGCCCGCCAGAGCGCGGCTGGCGTCCTCCTGACAGCTCCACTCCACCAGATCATAGATGTCCTTGAAGTGATAGTAAAACGTCATGCGGTTGATGCCGCAGTCATCGGTGATGTCGCTGACGGTGATCTTATGCAGGGGCTTTTCCAGCAGCAGCTTTTTCAGCGACGCCTCCAGCGCCCGCTTGGTGACTTGTGACATGGCATACGCTCCTTTTATGCGTCCAGCCGGACGGACCAGCTGCCCAGGGGGGAGAGGGGGGCCGTCTCCGTGGGGGACAGACCCTGCACCACGCCCTCAGTGGTGACAACGGATACGGACTTGAAGCAGATGGGGGCGATGGGGGCGGTGTCCAGCAGCTGCTGCCACAGGGCCACCAGGTTCGCGTCAGCGCCATTGGATCGATAGGCCTGCAGCAGCCGGTCGGTAGTCTCATCGGACCAGCCGCCGTAGTTGAGGCTGCCCTCGGTGGACAACAGGGCCGTCAGGTCCCAGTCGGCGGTCAGGCGGCATTCGCCGTAATAGAGATCAAAGTCACCGCTTTCCAGCCGGGCGAGGAACGTGTCCCAGGGAACAGCCTCCACGGTGACGGTCAGGCGTGCGGTATTGAGGTACATGGCGATCTCCTGGGCGGCGGAGACCTTGAAGCTGCTCTCCTCGTTGACCAGAAGCGTCAGCGTCAGGGGTGTCTCATCCTCCGCCTGTTCGCCAAGGGCGGCGTTCAGCAGGCGGTTATAGGCCGCGGTGTCGTAAGGCGTTTCCAGCGCGGTATCGTAGCCTGCGTAGGCGGGGGAGGCAGGCAGCTGGGCCGCCGTGCCCTGTCCCAGCAGGCAGGAGGACACCAGCGTTTCGCGGTCGATGCCGGCGCTGAGGGCCCGGCGCAGGGCAGGGTCGGACAGAGCCTCCCGCCGGGTGTTCATGCCCAGGAACTGCATGACGGGGGTGGCTGCCTCGGCATAGTCGTCGGCGCCGGAGACACCGGTGCTGTTGCTGCCGGTGAGATCCAGCGTCAGCAGCTGCACCTCACGGGAGGAGAAGGCATACAGGGCGGAGTCCTGGTCCTTGCAGTGCTGCAGGCGGATGGTGGACAGCGGCAGAACGCTGCTGTCCTGCCACCAGCGGCTGTTGGCCGTCAGGTAGGCGCCCGTGTCATCCTTGGCAAACAGATAGGGGCCGCTGCCCGTGGGGGCGGTGCGGTTCTCTGTGCCGGCCTTGATGATGGGGATGTCCAGGCGGCTGGGAAGGGTGGCCAGAGGGGCGGACAGGGCGACGACCACCGCGTCCTCCCGGACGTACACGGAGGTCACGTCCCGCAGCCGGGCGGCATAGCGCTCAGAGGTGCGGGCGCGCTCCAGCGTGGCAGCCACGTCCGCCGCCGTGACGGCGGAGCCGTCAGAGAAGGCCGCATCGGCCTTGATGCGGATGGTCCAGGTGCGCTGGGCGGAATCATACGTCCAGCTGTCCGCCAGGACGGCCTGGGGCCGGAACTGCTCGTCCAGGGCGAACAGCCCCTGGTACATGAGGGACTCTACGGTCTGCTGCATAGTGTCCGTGGTGCGGACGGGGTCCAGGGTGCCGCCGGCGATATAGGGCAGGGTAAAGGCGGTCAGCGGCTCCGGCTCCGGTTCTTCGTTTTCATTCTGGTAGAAGTCGGACAGCTCTCCCAGGGGATCCTCGGTGACCTCCCAGTCGGCGCAGCCGGCGGCCAGCAGCATGGTCAGCGCCAGCAGCAGGCACAGCAGTGCACGTTTCATAGCGTATCCTCCCGCAGAGCGATCAGTGCGGCCTGCTCACCCCGGCGCAGGCCCATCTTCCGGTGGCTCCAGTACAGGTCCGGGCGGCAGGCGGTGCAGTGATCGCAGATGTCGATGCGCGTAACGCCTTCGCGGCGCAGCCACAGGGCGTTGACGGCCTTCAGGTCGATGTGCCACTTGCTGCCGTTCCATGCCATGAACGGCTCCACCGCCACACCCAGTGCGGCCCGCAGGGCCTCCGGTACGTCGCCGTCCGTCTCGAAGCAGCACGGCCCGATGGCCGGCCCGATGGCGGCGCGGAGGTCCGCCGGGTCGCAGCCGTAATCCTCGGCCATGACGCGTACCGTCTCCGCGGCGATGCCGGCGGCGGTGCCCCGCCAGCCGGCGTGAGCTGCGCCGATGACCCGGCGCACCGGGTCGTGGAGCAGCAGTACGTTGCAGTCGGCGGAGAACACGATCAGGGGGATGCCCGGCACGTCCGTCACCAGGGCGTCGGCGCTGTCGTAGTCCTGCGGCTGCCACAGGCCCTTGCCGCAGTCCACCGCCGTGACGCGGCGCACATCGCTGCGGTGAACCTGACGGCTGAGCACCGCCCGCTGCACATCCGTGTCCAGCGCGGTGCACAGGCGGCGGAAGTTCTCCTGTACGTTGGCAAGGTCATCGCCCCGGCGGTCGTCCAGGTTCAGACTGTCCCAGGGGGTGGGGGAGACACCGCCCTTTCGGGTGGAAAAGCCGTGGACGATGGCGCTGTTTTCCAACACATCGGAGGCCAGATAGACCAGATCGTTTTTTGTGTGGGGGTGGAACATAGTGTCTCCTTCCGGAGGGGAACGGGGCGTCGGGGACGCCGCCCCCTGCATAAGATGGGACGGGCGGCGGCTGATGCCGCCGCCCGTCATTTTACAATGCCTCGCAGAGTTTGCGTCCGCAGACGCAAATAAAATCAAATCTATTTTCGGCGGCGGCGTGTACGTCGCCGAAAATTCTTCTCGGCCTGCAAACGTGCGCGTGCGCGACTTTGACGCGCACGTCGTGCGCTGCAGCAGGCCGCAGCCCGCTCAAACGACAGCCCAGCGAAGCGGGTGCCGTTTGAAATTACTTTAGGAGTGGTATTCTTTACAGGTGCACTTCTTCCATTTCAGCCCGCTGCCGCAGGCACTTTGGCGGCCCAAATCTTTGATTTGGCTGGCGCCATGCGACCGTAGGCAGCGTACAGGGGAGAAGCATAGGCCGAAATCAGGAGTGGTACTCCTTGCAGGTGCACTTTTTCCATTTCAGCCCGCTGCCGCAGGGGCACAGGTCGTTGCGGCCGACCTTGACCACCTTGGTGGGGCGCTTCTTCACGGTGCCGTCGCCGCCCACGTTCTCGGTCATGCCGCTGGCCACGCGCTCGCGCTTGACTTCCTCGTTCTGGCGCAGGCGGACGGAGTACAGACGGCGCACCGTCTCCTCCTTCATGGCGTCGATCATCTCCTCGAACATCTCCAGGGACTCCTTCTTGTAGGCGTCCACCGGGTTGGTCTGGGCGTAGGCCCGCAGACGGATTCCCTGGCGCAGGTCCTGCATGGCGTCGATGTGGTCCATCCAGTATTCGTCCACCACCCGCAGCAGCACCACGCGCTCCAGCTCACGCATGACGGGCGGTGTGATCTCCTGCTCCTTCTTCTCGTAGAAGTCGGCGGCGGCCTTGGTAAACATGTCGATGAAGTCGTCCTCCGTCAGGGTGGACAGCTGGCTCTCGTCGATCTTCACGGTGTACTTGGTGAAGTACACGCCCTCCAAGCCGCGGAGAAGCTCCTTGCACTGGACCATGTCCAGGTGCTCCTGGCCCATGAAGGCGCTGCGGACCTGGTGGCCGATGGCGCTCTCCATCATGCCCATGATGATGCCCTTGACGTCCATGCCATCCAGCACCTGCTTGCGCTGGCCGTAGATGATCTCGCGCTGCTTGTTCATCACGTCGTCGTACTCCAGCACGGACTTACGGGCCTGGAAGTTGCGGCTTTCCACCGTGGTCTGGGCCTGCTCGATGGCGCGGGAGAGCATCTTGTTCTCGATGGGGGTGTCCTCATCGATGTTCATGCGCTCCATCATGCCGGTGACGCGGTCGCCGCCGAACAGGCGCATGAGGTCGTCCTCCAGGGAGATGTAGAACCGGGTCTCGCCGGGGTCGCCCTGACGGCCGGCACGGCCGCGGAGCTGGTTGTCGATACGGCGGGAGTCATGGCGCTCGGTGCCGATGATGAACAGGCCGCCGGCGGCGCGGACCTTGTCGGCTTCGCCGGCGATCTCCGCCTTGTGCTGGGCCAGCTTCTCGGCGAACAGCTTCCGGGCGTCCAGGATCTCCTGGTTATCCGTTTCGGCGTAGCCGGTGGCCTCGGCGATGAGCTCGTCGGTGAGCCCGGCCTTGCGGAGGTCGTTCTTGGCCATATACTCGGCGTTGCCGCCCAGCATGATATCGGTACCGCGTCCGGCCATGTTGGTGGCCACGGTGACGGCACCGAACTGGCCCGCCTGGGCCACGATCTCGGCCTCACGCTCGTGGTTTTTGGCGTTCAGCAGGTTGTGCTTGATGCCCTCGCGGGTCAGCATCTTGCCCAGCAGCTCGTTCTTCTCGATGGACACGGTGCCCACCAGCACCGGCTGGCCCTTGGCGTGGCACGCCTTTACCTGCTGGATGACGGCGCGGTACTTGCCGTTCTCGGTCTTGTACACGCTGTCCTCGTTGTCGATACGGGCGATGGGGCGGTTGGTGGGGATCTCGATGATGTCCAGCGCGTAAATGGTGGCGAATTCCTCCTCCTCCGTCAGCGCCGTACCGGTCATGCCGGACAGCTTGCGGTAGAGGCGGAAGTAATTTTGGAACGTGATGGTGGCAAGCGTCTTGCTCTCGCGCTGGACGGACAGGTGCTCCTTGGCCTCGATGGCCTGGTGCAGACCCTCGGAGTACCGGCGGCCGAACATGAGGCGGCCGGTGAACTCGTCCACGATGACCACCTCGCCGTCCTTGACCACATAGTCCACGTCGCGCTTCATGATGCCGTGGGCCTTGATGGCCTGGTTGATGTGGTGGGCGATGGTGCTGTTTTCCGGGTCGGACAGGTTGTCCAGATGGAAGAACTCCTCCGCCTTCTTCACGCCCCGGGCAGTGAGGGTGACGCTGCGGGCTTTCTCGTCCACCACATAGTCGGCGTCGATGTCGGTGGCTTCCTCCTCTTTGTCATCGCTCTCCACCACCACAAACTTCTTCAGCCGGGCGGCGAACATCTCGGCCATGTCGTACAGCTGGGTGGACTTCTCGCCCATACCGGAGATGATCAGGGGGGTGCGGGCCTCATCGATCAGGATGGAGTCCACCTCGTCCACGATGGCGAAAGCGTGGCCCCGCTGGACCTGCTCGTTGGCGTACAGGGCCATATTGTCACGCAGGTAGTCGAAGCCCATCTCGTTATTGGTACCGTAGGTGATGTCCGCCTGATAGGCCTTCTGGCGTTCCTCCTTTTTCATGTCGTGGATGATCAGGCCCACGGTAAGGCCCATGAAGCGGTGGACCTTGCCCATCCACTCGGAGTCACGCTTGGCCAGGTAGTCGTTGACGGTGACGATGTGAACGCCCTCACCGGTCAGCGCGTTCAGATAGGCAGGCAGGGTGGCCACCAGCGTTTTGCCCTCGCCGGTCTTCATCTCGGCGATGCGGCCCTGGTGCAGCACGATGCCGCCCACCAGCTGGACGGGATAGGGGCGCATACCCAGCACGCGGTCCGCGGCCTCCCGCACGGCGGCAAAGGCCTCCGGCAGGATGTCGTCCAGCGTCTCACCGTTGGCCAGACGCTCCTTGAACTCCGGGGTCTTGGCCTGAAGCTCGGCGTCGGTCAGCTGCTTGTACTCGTCCTCCAGGGCGGTGATCTTGTCCACGATGGGGTAGATGCTCTTCAGCTCCCGCTGGCTGTAGGTGCCGAAGACCTTGGTAAACAGTCCCATATATTCTGTATCCTTTCTAAGTAAAAAGATAATCGTACATAATTATACCAGTAGAGTATACCACACTCTTTTGTCTAATGCAAAAAGATTTTCTGTGAACAGTTATCGGTCAGTCGTGCCGCTTTGCGGTTGTGCAGCGCGGAAAAGTGTGGTATACTGACGGTATTATCAAAGAGAAGGAGTTTTCGCCATGAAGCTGCGTTTTTACGGCGCTGACCGGTGCGTTACCGGCAGCTGCCATTGTCTGGAGGTCAACGGCAAGCATATCCTGGTGGACTGCGGCCTGCAGCAGGGCCGGGACGAGATCGACAACACCGCGCTGCCCTTTCACCCCGGCAGCATTGATGTGGTGCTGGTGACCCACGCCCATATCGACCACTCCGGCCGCATCCCCATGCTCATCAAAAACGGCTTTCAGGGTAAGATCATTACCACCCGCCTGACCGCCGATCTGCTGGACATTATGCTCCAGGACTCCGCCCATATCCAGGAGCAGGACGCGGAGTACCAGAACCGCAAGAACAAGCGCGCCGGACGGCCGGAGGTGGAGCCGATCTACACCGTGGCCGATGCCCTGCGGGTGCGGGAGTTTATCCAGACCTGCGAATACGGCCAGGACATTCCTGTGGTGGAGGGCGTGACGGCGCAGTTCATCGATGCCGGCCACCTGCTGGGCAGCGCCAGCATCAAGCTCACCTGCCATGAGGGTGATGAAACGCGCACCGTGGTGTTCTCCGGCGATATCGGCAATGTGGATCAGCCCATCATCCGCGATCCCCAGTTCTTCGACAGTGCGGACTATGTGCTCACCGAGTCCACCTACGGCGACCGCAACCACACCGAGGTGTGGAGCTATACCGGCCAGCTGGCGGAGATCATCGACGAAACGCTGGGCAAGGGCGGCAACGTGGTCATCCCCTCCTTCGCCGTGGGCCGCACCCAGGAGCTGCTGTATTTCATCCGCGAGATCAAGGACAAAAATCTGGTCACGTCCGTCAAGGACTTCCCGGTGTACGTGGACAGCCCGCTGGCCAAGAAGGCCACCACGATTTTCTGCGGCGATCTGCGGGGCTATCTGGATGAGGACGCTCTGGCGCTGGTGCAGGACGGCACCCATATGTTCAGCTTCCCCGGCCTGCACCTGACCGAGACGGTGGACGAGTCCAAGCTGCTGAACGTGGACAAGACCCCCAAGGTCATTATCTCCGCTTCCGGTATGTGCGACGCGGGCCGTATCCGCCACCATCTGAAGTATAACCTCTGGCGCGCCGACAGCGCCGTGGTGTTCGTGGGATTTCAGTCCCCGGGCACCCTGGGCCGCAACCTGCTGGACGGGGTCGACAGCGTCAAGCTCTTCGGCGAGGATGTGGCCGTCCGGGCCAAGATCGTCAACTTCCCCGGCCTCAGCTCTCACGCCGACCATGACCATCTGGTGGACTGGATCAAGCACTTTGATCCGGCGAAGACTACCCATGTCTTCGTGGTCCACGGTGACCGCGAGGTGGCGCCTGTCTATGCCGAGACGGTAAAGGGACTGGGCTTTGCAGCCCACGCGCCCCAGTATACCGAGGAGTATGACCTGATCGCCGACAAGCAGCTTGCCCCCGGCTACCTGCCGGAGCGCAAGACCCGGGCTTACGAGGGGGCGCCCAAGGCCACGGCGGCGTACCAGAAGCTGGTCCAGCTGGGCGATATGCTCATCGGCCTCATCCGCCGCAGCAAGGGCCGGGACAACAAGACGCTGGCCGCCTTTGCCGATGCCATCGGCAAGGTCATCAGCAAGTTCGAGTTCTGAGCCGTGCCGGAGAAGAACAAGACCTACCGCGCCCGCATCGAGGGGTATACCTCCGAGGGCTTGGGCGTGGCCCGCATCGACGGGCAGGTGGTGTTCGTCCACCGGGCGCTGCGGGGCGAGGACTGTGATGTGCTCATTCTGAAGACGCTGAAAAACGCCGCCTTCGGCAAGGCGGTGCGGGTATACGCGCCCTCGCCCCACCGGGTGGAGCCGGACTGCCCGTACTATGGGCGGTGCGGCGGCTGCGACTTCCGCCACATGGACAGGGAGGAGGAGCTGGAGGCCAAGCGCCAGCGGGTGCAGGACGCCCTGCGCCGCATCGGCGGCAGCGATGTGACAGTGGAGGGTATCCTCTCCGGCGAACCGCTGCATTACCGCAACAAGAGCCAGTATCCTGTGGACGCCGGTGGACAGGTGGGTTTCTACAAGGCCCGCAGCCATCAGGTGATCCCGGTGGACTGCTGCCGGATACAGAAGCCCCAGGCCGACGCGGCGGCGGAGGCCCTGCGGCGGTACATCCGGGAATGCGGTGTGCCCTGCTACGATGAAAGGACCCGGCGGGGTCTGGTGCGGCACCTGTATGTCCGCACGAACAGCGCGGGGCAGTCATTGGTCTGCGTGCTGGTCAACGGGAGGAAGCTGCCCTGCGAGGACGCGCTGGTGTCATTTATGCGGCAGGCCCTGCCGGACGCCGTGGGTGTGGTGCTGGGCGTGAACACCCAGCCCACCGGGGCTGTACTGGGCAGTGAATACCGCACCCTGTGGGGCGTGGACGTGCTGGAGGATACCCTGTGCGGCCTGTCCTTCCGGCTGAGCGTGCCGTCCTTTTATCAGGTGAACCATGACATGGCGGAGGTGCTGTACGATACCGCTGTGGACTTCGCGGGACTGACCGGGCACGAGACGGTGCTGGACCTGTACTGCGGCGCGGGCACCATCACCCAGGTGATGGCCCGGCGGGCGGCGAGGGTCATCGGCGCGGAGATCGTGCCGGAGGCCATTGCCGATGCCAAAGAAAACGCAAAACGCAACGGCATCGGAAATGTGGAGTTTCTCTGCGGCGACGCGGCGGACGCGGCGGCGGACTTCGCCGCCCGGGGCCTGCGCCCGGACGTGATATGCGTGGACCCGCCCCGCAAGGGGCTCAGCCCGGAGGTGGTCGCCGCAGCGGCATCGATGGTGCCGCAGCGCATCGTCTACGTCTCCTGTGACCCGGCGACCCTGGCCCGGGATGTGAAGCTGTTTGCACAGGAGGGGTATTGCGCCGTCCGCGCCGCGGCGGTGGATATGTTCCCCGGTACGGCGAATGTCGAGACGGTTGTCTTGCTTTCCAAGGGCGAGGTCGACTCGAAAAAGATTCGGGTTGAGTTCTCTTTGGAAGATATGGATATGTCCGAATTTCAGGATGGGGCAACCTACACCCAGATCAAAGACTATGTGCTGGAGCATAGCGGGTTAAAGGTATCCAATCTTTATATCTCACAGATTAAGAGGAAATGTGGGATTGAAGTTGGCAAGAATTACAATTTGCCGAAGTCCGAGGATTCCAGACAGCCACAGTGCCCACCGGAAAAAGAGAAAGCGATCCGAGAAGCATTCAAATATTTTGGGATGATCTAACATCCTGCAAAATGGAGGTTTCTTATGGATAGATTGATTTCTTGTGAGTTTAACATGGATACCGCTTGTGTGGAATTGAAATTTTTTGATGGCAGCAAGATTGCCATTGATACGATTGCGGTGGAAAACGAGGTTGCCGACAATATGTATCAGCGGTCAGAACTGGATTATCTGATCTACAATGACCCGATTGGATATGCAGACCTTGTTTTGAACGGAAACCCCGAAATTTATCTAAAAACTGTAACTGAATGTAAACCCTTAGATTAAAACTCAGCCCTCTGCCTTTTCCTTGGCAGAGGGCCGTTTTTTGCTTAACAGTTATTGAGCATCCCTTAATTGCTCTACAACGCTGCATTTCGCTGCGTTGTCATACAT
>ERZ827186.3037-NODE-3037-length-10326-cov-3.605199_pt1 | contig 10326 bp, 7 predicted proteins | sample MGYA00519918_ERZ827186 | MGnify/ENA primary metagenome ERZ827186 (study PRJEB31778, sample SAMEA3449275) | human gut metagenome | biome: human gut; feature: human-associated habitat; material: faeces | place: United Kingdom | collected 2010/2012 ... | reverse complement strand
TCGAACCCCTGACCTACTGCTTAGAAGGCAGTTGCTCTATCCAGCTGAGCTATTGCCGCATACTTAACTTAAAAATTTGTTTTTCCCTTAAGTCAGCTTCATTATTATACATCAGCAAACTCCATTTGTCAACACTTTTTTTAATTTTTTATAATTATTTTCCTGTTTTAATTTGATAATGAAGTTAATGATATTGGCATTTTAACACATTGCAGATAATAATGTCAATATCACTTGGTATTAATATCGAAATGTTGTTATCAACTAAGTTATCTTAATCAGTCCCTTTGTTATGAACCATTCTTTGCGCAAGTGCAATGTTTCTGTATTCGGGTTCGTGACTTACTTCTCTTATAAGTTTAATAAAAGGAGGAAGTTTGTAAGGCTGATCTTCTGACAGCAATTCTATCTCAAGCGTTGCTCTGTCATTCCAAAACGGATATATATCAAGTTCAAAATATTCGTCATCATACACTATGCAATATCTGTCCTTTGAAATAATACCCGTTATACATTCTTTTCTTGAAAGATAATTATTGTATTCGGCTTGTGTCAAATAAGATTCTTTTTCTATCCTTTTCAAATCATTAATCTTGATTTTTACCGTTTTAATATATACTGCGTCTTTGCCGTAACCACGCTTCCGTATTCTGAACATTCCTTCCTCGGGAGTGTTTAAATATGCCTGAGTAATCGCAACCTTTCTGCAAGCAGTCATATTATTAAGATAATCAATATCAGGGTATTCTATCAAAAACTTACGCTCAATTTCAAGAGGTTCCGGAACACCGATGAACCCTAATACTTCTTTAAGCAAATTATCGAGCCTTTTATTAAAATCACTGTTATTTGGTATAACTCGTAGGTGTGATGTGCCTGTCCATATAGAAAGTAATTTTTCGTCAAGTTCCTTGGCGAGCTTTACATCTTCTTTTCTGACAGAATTGCAATTTTTAATGTAAGTGTTTTCATCTGTACAAGCAACACTTTTTAAATGAAATACAGCATCATACGAATTTCTTAATACATCTTCATTTTTATTACTTATTGAAATATATTTTTTAAATTCGGCATCGGTAACATATGCTTTGCTGTCAAGCAATCCTCTGTCAAATAAAATTACAGCCTTTTCCCCATTGTATGCCTTAGCTTTCTCTTCGAGAGAATTTTCTTCTTTTAATTGAGTTTCAAAAAGTTGTTTATGGAACTCATATACACCAAGTTTTTGCGGAGTAATGCCGTTGCTCAATAAATTACTTGCAATTTCTTCTAATATAAAAACTTTTATATTTAACTTTTCAAGTTCATCTTTCAAAAAATTCAAAGCAGTTGTTTTACCGCCACATGGACCGCCAGTCAAAACTATTTTAATTACCTCTGCCATAAATTCACCTCATTTAATTTATTATAACCTTTGAAATATTTATTATTATTCTGTATTTGAAAAAAGGCGATTGCAAAATTAATCTGCAATCGCCTTTTTAATATTACTTACTTCGTTTTTTACCGAAAATTATTGTTCCTGCAAAACCTGCTGCACACAAACCTACAAGCACACCTAAGAAAGTGAGATTATCACCTGTTTTTAAGGTAATAGGCTCAACATACTGTTTTTTATAAACCGTTTTTTTCTGAACAACGGTTTTAACTGTAGGAGTCGGCTGTACAGTTGTCGGTTGCGGTTGTGGCTCTGTTTCTGCTATTTTGTCAAACAAATAAACATAAACAACATCTTCAATTCCGGATACAATTTCAGTCGGCTCAATGTCCCACTTACCGTTTTCATAACCGTAATTTGCTGTCATACCTGTTGGAATATTGCTTCTTGCAGTACCGTTGACATTCCACTTACCCTCTTTGTCAAGCAAAGTTACATAGTATGAAATATCATTTGCACTCTTATCTTCCCAAGTACCGTTTACTACTTTAAAGGTAATTTTCTTTTGATATTTATCGGGTATTCCGTCAGGCTTTTCTCCGTCACCTATCTTATCTACTTCCCATATTGCTGTCAATTCATATTTTCTGTCAATTGAATCTGTAATTTGTTGGCTGTTGCTATAAGTGCTTTCACCGCACTTCCAGCCGTCAAATACATACTCATACTTAGTTGGTTTATTATCAATTGTTTTTACGAATTCACCCTCACGGTAAACAAATTTTGTATCACCGTTGAGTGTACCACCATCAAGATTATAAACTACAGAGTAATATTTTATCTCTATGCTGTTATCATCACTGTCAACGATAAGAACCGCATTATCAATCTGTTTATAATCATTACCGTCTTTTAAAAACACTTTATAATTGCCTTTAGCAAGTTCTGCAGTATAACCGTTATCACCGCTCTGCAAGACAATGTAATCACTGTCAGACTTTACGACAACCTCGTACGGTTTACCGAATATGCTTTCGGTATCCGCTACAGTATCATCAAGTTTGAAAACCACACTTGATGTATAGCAGTCCTTTGTTGTGTCTTTTACATAGGCGTATGCAGTTTTAGTTGTATCGTCCTCGTCAATATAACTGCCCCGTACCTCTATGGTATATTCAGTAGAGGGAGTAAGACTGCTAAAAGTTATTTTGCCGTCAATTACTTCACCCTTAACACCCTCAAGATAATATTCGCATCTGTCATCAAGATTTGTAAGAGTGAGTGTTGTTGCAGTTGTGGAAGTGTTAGGTTTTTTAAATACTATTACGGTTGTAGTCGAACTGTTTTCCGAGTTTTTATGGAATTTGCAGTTCTTCTTTTGAAGATTAATTTTAATTACACCTTCACCGGCTTTTAAACCGGTTATTGAATAACCGCTTTCTGACTTGCTTAAACTTATGCAATCGCTGCCGGAAATTATTGTTCCCTGACTTACATAACAGGCAGGACATACAACATGAACAACCGAGCTTTGACCTAAGAGGTTAAGAATATCAACGCTCTCACCCTCAAACACGCCAAACACTGCGTTTGCCATATCTTTTGACAGGTCATAATTTTTAAAATCGTCATCATACGATGCTGTCGCAATGATATTTCCGTCAGAGTCCTTTACTGTTACGGAAATGCCGCCTTTTAATTTTTCAGCGTTAACAGATGCACCGTAAACTGCCACATAAGCAAAGCCTTTGTGCGAATAGCTGCGGTTATAAGATCTGCCGCTCATATTATCAGATGCGAACAAGCCTTTATCCAAATTGTAAATTTCAATTTCACTTTTTGTGCCACGCACCACAGCCATATCGTGCTTGTCAAATACATACAGATAAGTGCCAAGCTTATTTTTCCATTCGTAAGTCAGCTCTTGAGGATTACCATCGTAATTGCTTACTTTTGCCATTAAAAGCTCACTTGAACGAAGATCTTTACTGTCGCCCCTCATAAATCCGACAATTTCTACTGTCGGATTTGCACCGTCAAGCGCAAGTACGGCCGAGGGAACACCCACCGCACCCAAAATTGTTGCTGCCAATATAAAGCAGAAAACTCTCTGCAATGCTGACAACAACGTTTTTTTGTGTTTTTTTAACATTGCCATATATTACCTCCATGCAAATGATTATATGCAGAAGACAGGCAAATAATACACGGCAAAACAAAAAGGGAAAGCTAAACTTCCCCTTGTCCTAAAAAATTCCGTATTTAGTTTTTAATCGCTGCAATTTACTTCCGATTGGTTTTGTAAGCAGCAACAGGAATATTACATTTGAAACCATATAAACAACGGTAAACGGTGCTGCGGTTGTAATGCTTGCCACAAATCTTGCTATATTAAATGTGCCGTCAGCCCAGAGAGTTGTCCATACATCCATTATAAAAGAAAATACTATGCCCGATAGAGCGCCGTAAATAATAAGCAACACCTTACTATCAACAAGTTTTTTAGCAAGCAAGCCCGCCAAAAATCCGATAAGTCCCCACGCAAGCATTTGAAACGGAGTCCACGGTCCTTGACCAAAATAGAAATTTGAAACCACAGCAGAAAAAGATCCTGTAATAAAACCTGCTTCACTGCCAAGATAAATAGCGGTAATAATTACAATTGCAGTAACGGGCTTAAAAAACGGAATGGGAGCAAATACAAACCTGCCCGCTACCGACAATGCCGTCATAACAGCTATTATAACAATTCTGCGTGCATCGTTTTTACCTTTTTCAAAAGAAATAAAAAACGGAATACAGGCAACCACCGACAAAACAAGCGATATAAAGGCATATTTGCGGTCGCCGAAGAAAAACACTCCGCAAAGTACAATAAGCGGCGCAACCACAAAAACACATAAGTATTTTATTATCTTTTTAGCAGTCATTTTACTCCTCCTTAACAGCGGAAATCAACTCTTCCGTTGTTATAATGCCGTCTTTTATACCTCGTGAAATTTTATTTGCAGAAGTCGTATAAAATCGTTTTCCGCAATAAAATTCGTGCGGTTCAAGTCTTTTTGAAAGAGTACCGTTAAAAAGCATTGCGCATACGGTGGAAACTTCAGCCGAAAAATCAAGGTCATGTGTAACAAGTAATATTGTAATTTGGTTGTCGGAAAGTTCTTTTAAAGTTTTTGCAAGTTCTGCTTTTGAAAAACTGTCACAACCCTTTGTCGGTTCGTCAAGCAATAATATTTTCGGTTCGAGAAGTAAAAGTTTTACAAAACCTGCACGCTGAATTTCACCTCCGCTAAGGTCATACGGATGGTGATTTAAAAGATGGTGTACATTAAACTTTTCTGACAATTTATTAATTTTTTCCAAATCCCCGCTCACGCTTTTAAAGTCTTCAAGCAAGCTGTCTTTAACAAATAACAATTGTGGATTTTGAGGCATAGTAGCTGTTTTTTCATTTAGTTTCACCTTGCCTCTGTACGGCTTAAGCCTTGCTCCTATTACGGAAAGCAAAGTTGATTTTCCGCTGCCGTTTGCACCGACAACCGAAAAAATTTCCCCTCTGTTTACCGATAAATTAAGACCGAGGAGCACATCATCAGACTTTTTATCATATCTGAAATATACATTTTTAACCGATAATATTTCATCGTCGGAATTATTATTCTGCAATGTATGTTCTGTAAAAGAATTATTTTTGCTATATTTTGCAAAAAGTTCTCTGCCTTCTTTGACCGTAACGGGGCATTGCGATTTACAATCCGTTACGGAATAAAGCCGTGCAGGCACGGGCAAAGCGAGCATCATAGGATGATTTTTTGAAATTTTGCTAAGAGCGTTGCAAGTATCTTTAGGTGCGGTATCGGTAATTATTTTTCCTTGCTCCATAACAATAATTCTATCCGCAACGGGAAACAGTTTTTCAAGTCTGTGTTCGGTAATAATTACAGTGATACCCAAGTCTTTATTAAGTTTGTCAAGAATTGTAAAAAAGTTTTCTGCCGATACAGGGTCAAGCTGACTTGCGGGTTCGTCAAGAATTAATACATCAGGCTCGGCAACAGATGCCGCCGCAAGATTAAGAATTTGCATCTGACCGCCCGAAAGTGAGTTTGTCTTTTGTTCTATTATTTTTGAAAGTCCAAAGTAAGTAGCCGTTTCACTTATTTTAATATTTATTTCTTCACTCGACATTCCCATATTCTCAAGCGTAAAGGCAAGTTCATGGAGTACGGTATCGGTTACTGTTTGATTTTCGGGATTTTGCGAAACATAGCCAATTTTAAAAGCCGTATCTTCTTCACTGCATTTTTCAATATTTTCGGAACAGAAAAATATTTCTCCCGTTTTTGTGCCGTGAGGAGCTGCCTGCGGCTTTAAAAGTCTTAGCAGTGTTGTTTTTCCGCAGCCGGACTGACCGCAGATAACACAAAACTCTCCCCTTTTCACAGTGAAATTCACATTATCCAAAGCCTTTTCCTGCATCTGCGGATAAGTAAAACTTAAATTTTTGACAGAGAAAATTTCCATACAAGCTCCTCCTTTAACTCAATGATAAACGGCATAAATGACAGTACACCGAAAGCCGACATTCCGATTACGGATAATATTGTAATATCACACATCTCGATATGCGGATATATAAGAAAATCAAGTTGACATGTCGCTAAAGCAAACAGCACTGTAGTCAACATTCCCAGAGAAAGTACAGTAAAAACCGTATCTGCTTTTGTAAAAGGAAAGCGGCAGTAAAAACTGCGCTTTTTAACTCCGTATCCTCTTGCACTCATTGAATCGGCAGTTTGAACCGAACCCTCAAGCATTACGGAAACCGAAGCAGAAAATGCACCTATGTATTGTTTAAATTTATTTTTACCGCAAAAATCGGATTGAGCCGCCAATGTGCGCTTAAACACAAGAATAAATTTAGGCACAAAATGAAGTACCATCGAAAACAATAATGCAAGTCTTGGTAAAAATCTTCCGAAAATATATATAAGTTTTTCAGAATCAAACACGCTGTTGAATACCGAAAACCAAAGTATTACGCTCAAAAGCATCAGTCCGAGCACCGCACCGTAAACTATAGCCTCAAGCGTAATAGGAATATCATTTATAAATATAAGCGGTGTTACTCCCTTGTGTGAGAAAAGCGGATTGGTTATTGTTACAAGTAAAAAAATCAGCACATAACCAAAAAAGGATTTTAAAAATAATTTAAAACCCTTTTGTAATACAGAATAAGCCGCCGCTCCGAAAAGCGACAGCAGTAAAATTATATAATTCCATGTAAACATTGATACCAACAACACAGATACAAAATATATAAGCTGTGCCAGCGGATTAAAGGAATTAAATCTTAGCATTATTCTTCTCCTGTAAATTCGTTTCCGATATCTGCGCCCAAATCGCAGGTATATAAGAATTTAATTGTATCTCCGTCATGTAAATCATAAGAATTGCAGCCTACCGACGGAAAAACATCATTTACGCAGTATTCCCAACCCGAAAGCTGACCGCAAGAAAATTCATAAAGATTTGCAATACCCTCGATATAAATATCTGCGTCCGTTCCCTCGTATTCATATTGAATTTTATTCTGACGGCAGGCTTCACTAAGCGCATCATATGCGGTAGCATTTTCGTCAAGAGTAATCTTTGTAGGCTTGAGAATTACGCCGTCACTCGGAACATAGCTTTCAAGACCGCTTTCAAGCTGATCCATATTATTTAAAATGGTTGAGCAGTTGATTGAAAAAGTAACCTCAATTCCCTCTTTTTGAGATGAAGAGGAATAGTAGTCATCGGGAGTCTGAACCGAACAGCCACATAGCACGGCAGTAATTATCAATACAAGTAATAAAAGTTTTAATTTCATTATTTGTCACCTTTTCTTTTGCCGAATAATCTGAACGGCTCACCGTCTTTTTTCAGCACTGTTAATCTTATAATTAAAAGCACAGCCGCTACTGCCACAAGTCCGATAAGAGAAACATAGAAAATAAAATTATTGTCGTCATCCGAATTTGCCGCCGCTACGGAATCCGGAGTAGATGCAAGCGTAAAAGGCTCGTAATTGTCATCTGCCAAAGCCATTACCTGATCATCATAATTTTCCGCATTATTAGATTCGGGATTTACAGTTGTTTCCTGCTGTCCTTCGTCAACTTGCGAATTATGTTTTTCTGTAATATCACCTGTATTTACAGAATTATTTTTATTGTTGCTGTCTATATTAACCTCAGAACTGTCTGTGTTTGAATTTTCAGTGTTCTGTCGGGAATTTTCGCTATTAGAATTATTTTTCTTTGTATCGTCAAATTCAAAAATCTCGGTATTGCCCTTTGACATATATTTATATAAATCAACAAGTGAGTTTAATGCCTGATAACACGCAATATTATTCGATTTTCCGTTTTCAATATGAGAAAAACCGCCGTCTGAATTTTTGAAAGTCATGAGATTGTCAACAAGAGTGTTGCCGTTTTTAATAAATCTTGAATCCGACTGCACATCTATATCGAGTGCAACAAGCGCAGAAATAACTTGGGAAACACTCTCGGAATTTACTGTGCCGAAAGAAGAATATCCGCCTTTTTCATTTTGTTTTTTAGATAAAACATCAAGTGCTCTGTCAATAGATTCTTTTACCGTACTGTCAGATTTATAAGGAGCAAGTGCCTGTAAGCACATTGCGGTAACATCGGTATCGGCAGACTTTCCCATAAGTGTAAAACCACCGTCCGAAAGCTGTAAGCCTATAATTTTTTTAATAAAATATTCTCTGTCATATTTTGCTTCACTCGGAACTTTTGCATTTGCACAGTCGAGTGACAGCAAGGCATAAACATATGCATTTATGCCTTGCTTGTTCACATTTTCACTGTTATAAACTCCGTCACTGAGCAAATTTTTGCCGTTGATATTTTCAGGATTAAGTCCGCAGGCATAAAGTGCAAGTGAGGTACGCTGAAAATCTGTAGCTTTGCTTTTTGATTTATATAACTTTTCGGCAGATTTTATCATAGAACTTTGTACAGCAGTTACATCTGTACCGTATTTTGACAAAGAAATAATATACCACTGTGTTTCAGAATTATCTGTGGTTTCAGAAAGTTTTTGTACAAACGAAGCTGTATCGTCAGCCTTTAAAATTGCCGATTTATACGAGATAATTCCGTCTATAGTTTTTGAAATATCTTCTTTTGTGTAGTTTTCAGCCGCATTTACTGTTACCGATAAAGATAACATTACTGCGCATATAAGTAAAGCTGTCAGTTTTTTCAGCATAATTATCATTCCTTATTAGAATTATTCTGTTTCACCCGAAAGAATTGTCTGAAGTGCTGTAACATCATTTACATCAACTTTTCCGTCTTTGTTTACATCAGCAATTCTTACTTGTTCTTCGCTAATATTGTTATAATTGCTAAGGTATGTCTGAATAGCTGTAACATCGTTAATGTCTACCTTACTGTCAAGGTTTACATCATTGACAATCTTTGTATCTACAAATACTGTGTAGTCATCTGCGTAACGAAGAACTGCAGGAGCACCGCTGTAACCGTACTTTTCTACCTGTAAGCTGTGAGGACCGAATGTAAGCTGATCCTTATCAATTACAACTACACCGTTATAATCTGTTGTGTATTCTTTGCCGTCAAAATATACTGTCATATTATCAATCGGAAGAACAGCGTCACCGAATGTAGCCTTTGCTGTAAATGTAATTTTACCCTCGCTCGTAAGCAATGAAGTATCTGCAATCGGGAGGTAGCATGGATACTCACCGTAATAAAGAACTACTGTATCATTATTATTAAGTGTATAATCGCTTACTCCTACATTAGGAACTACGCTGTTTACAGCATAATACCAGCCGTCCCAGCCGCCGAATGAACCTGCTGCAATGCCGTTTACCTCTGAAATATAGCCTGCATCTGCACCTACTACTTCGATATTATCAGAAACTTCGTCTGCATATGAGATAAGCTGACCGACATTGCTGTCCTTTGCAATTTCAAATGTGTCTTTAAGGTAGCAAGCCTCCGGACCTTCAATTCTGAGATTTACATTAATTGTGTTTTCTCTTGCAATATTAACTGTAAAGTCGTCAGCATAACGAAGTACGGCAGGAGCACCGTTTGAATTTTTCTTTTCAACCTGAACACTGTGCTCACCTGATGTAAAATCAGCCTTGCTAAGTGAAATTGTACCGTTTTCATCTGTTGTATAAGTATGACCGTCAAAAGTTACTGTCATATCTGCAATAGCAACTGTGCTTACGGTCGGATTCCAGTCGCTGTCATATGTAGTTGACTCTGCATTAAAACTGATTTTGCCGTCACTGTTTAATGCCGAAGTGTCAATCTGCGGAAGAAGACAAGGAAAATCACCGTAATAAAGAACAACTGTATCATTGTCGCTAAGTGTGTAATCACCTACGCCAACATTTGGTGAAACTGAATTTACAATATACTGCCAGCCGTCCCAGCCGCCGAATTTGCCTGCTGTTTCGCCGTTTACATCTGTTATGTAATTATTTTCGGCGCCTGTTACCGTAACATCATCAGAAAGCTTGTCTGCATACTGAATTAAGTCAGCTGCCGTACTACCCTGTGGAATTTCATAATTGTCATAAAGCACACAAGAATTCACACCCTCAATACGGAGTGAAACTGTAATGTCTTTTGTTTCTGCCGCAAATGCCGTAACTGCAGATGCAGAAACAAGCAAAGTAGCAAGTGAAGCAGAAATAAATTTTGCTGTTGTTTTCATAAACATTCTCCTTAAATAAAAAATAGCCCCTTAAAAGAGGCATAGCTATATAAAGGGTAATAATTTACCCAATAACTATTCTCCCACTGCCCAAGAAAGTTTTTCAAACTATGTTATGGCAGGTCTCCTGACTTACCCCAGAAAAGCAACCTTCCCATCCTTACATCCGG
>ERZ827186.3035-NODE-3035-length-10328-cov-3.400370_pt1 | contig 10328 bp, 7 predicted proteins | sample MGYA00519918_ERZ827186 | MGnify/ENA primary metagenome ERZ827186 (study PRJEB31778, sample SAMEA3449275) | human gut metagenome | biome: human gut; feature: human-associated habitat; material: faeces | place: United Kingdom | collected 2010/2012 ... | reverse complement strand
TGCGGTGTCCCCACCAGAGCTGACGGGAAATGCACCAGTCGCGGATGTTCTCCATCCAGTTGAGGTATATCTTTGAGAAACGGTCGGGGACATACGATATGCTTCCGTCCTTCACGGCGTCTATCGCGGGGGCGGCAAGCGGTTTCATCTTGACGAACCACTGGCGGGATGCCACCGGCTCAAGCACCGTACCGCAGCGGTAGCAGTGCGCAACGTTGTGCGTGCATTTTTCTACCTTTTCAAGCAGACCGAGCGCGTCAAGGTCGGCAACTATCTGCCGGCGTGCCTCGTAACGGTCAAGTCCCTGATACTTTCCGCCGTTTTCATTGATGTGAGCGGTGTTGTCAAGTACGATGATGTTTTCAAGGTTGTGACGCAGACCGGTCTCGTAGTCGTTCGGGTCATGCGCGGGCGTGATCTTCACGCAACCGGTGCCGAATTCGCGGTCAACGTTTTCATCGGATATAACGGGTATCTCGCGTCCGACGAGCGGGAGAATGAGCGTCTTGCCCACAAGATCGGCATATCTTTCATCGTCCGGAGCGACCGCAACGGCGGTGTCACCGAGCATGGTCTCGGGACGTGTTGTAGCAATGGTGACAAATCTGCCTTCCTCGCCCTTTATCGGGTATTTGATGTGCCAGAAGGCGCCTTCGATCTCCTTGTGCTCGACCTCGGCATCGGAAATGACCGTGTTGCAGTGCGGGCATACGTTCGTTATGCGCAGACCGCGGTATATAAGTCCCTTGTTGTAAAGGGATACAAATACCTTGCGCACGGCGTGGGAGAGGCTTTCGCTCATCGTGAACGCCTCGCGGCTCCAGTCGCAGGAGGAGCCGAGCTTTTTGAGCTGGCTGATTATACGGTTGCCGTACTGCTCTTTCCAGTCCCAGACGCGTTCAAGAAATTTCTCGCGTCCGAGATCGTAGCGTGTGATGCCTTCGTTTTTGCGGAGGTATTCCTCGACCTTTATTTGCGTGGCGATGCCGGCATGGTCGGTGCCGGGTACCCAAAGGGTGTTGTAGCCCTGCATGCGCTTTGCGCGGATGAGAATGTCCTGAAGCGTTTCGTCAAGGGCGTGCCCCATATGGAGCTGTCCCGTGACGTTAGGAGGCGGGATAACGATGCAGAAGGGAGGGCGGTCATCCTTTGGGTCGGGCGTAAAATAGCCTTTCTCCGACCACATGGCATATATCCGGTCCTCAAAGTCCTGCGGATTATAGACTTTAGGGAGTTCGTGGTTCTGTTCCATTTTATAATATTCCTTTCGTGATTTTCATACTTCGGCGTAAAAACAAAAAGCCCCGCATCCGTATCAGGACGCAGGACGCGCGGTACCACCCGACTTTGCACCGCCTTACGTGCTGTGCGGCGGCGCACTCTTTTTTATCCGGTAACGGCGGATACCGCAGAAAACTAAGTCCCGACGGAGTTCATTTTCCGCGCTCACGGGCGACTTCGGCTGCCGTCTGCCGCAGACTCGCACCATCCGTCTGCTCTCTTAAGGCTCATGCAGCTTACTGCTCCCGGTCAAAGCGTTTGAATTTACAAAGTCATTATAACATAAGCGGAATGATTTGTCAAGGCTTTTCGGCGACCTTTTTCGGGTGCGGCGGGCGGTGCGGATCAAGCCTGCCGCCGCGTCTGACCTATTGCGCGCAGCAGCTCAAGGTAACTGCCCTAAAGGGTATATATGACCACCAAACGCATGATGCGGAAGGTCTCGGCGATCATTACGGCAACGGTAGACCGTTTATGTTTTTTCAGCATCCTGAGTGACAGCATACCCACACCTCCGCTTAGTTCATTTCATTTGTATTATAACATGAAATACAGAGTGGTGTCAAACTTTTTTTGTGCAGTTGTATATAATATAAAAGAAAAAACCAAGTCATATGACTTGGTTTTTTCTGGAGCTGCTAGTCAGAATCGAACTGACGACCTCATCCTTACCAAGGATGTGCTCTACCGACTGAGCCATAGCAGCGGACCCAACGTGCTATATTATAGCAAAGAACTTCCCGTTTGTCAAGCCCTTTTTCGCAATTTTTTGATTTTTTCTGATTTTTTATAGTCGTGACCAATGCCTGCGGCATGGTCACGACATTCATATCAAGCGAAAAATCCGATGATCCGATAGATATTCGGCAGAAGTTGTAGCCAAGCCCGCTTTTGCCGAACAGACGTTCAAGCACCTCTCTTTTTCTGTCGGAATCAAGTCCGGCATATACTACGCCGCACTCTCGGTAAATGCGCCACCAAAACCAAGTATCTTCTGACGTTCTACCGGATAGATATTTACGCGATCCTTGCCTGAATCGGGCATGCGTTCGCCGGTGTCAACAGGCGAACGAAGCAAAGTGCCGGATTCAAAAGTTGTTTTTGTGAGAAATTTCATATCTGTTCTCATTGTGTGAGGTTATGGGGTTATAGTCTGCCCGATATTGCGTATTTTGCCACTGCGAGGCACTCGCGAAGGAGGCTCGGTAGCCAGAAAGTCGGACGTGTCGTGTAGTGGATATGTGTGATATCCAGGATACCCGCCGAGGCGGCTACGCGCGCCGCGCGGAAAATGTGATAGTCGTTTGTGACAAATGCCGCGCGCCAGCCGCCGGGAAAGCGTTCGTCAAGCAAAGCCTTTGAATTCACAAAATTTTCGTATGTGCTCGTTGATGTGTCCTCGCGGATTATCCTTGCGGGCGCGATGCCGTGATCTGTGAGGTATATTTCCATGGCCTCCGCTTCGGTGATGTCCTCCTGCGGACCCTGACCGCCGCTGACTACGGCAATTGTGTGTGGGTTGGCTTCAAGATATTTTATCGCGGAGTCCAACCTGCCGCGCAGGGCGCGGCTCGGAGTCCTGCCGTGCACCCCGGCGCCGAGAACTATGATAGCATCCTCATTGCCATCGGCGGTATCGCAGTGTCCGTATATCATAAGAAACGATGAGGAAACAAAAAAGACAGCGAGCGCGGCAAAAAATAATATGCGTATCCAACGCGGCATGGCAAAGGCGTGCCGCGAGAAAATTCCTATCGCAAGCAGCAGAACGCCGAGAAGGACTGTCATTATAACACCGGCATTGATGTTGGATGTAAACGAAATGCATAGTCCGAGCACGGTCACCGCCGCGCCGAGAATAATGAAAATATATTTTGCCGTTTTTTGCTTCATACGCGCCTCCGTTGTTTTGTAATAGAATTATACCACGCACGGCGGTGTTTGTAAAGAACTGTGCGCGGTATAAAGTTTATCCGTGCAAAAATCAGTCGGGTACCGAAAGGTTTTTGAAAATGCCGGTTGTCCGGTTGCATTCGTCGGCTTTGCCCATTACGCCGAGAACATAGCACCCGTTTGTTTCGACTTTTACGGATTCGGCGCCCATGCATATCCATTTCATCGGATCAAGTCCCGTAGCCATCTCATCGGCAATTGTCCTGACATCCTTTGCGTCCTTTACCTTTACAAGAACGATCGAAAAACCGCCGCCAATGGCATATTCGCACGCCGCGGCGTCATTTTCTACAAGTGAGACATTGTTTTTGATACCGGAGAAGTAAAATGAACGTTCGCCCGACATTTCAAAAGCCATAACGACGGTGTTGTAAAGCCCGGCATCCATGCGCAGTCTCTTGAGTATGCTTTTTACGCTTTCGGGGGCGTCCTGATCGTAGGAGTCCTTGAGGTTTTCCTTGCAGATCACAAAGAAGGCGTATTTTCCTGCGGCACCTGCTTTGCAAACGGCGCCTGCGGCATTTTCACCGAGACTGGCTGTATCGGCGTTTTCAAGGAGCGTGTCGGCAAAGGCTTGGGGATCGGCGCCGTCCGCAAGCTCAAATATGTTGCATACGAATGTTCCTCCCGCCGAGTCGATGAGGGATGACGAGACGGCATAGTCCGGAAGTTTGAAGTCGCTTTTGAAGCCCATGAAGAACGGTTCGTATGCGGTAGGCCGTTTTTCCGTATATATTTCAAGATCAAGCGCGTCAAGGTAGGGATGAAGCGCAAATGTGTTTGCAAGCTTTTCGAGCGAAGCATCGGGGGTTGCTTCGACCACCAGTCTGAAGCGGCGGAAAAGCTCATCCGGAACGCTGAGGGCGGTATCCGGGGCATTCGGGTCGGCAGGGGCTGTGGATTCCTCCGGAGTGGTGGCGGCGGGGGTAGTCGTTCCATCCTTTCTGCAGGCGCAGAGAAGGGAAGCTATGGTCGCAAGCGCAAGTATAAATGATATGATCTTTACGTTTTTCATTTTTTATCTTCCTCTTTTCAGTCAGTTTTCACCGGCTACAAGCTCGCAGCCGTTAAAATTTTGGGCTATATACCTTGCAAGACTGCGAGCGCGCAGCTTGCCTATATTGAATGCAGTGCGGACACCCGGAAGCATGACCGTAACGAGCCCTTCCGCGGTTACCCGGAATGCTGCTTTTTGGTTTCCGAGCGCCGACAGCCCGACGGATATGATGAGCATTGCGTCGGGATCCGTTCCATCGGTAAGCATTTTTGCATCGGTGTCCGAAAACAACCTTTTAAGCACCTCTGTCCCGTCAGTAACTTCGAATTCTGCGGTATGCTGCGCCCCGTCTGCATCTTTGTAAAGATAGTAGGCAGACGTGATGAACGGCACAGGTGTGCTGTCAAGTCCAATGTCACGCAAAAGCCCGCCGAGTGTCGCAGGTGCATAACCGACATTTATATACAGTGCGGCATCGGCGTCGCCGTCGCGGCGCAAGGCAATGGCATAATCGGAGGAATAGCCGTTTATTCTGTATATCCCGATCTCCTCGCCGCTTTCAGAGAGCGCGGTGTCAAGGCGGTTTCCTATCGCATCCGCTGACGTTGGCTCCGTCTGACCAAGATAATAGCTGCTGCGGTATTTCACACCGGGGCAATCAAAAACTATCGCGGGAGCTGTCACGGCGGATATGCCTATGGTGTCGGTGATTGTCGAAAAAACGGTTTTTTTCTGCTCCAGTCTGCCTTCAATGTCGGGTAGGCGGAGCGCCGCAGCGTACAGCACTCCGCCAATGATCCCCACGATCACAGCAAAGCATGCTGCGGCGGCTATCCACCCGCGCCGTATTATGTGGTGTCTGCGGAAACGTTCCGGCATTGCCTCCGATATGAAGCTGTCTCCTATGCCTGATATCAGGTTCCGCGCCTCATCGCTTTTCATACATCGATCCCCTCCTTTTTGAGAAATTCTTTAAGCTCCGCCCGCGTGCGGTGAAGAGAGACCCTTACGTTTCCCTCGCTCATACCGATATCGCGTGCGATGTCGCGCACAGTTGACATATACCAGTAGCGCTGTACGAATATTATCCGTGTCCGTTTGGGGAGCCTGCCGAGAAAGCGGTCAAGTGCATCCCGTATGCAGTAACTGTCGGCGGGGGAGTCGATTTCCCCGAGGCACGCTGCAAGCTCGTCGGATATCTGCTCCGTTTCGCCAAAGCCGCGCTTGGCGGCTTTGCGTCGGCGCAGCATGTCTATCGACGTGTTGCGTACTATCCTGCCGAGATACGCCGGAAGGTCATCCGGTCTTGCAGGCGGTATGCTCTGCCACAGGGCAAGATACGCATCGTTCACGCATTCTTCCGCATCCTCGCGGTCACCGAGAATATTTTCCGCTATGTACATACAGTATTTTTCATATCTTTTCTGCGTTTCGGAAACGGCTGCTTCGGAGCGCTCCCAAAACATGTCGATGATCTGTCCGTCCCGCTTCACACACTTCACTCCTCTCGTGATATCTGATAAGGCCCTTCATAACAGTAAGTCGCAAAAAGTCACACGGATGTTACACGGCGTGTGCCTTTTTGCGGGAAAATCAGTTAAAAAACTCTGTGACAGCGCGTGCGGCGATTGTGCGGAGCAACGCACCGGCGTTTTTCTTTGCGTGATCAGCATCGGGCGCGATATCCGTGAGCGCGTACATCCTCCGTATTCCCAATCCGTGCATTGCGTCCGCGCCGCTCCCGAGCTGTCCCGCTATTGCTATCACGGGGACTCCGTGCGCGGCTGCACGCGCCGCAACTCCGCTTATCGCCTTTCCGCACGCGCTCTGGGCGTCAATGCGTCCCTCGCCCGTAATGACGAGCGCGGCTCCCACAAGCGCTGTGTCCATGCCTGCGGCATCCAGCACCGCGTCAATGCCGGAAAGTATCCGCGCATCGTATATCGCAACAAGCGGGGCGGGAATGCCGCCTCCGGCTCCCGTGCCGGGTACCCGGCTCACGTCACGCGCGACATCCGCGAGTCGCGCGGCATAGTTTACCATGCCCGCTTCAAGACTGCAAAGCATTTCGGCGTTCGCTCCCTTTTGCGGACCGTAAACATATGTCGCTCCGTTTTCGCCGACAAGAGGATTGTTCACATCGCAGGCAACGGTCAGCTGCGTGTCGGAAAGCCGAGGGTCAAGCTCTGAAATATCGATGCGCACAATGTCGGCGAGATCGCACGCGCGTATGCCGTTCATACGTCCCGATCTTCCGTAAAATACTGCGCCGAGCGTTTCGAGCATTCCCGCGCCGCCGTCATTGCAGCCCGTTCCGCCGACGGTAAGCATTATCCTGCGGAAGCCGCGGTCAAGCGCGGCGCGTATGAGGACGCCGACGCCTTTGGTCGTGGACAGAGCGGGAGAGCGTTCTTCCTCCGGCACGGTGCCGAGTCCCACCGCCGAGGCGGATTCAATCACCGCGGTGTCGCAAAGCCGCCCGAATTCCGCAGCCGCAGGCTCGCTGCGCGTGTTGAAGGCGGGAACGTATATGCGCGCCTCGGCGGGAACGAGAGCATCAAGTGTCCCCTCGCCGCCGTCCGCTATCGGGAGCGTAACTGTAAGCACGTTATCCAATGCATCCCGTATGCCCATGGCTATTGCATTTGCCGCATCTGCCGCACTGATACTGCCCTTGAAAGAATCGGGCGCTATTATGATCTTTTTCATTTTTGCGCATCCTCCGGAAAGTCGCTTCTATATATAATAGTATATCACATGATAATGCATGTTTCAATACCCGCGAGGTCTTTTCCGTATATCCGCCGGGACCCGGACGTTATAAATTCTTCGGCAAATTGCAGAATCTGTTTTTTAAGATGCGCCGTCGCGCATTGACCGCGAATGCACTCGCAGAGGCGATTTTTCGACATCCTTTATGATGACAGAAATTGCCGGAATGCTTTTTTGTGCAATATCACATTGTTTTGATACATAAATTATTAAACAGAAAAAGGAATATAAGGAGAGAAAAACTTTAGATAAATATTATTTTATAAGAATCTTACTCAAAATCTCGCGACCGTATTGTCATGCGCGCGGATTTATGATATATATATAGCAACACATTACTGTGAAATTCCAACACATGAAAAGGAAGGTCCCCACAATGAAGAACATCAGAAGAACACTTGCGGCATTGCTCGTGATTGCAATGCTGATCCTCCCGCTCGCTGCCTGCAAGGATAACGGCAACGAAGGTCCGCAGACAAGCGGAAATGTTGCTGTCACAACGACGCCCCAGACGTTCGTTGAGACCGAGGGGTACGATCCCGAGGGACGTAAATATGACGGATACACCTACCGCATACTCCGCTATGACTCCGAAAAGCAGGGCGGTTGGGTAGGCAGACCCAATGATATCTTCAATGAGGACCACACTGCCGGCATCCTTGAAGAAGCCGTTTACAGACGCAATAAGCTCGTTGAGGAGCAGCTCGGCGTGACTATCGAGCTGTTTACCTCGCATAAGACATTTGTGGACGATGTCGGCAAATCGGCATCCGATCCTTCCGCCGCATACGATCTTTTGCTCCCGCGCCTCAACGATGTTGCAAAGCTACTTACGAACGACTACATCCGCGACTGGAAGGAACTTGAACTTGACACTACATATTCGTGGTGGGATAAAAACTCCATCGATACATTCACCATGGCGGGCAGAGTTTTTGCCATGAGCTCCGATCTTACATTTGTCGATAAGCTTTCGAGCCTTGCCGTCATAGTCAACCAGGCAAACGCCGAAAAGCTCCAGCTTCAGAGTCTTATCCCTCTTGTTCAGAAGCATGAATGGACCATTGACAAAATGCTTGAGCTTGCCAACTACGCCACCACCGAGATCAGCGGCGTAAAGGGACTTTACACTCAGAACGACAACTCATATTACTTTCTCCACTCCGCGGGCATCGAGACGGTCACTATCGAGGATGATAAGCTCGTGTGCAACCTCAACAATGACCGTGCCATAACCGTTCTGCAGAAGGCATATGCGGCACTCAACGCCGAGTATTGCCGCAACCGTCAGTACGATAACGGCAAAACGACCGCGACATCCGACTTTGTTCAGGGCTTTGTGCAGCAGGAGGGCGGAGGACTTTTCATGCTCCGTTCGGTAGAGAGCTTTTATGAGATAGTCAAGCACACGACCGACTATGTCGTTCTCCCCATGCCCATCTATGATGACAGCGTAAAGGAATACTGCTCCTCGGTCAACGGTTATACCGCAGTTGCTCTCTGCCTGCCAAAGACGTGCTCCAGAGATACCGACGACAGAACGGCCGATGTCATTCAGCTCCTCGGCATGTATTCCAACCGCGAGGTCATGCCCAAGCTGTACAATGTCGTTCTCGGCACACGTTTTGCCGGATCCGCCGATAACTCCGAAATGCTCAGACTGATATTCAGCAACCGCCTCTATGACCGCGGTCTGTACTGGAGCGCCGGTATACGCAACACCGTTATCATAACCAAGGGCGCGATTGCCAATGCCGAAAGCACTGTTGCATCCACTATAACAAAAAATCTTAATTCCATAAACGGAGCGCTGGCGGGTATTTACGACAAGGCTCTCACCTATTCCTTCGACAAATAATAAGGCAGGCATAAAAATGAAATCGGTAATTTATGCAAGCAAAAGGATCCGTGAGTATGAGGACCCCACGGGTTATCAGAACAGTACGCTGAGATATGTGCCCCCGGCAGACTTTCCGGAGTATCTTGCCGCTACGCTCGGAAGAGCCAAAATAATGCGCGTGTGGGTCACGCTTGACGAATATTACGACTATAAAACAGGCGAAAAGTTCCCGGACTATGATATAGGACGCTCGCGGTATCCGGTAAAGGAGCTGTACTACAAGTACGACTGGGCAAAAACCGTCCCCGCGCCGTCCGGAACGCGCTTCCGCGATTATCTCCGCTCGCATTCGGAGAACGCCGACGTACTTCTTCTCGGTGTCCGCAGACTTGAGCGCGAGGTGTCCGACGGTGTGATAAGCTATGAGAAGTACGGCGAGATATTTGCCGACGCGGTAGATTACTGCAAGTCGATAGCTCCCAATATAAAATACATAGAATGCTGCAACGAGCCGGAGCTTTCGACCTTCGGTGCGCTCAACAGCGAGGAATATTACAAGATCTATATGACTGCGTACCGTGCGGTAAAGACACTCAACAAGACGCGCGGATACGATATCCCGCTTCTGATAGGCGGCGACGGCGTTCCGAGTCCGCTTGTAAGGATCGACCTCTGGAACGGCTTTCTCAAGCTGCTTTCCGAGACAAAGACCGAGGAGGCGCCCATAGATTTTTATTCGTATCACCATTACGATATCGGCGCCCGCAGCAATCTTCTGCGCGCCGGATTCGTCAAGGAGAGCGATGAGACCGGTATCGTCGGGCGTTACCGCATGATATCGGAGCTTCACGAGCAGCTGAGACGTAAGTACGGTCTGCCGCATGCTCCGTTGTTCATGGACGAGTGGGGGAAAGGCGCGGCAACAGGTAACCTGTACGACAATCTGCTCAATGCGACCGGTAATATCATTACAATGAACGGTCAGGTGCATGGTGTGCTTGGTGATTTCAAGACCTTCCCGTGGTGTACCTTCCATAATCCCGAGCTTCAGATATCGTATACCCAGTATACTCTGCGTGAGGACGGAACATATGCCGCCACACCAAACGCGCTTGCGCTTATCATGCTGCATCATCTGCACGGGGATATCCTCGGCACGAACACAAGCTCGCCGCGCGGCAACGATACACGCTGGCGCACGCTTGCGGTCCGTGACGGCGACGATATTTCGGTCGTGGTCTGCAATCCGCGCGGCGTGAGCGAAAAGTGCCGTATAGAGATACACGATCTGCCGGCGGGCAGATGGAGCGTGCTGGATCATATGTGCGATTCCGACCTCAATAACTGCGTTACCGGAAGCGGTACCGGCGCGCCCGGGCTTGCGTGCACAGGCTCATCGGATGCCGAAGTTTCCGAGGGCGGCGTGCTGAAGCTCGAGCGTGAACTTGAGAGGGATGCATTCCTGCTCATCAGCCTGAAAAAATT
>ERZ827186.3020-NODE-3020-length-10370-cov-3.195444_pt1 | contig 10370 bp, 10 predicted proteins | sample MGYA00519918_ERZ827186 | MGnify/ENA primary metagenome ERZ827186 (study PRJEB31778, sample SAMEA3449275) | human gut metagenome | biome: human gut; feature: human-associated habitat; material: faeces | place: United Kingdom | collected 2010/2012 ... | reverse complement strand
CTGTTGGAAAAAGTGGAAATGATTTACATTATAGAGGATATGATATTTTAGAATTTGCTGATAAAGCTGAATTTGAAGAAATTGGAACCGTATTGGAGGTGGGAGATGGCGTAGCCAATGTATTCGGGCTGGATAATGTAACTTCCGGCGAACTGATCGAATTTGAAAATGGGGTAAGGGGAGTAGCCATGAACCTCGAAGAAGATCAGGTGGGAGTCGTGCTTTTGAATTTGGGAGATCGTGTGAAAGAGAATTTTACGGCTAAACGCACCGGGCATATTGCTTCTATTCATGTGGGAGAAGGATTGTTGGGACGGGTAATCGATACACTGGGAGAACCCATCGACGGGGCAGGGCCGATTACCGGCGATCTGTTGGAGCTGCCTTTGGAAAGAAAGGCTCCCGGGGTAATTTATCGGCAGCCTGTTAAAGAACCTTTGCAGACAGGGATTAAAGCGGTGGATTCGATGGTACCTATCGGAAGGGGACAACGGGAACTGATTATCGGTGACCGGCAAACCGGAAAAACGGCTATCGCTATCGATACCATATTGAATCAACGTGAAAATTACCGGCAGGGTAAACCGGTTTATTGTATTTATGTCGCTGTCGGTCAGAAAGCTTCTTCTGTGGCAGCCTTGGTCAACGTATTGAAAACTCACGGAGCGATGGACTACACGGTAGTATTGGCTGCCAATGCGTCCGATTCGGCTGCCATGCGTTATTATGCACCTTTTGCCGGAGCGACGATCGGAGAATATTTCCGGGATAGCGGGAGGCATGCGCTGGTCGTATACGACGACCTGTCGAAACAGGCGGTCGCCTATCGGGAGGTATCGCTGATTCTGCGTCGTCCGTCGGGACGCGAGGCCTATCCGGGCGATATTTTCTACCTGCACTCCCGTCTGTTGGAGCGCGCGGCCAAGATTATCGGCCAGCAGGAAGTGGCCGAGAAGATGAACGACCTGCCCGAAACGCTCAAGGGGAAAGTCAAAGGCGGCGGATCGCTGACGGCCCTGCCGATCATCGAGACGCAGGCCGGCGACGTGTCGGCCTATATCCCGACGAACGTGATCTCGATCACCGACGGGCAGATCTTCCTCGATACGAATCTTTTCAATCAGGGCAACCGGCCGGCGATCGACGTCGGCATCTCGGTGTCGCGCGTCGGCGGCAATGCGCAGATCAAGGCGATGAAGAAGGTGGCCGGTACGCTGAAAATCGATCAGGCGCAGTACCGCGAGCTGGAGGCTTTCACGAAGTTCGGCGGCGATATGGATCCCGTGACCGCGCTGACGATCGACAAAGGACAGAAGAACACGCGCCTGCTCGTTCAGCCTCAGTACTCGCCCATGCCTGTCGAGCAACAGATCGCCGTGCTGTACTGCGGTACGCACGGATTGCTCAAGGATGTGCCGTTGGACAAGGTGCAGGAATTCGAGAAGGCGTTGATCAACAACCTGCAGCAGACGGACGTGTTCCCGACGCTGAAAAAAGGCATCATCGACGACGCGGTGAGCGCGAAGATCGAAGAGGTCGCCGCCGCTGTCGCGTCCGTGTATAAAAAATCGTAGGCTATGGCGTCGCTCAAGGAGGTCAAGGCAAGAATCGCGTCGGTCAACAGCACGCTGAAAATCACGTCGGCCATGAAAATGGTCGCGTCGGCGAAACTGCACCGAGCTCAGGCGGCTATCGAGAACATGCTGCCGTACGAGAGAAAGTTGCACGAGATACTCGAAGGCTTCCTTTCGTCCGAGGGCGCCGTCGCTTCGGCCTATGCCGAGAAACACGACGCGGTAGAGCGCGTGGCCGTGGTCGCCGTGTCGTCCAACTCGTCGCTTTGCGGCGCGTTCAACGCCAACGTGGCCCGGAAACTCGGCGAGACGCTGACCGAATACCGGTCGCTCGGCAAAGAGAGGGTTTTGGTTTTTCCGATCGGGAAGAAAATTGCCGAGGCGGTCCGCAAGGCAGGCTATGTCCCGCAGGGAGACTACCAGTCGCTGGCCGAGCGTCCGACCTACCGGGAGGCGTCTCAACTGGCCGAGAGGCTGATGAGAATGTATGCCGAGCGCGAGATCGACCGTGTCGAGTTGGTCTATAATCATTTCAAGAGCACGGCCTCGCAGGTTCTCCGTCGCGAAGAGTATCTGCCGTTGCAGGTCGAGCCCGCCAAGACGAAAGGGGTGGCCGCCGACTACATCGTCGAGCCGTCGCGCGAGGAGGTGATCCGGACGCTGGTCCCGCAGGTGCTGAGTCTGAAGATATTCACGATGCTGCTCGACTCGAACGCTGCCGAGCACGCCGCGCGGACGATCGCGATGCAGATGGCTACCGATAACGCGACCGAGCTGTTGCAGGAACTGACGGTACAGTACAACAAGTCGCGCCAGCAGATGATTACCAGCGAGTTGCTCGATATGATGGGTGCCGAGGTCGGCAATGGCTGACCTTTCGGCGCGGAGAATTGGCAGCGGGGCTGCGACCGGAGGGTCGCGGCCCCGTTTTCGTCGGAGCAAGCCGGGCATCGTTATGTGCGGACAAGAATTTGCGGGAAAGGGGCGGCGACGAACGCTCTGTTTTGCGGAACTTCTTCGGTTGCTTTCCCGTCGTATTGCTTTGTGGCGGGCTCGCGGTTTCGGTCTTGTCGTGACGGCGGCGGGGCGAGATGCGGATACGGAACGGCGTTTTCGGGAACGGCCGAGGTATAGGATGCTTCGGTTCGTCGTCGGCGAAAGCTCGGGTACAATGGGAGGCTGAACGATACCTCTCGATTGCCGGGGGACGGCCCGGAGGTCTTTTCTGTCGCAGAGAACATCGGTCTTTCGGAAGATATTTTGTCCTTTCCGTGATATATTCCGTGATATTTTTCGTAAGTTTGTATCAAGATCGGGATTCTTTCCGTTTTTGTAAAAGCAACGAAAGTCGGTTTCGCGCATGTTATTTTTTAAACCCAAACGAAGAAAAGGAAAAATCCGCGATGAAGGCAGGAAGAGACGGTTTCTGCCGTGGGTCGCGTTAGCTGCTTTCGCCGTCGGCGTGAGCGTTACGATTGCTCTGAATCGCGTGTATGTGCATAGCTCGACCAACGAGTCGTGCCAGTCGTGCCATATTCATCCCGGCGCCGACCAAAGTTGGAAGCTGTCGGTCCATCACAACAGCCGCAGCGGCGCGGTTACCGGCTGCGCCGAGTGTCATCTCCCGCCCCGGGGGTCGCTCAAGTATTTCATGGCCAAGGCTACGACCGGGCTTCGGGACGTGTGGTCCTATCTGACCAAGGATAGCGCGTCGTTCGACTGGGAGAGCAAGGGACAGCTGGAGCATGCCGTGAAGATCGTCTACAACGAGTCGTGCAAGGAGTGCCACAAGCAGTTGTATCCGTCGCGGATCAGTCAGGACGGCATCACGGCCCACCTTTATTACGAGGAAAACGAGCAGAAGCTCGACCTGCAGTGCATCAGCTGTCATTTGGACGTGGGCCATTACGACCCGAACTACAAGCACGAGCGGATGAAGGGCGTGCCTCAGCAGGCCGCCCGGCGCGGCGAACCGTATGCGGCTCCGGCCGAGGTCGTCGCGTTCGAGAATTTCACCGAGACCGTTCCGGGAACGACCGTGTCGTTCGACATGAAGGCCATACCGGGAGGTACGTTCTCGATGGGCAGTCCCGAGGACGAACCGTTCCGCCGCGACGACGAGGGACCTGTGCGCCAAGTGACCGTCTCGCCGTTTTTCATGGGCGAGACCGAGGTGACATGGGACATGTACTGGGCTTTCTATTCCGAGACGATGACCGAAGGCAGGACGCCGCCCGAGGTCGTCTATGCGAATAATTCCGATCCGGACGTCGATGCCGTGAGCGGTCCCACGCCTCCTTTCGGAGCGCCCGATCAGGGTTGGGGAAGCGGCGAGCGGCCGGCTATCACGATGACGCACTATGCGGCCGAAACGTTCTGCCAATGGCTGTCGAAGAAAACGGGAAAGAAATACCGCCTGCCTACCGAGGCCGAATGGGAATACGCCGCACGCGGCGGTACGTCGACGCCCTATTTCTTCGAGGGGAGTCCGAAGGATTTCTCCGACCGCGGATTTTGGCGCAAGTTTTTCGATGCCGATACGGCCGGGATCAACCGCTATGTCGTGTATGTGAAGAACAGCCCGAACCGCACGCAGGAGCCTTCGGCCGTGCTGCCCAATCCGTTCGGACTGAAAAATATGCTCGGGAACGTCATGGAGTACTGCTCCGACTGGTACGCTCCTGACGCCTACTCGAAAATGCAGGACGGGGCCGTCGATCCGAAAGGACCCGAGACCGGTACCGAGCATGTCGTTCGGGGCGGGCAGTTCTCGGACGATGCGGCCGATCTGCGTTCGGCGGCTCGGGGTCAGACCGAGCACGACGCCTGGCTGAAGACCGATCCGCAAGATCCCAAGAGTATCTGGTGGTACTCCGATATCCGGAGCGTCGGTTTCCGTGTCGTATGCGAGCCGCCCGAGGGCACGGTCCGTTAGCCGCTCGTGTCTGAGACGGAGAAATTTTGAACGAGACTCAACCTAAAATAAACCGATATGAAGAAGAATGCAATGACTCGGAGGGAGTTCCTTTCCTACTCGGCCATGGCCGGCGTCGTAGGCGCGATAGGAGTATCCCCGATCCTCTCGGCCTGTGCGGGAGGCAAGAAGAAAAACGCTTACGAGCCGCTGAGGGCCGAGGGCGAGTACTATGTTCCGGATCTGCCCGACAAGGCCGTTGCGGGACGGGAACTGAAGGCCGGCGTGATCGGCTGCGGCGGGCGCGGCTCGGGAGCCGCCGAGAATTTTCTGGCTGCTGCCGACGGCGTGACGATTACGGCGATCGGCGATGTCTTCCCCGACCGGGTCCAGAGCCTCAAACAGATGCTCCACGACAAGTATCAGGTCGATCTGGCCGACGAGAACTGCTTTACCGGTTTCGATGCGTATAAGAACGTGATCGATTCGGGCGTCGATGTCGTGATCATAGCCACGCCGCCGTTCTTCCGTCCCGAGCATTTCAAGTATGCGACGGAGAAAGGGGTGCACAGCTTCCTCGAAAAGCCGATCTGCGTGGATGCGGAGGGTTACCGGACGGTCATGGCTGCCGCTAAGCAGGCCAAGGCCAAGGGGCTGTGCGTGCTGACCGGCACGCAGCGCCATCATCAGCGAGCTTATGTCGAGTCGTTCAAGCGGATTCAGCAGGGCATGATCGGCGAGATCACGGGCGGCAACGTTTACTGGAATCAGCCGATGCTGTGGTATCGCTCGCGCGAGAAGGGCTGGTCCGACATGGAGTGGATGCTTCGCGACTGGGTGAACTGGAAGTGGCTTTCGGGCGATCATATCGTCGAGCAGCATGTGCATAACATCGATGTGTTCAACTGGTTCTTCGGCTATAAGCAGCCGATCAGCGCGACGGCTTTCGGCAGCCGCCAGCGTCGCGTGACGGGAGACCAGTACGATAATTTCAGCGTCGATTTCGAATACGAGAACGGCGTGCACGTGCACAGCATGAGCCGCCAGATCGACGGTTGCGACACGAATATCAGCGAGTTCATCCATGGTACGAAAGGCACATGGGAGAGCGGTCCGATGGTGAGCGGTGCCTGCGTGATCAAGGATCTGGACGGCAATGTGCTTTGGAGCTACGATCTGGAGGCGGAAAAAACCGAGCATCAGCAGAACGATCCCTATACGCTCGAGCATGTGAATTGGATCAGCAGCATCCGTAACAACACGCCTTTCGTACAAGCCGAGGAGACCGCCCTGTCGAATATGTGCGGCATCATGGGACGCGAGTCGGCCTATACCGGCAAGACGATCACATGGGAGCAGATGACGGCTTCGCCTTTGAGCTACGCTCCGGCCAAGCTCGAGCTCGGTCCGATGGATATGAGCGCTTATACCGTGCCCGTTCCGGGTACCGGCAAGTAAATCCGTTCGCGCAACGGGACGGGAACGAGGCGGGTATATCCCATACCCGCCTCGCCTGTCTTCCCGGGATGCGCTTTCGTCCCGTTACGCAAATAGGGGGCATAGCGCTATGAATCCGACGAATCATGCAAAAGGACGCGATGAATGAAATGGTATTGATCGACGACGATCTGCTCGATCGAACATCCGAAAAGGCACTCCGCGCTCCCCGTCTGCGAATGAATCATAACTTTCATACGCGGGAGGACGAGCCGGTCAATCGGTTGCTGAATGCCATGGAACCGGGAACTTATCTGCCGGTGCATCGACATACGGCTCCGCCCAAGAGCGAGTCGATCGTCGTGCTCAGAGGGCGCCTCGCCGCGTTCGTTTTCGACGACCGGGGACGAATCGCGCAACGGGCGGTCGTCGATCCGTCGCTCGGCGTGTATGGGTTCGACATCGCTCCGGGCGTATGGCACGGGTCGCTCGTGCTCGAGCCGGGAACGGTCGTTTTCGAGGTCAAGCCGGGCCCGTATGTGCCGGTCGGAGCGGTCGATCTGGCGCCGTGGACGCCGGCGGCGGACGATGCCGAGGCGGTCGGGCGCTTCCTCGCGTGGCTTCGCGAGCAAGTGCCGCCGTCGGAATGAACCATGTAAATCGTATTATATGAAAAGAAGAGAGTTTTTGAAGGCATCGCTGCTGGGCGCAGCGGTGGCGGCGGTCGCTCCGCTCGATCTGCTGGGCGGGACCAAAGGCCGTCCGAAAAAAGGAGGGGCCGAACTGAAAATCTCGTTGCAAGAGGGCGTTACGCCCGGCGAGACGCTGAAGGAGAAGCTCGACTTCATGGAAAATCATGGGGTTGTCGGCCTCGAGCCTAACGGGGCGGGTCTGGCGGGGCGCGTCGGCGAACTGAAAGAGGCGCTCCGGGGTCGCGAAGTGAAAATCAGTGCGATATGCGCCGGATTCGGCGGATTTATCCTGTCGGAGGATCAGGCCGTACGCGACGAGTTCGACCGGACGATGCGGGAAATTATCGCCGCGGCCGGAGAGCTCGGCTCGACGGGCGTGATCATGGTGCCTGCATTCAATTCGCAAGTGCCCGCTATGCCGCATACGCAATCTACGCGGGATTACCTGATCGAGCGTTTGTGTCTGCTGGGCGATTATGCCCGGCAATGCGGCACGACCGTTATTCTCGAGCCGTTGAATCGCAAGGAGGCTTTCTATCTGCGTCAGGTGGCCGACGCCGCGTCGATCTGCCGCGATGCGAAGAACGAAGGCGTGAAGTGCATGGGCGATTTCTGGCACATGACTTCCGAAGACCCTTCCGACTCAGGGGCCTTCCTGTCCGCCGGGCCTTACTTGCAGCATGTGCATATCGCCAGCCGCGCCACGCGCAACATGCCCGGCGAGGACGGAGCCGTCGACAATTACGTGGACGGTTTCCGGACGCTCAAGCAAATGGGCTATGCGAATTACGTGAGCTTCGAGTGCGGCAGCAAGGGCGACCGCATGCAGACCGTTCCGGTGGCGCTGGAGCTGGTGCGCAGCCAGTGGAAAGAGGCCTGACCCGAGTTCGGAGATCGTAACGGGTCGGATCGTGCAGCGGTCCGAATGCCGGGATATGAGTTCCGACGACCGGAAAATAATCTGAATAAAAAAGCGTTGACAATCATTGCATTGTCGGCGCTTTTTTCGGTTTTTCCGATATTTGTCGTAAAATAATGGTACTTTGTATTGCAAAGTATAAATTTTATTACATATATTTGCAATGCAATTAAACGGGAACCGACAATTCATAATTCCGATCGATATGAAAAAAACAATCCATGTAAACATCGGGGGCATGCCTTTCGTTTTGGACGAGGATGCCTACGACGTGCTCAAGCGCTATCTTTCCGAAATCGAGATTCGCCTGGACGGAGTGGACGATCAGGAGACGATGCAGGACATCGAGACTCGCATCGCGGACATTTTCAGCGGCGCGATCTCCCCCCGCATGCAGGTGGTGGACACGGCGCTCGTCAAACGGGCCATGGCTGTGATAGGCCCTGCCCAGGAGTTCGGCGAGCCGCGTCGGAGCATGCCCGGACGCGAACAGACATGCGTCCGGAACGACGAGAAGCATCTGTACCGCAGCCGCCGCGACCGCGTCGTCGGCGGCGTATGCGGCGGCATAGCCGAATACTCGAGTCTCGACGCGACATTGCTGCGGGTGCTGATGGCGCTGTTCATCGTTTTCGGGGTCGGCCTGCTGGTTTATCTGGTCATGTGGATCGTCATTCCGAACGAGCCGCGCTCGGACGAGTCAAACGAATGGGGGAGGAAGTGATATGGGCGAGATGAATATCGACAACATCAAGGCGCAGATGCGCAAGGGCATTCTGGAATATTGCATCCTTTCGATCATCTCGCGCAACGACGCTTATGCGTCGTCGATCATTGCCGAGCTGAAAGCGGCCGAGATGATCGTCGTGGAGGGAACGCTTTACCCGCTGCTGACGCGGCAGAAAAACCAGGGACTGCTCGCCTATCGCTGGGAGGAGTCGCCGCAGGGCCCTCCCCGTAAGTATTATTCGATTACCGAGAAGGGGCGCCAGTGTCTCGAGCAGCTCGACATGGCGTGGACCGAGCTGATCTCGCAGATCCGCACGATCCGGGAGGGCGTTCCCCGTCCGGACGCTTCGCAGGAGGCTTCCGCCGAATGACACGGGCTTGTTTCACAGGATTAAAGCATATGACGATGAACCATACGATAAACGTGAGCATTGCGGGCGTGGCCTTCGTGCTCGACAGCGAGGGTTACGAGCTTCTGAAGGACTATCTGGTCCGGATCGAGGTGGCATACAAGGACGATCCCGACGGCGCGGAGATTCTTTCGGATATCGAGGCGCGCGTGAGCGAGCTGATTCTGAACCGTCAGAGCTCCGATATGATTGTGTCGCCAGAGCTGATCCGCGAGATTATAGGACAGCTCGGGTGGCCGGACGGAGTGACCGCTCAGGGACCCGCCGGGGGAGCCGAAATACCTGAGAACGGCGCGGACAATGCCATATCCCGCCGACTCTACAGGAATCCGGACGGCGCGAAGCTCGGCGGCGTCTGCAACGGGCTGGCCACTTATTTCCGCGTCGATCCGACGCTGGTGCGCCTGCTGTTCTGTTCGCCTCTACTGATTCTGGTAGTTATCAGCGTGATTCCGGTGGTCAACGCGCTGTGCGGGTTTTTCGGCACGCTGATCGGCGTGAGCTTTCTGCTCTACCTGATTCTTTGGTTTGCGATTCCGAAAGCGCGCACGCCCCGCCAGCGGCTCGAGATGACGGGCGAGCGGATCACCGCCTCGTCGATTCGGCGCAATATCAGCGCCGACCTGAACGATGCGAGGCCCTCGCCGCGCAACGAGCGGACGGCTTCCGTATTCTCCGAACTGCTGTATGTGACCGGCCGCGTGCTGCTGTTTTGCATCAAGGCGTTCTTGCTGCTGATCGGCGCCGTGCTCGGGCTCGTCGTGCTCGGACTCGTCGTGGGGCTCGTCACGATGCTGATCGGGGGAGCGGCCGTAGGATTTCCTTTCGCTCTGGCAGGCGGATCGCTGCTGATTCCGGTGCTGATCGTACTGGGGATCGTGCTGCCGCTCGGGATCGTCGTATATCTGCTGCTGAAGCTCGTATTCAACCTGCGAAGCCGCCGTACGACGTTGTCGGTGCTGTTCGGTATCTGGGTTCTGATCCTGATCTTTTTGGGCGTCTACCTCGTGAAGAACTACGAGCGCATCGAGGAGGCGTTCGACCGGGGCGATGTCGAGTGGTATTTCAACAAGACTTCCGGTTGGCACGGCGCCGGCGTTCCGGACGGTATTCCGATCCGGCACGACACCGTACGCGTCGAGACGGTCACGCTGGGCGACTCGACGCTGCGGGATACCGTTCGGATCGAGTATTATACCGAATAGCCGGTCGCCGTTCCGGCAAAAGCGGAACGGGCGACTCGCCTTTCCGTCGGAACCGAACCGAATAAAAAGACGGTCATATGCTTCGATATACCGAGCATGTTCGCACCCGGAAGAATCATTATGCCTGTTGCGGTCCCGGGTTTCGTATCCGGTCAGGTCCCTACCGTGAAGTCGCCTCTGTCGGAAGGGACTGCGTACGGGGAAACCGGAACATCGGGAACTCGGAAACCGGTGCGGCAAAGTATATGATTGGGATAAATAATGTACGACAATGGAAATAATGGATGACGACAAGCTGCGGCGTGACGAGCACGCTTCGGTGATGCGGTCGAGAAATCTGTTTCTCGGCGTCACGCTGATCGTGGTCGGCGTATTGTGGATGATGAATAATCTGGAACTGCTTTCGGACAGCCTGTTCGACGTGGTGTTCTCGTGGCAGATGCTGCTGGTGCTGATCGGAGGCTATTTGCTGGCGTTGCGCAAGTGGCTC
>ERZ827186.3004-NODE-3004-length-10435-cov-4.572158_pt1 | contig 10435 bp, 8 predicted proteins | sample MGYA00519918_ERZ827186 | MGnify/ENA primary metagenome ERZ827186 (study PRJEB31778, sample SAMEA3449275) | human gut metagenome | biome: human gut; feature: human-associated habitat; material: faeces | place: United Kingdom | collected 2010/2012 ... | reverse complement strand
TCCAGCGCGACCTGCACTTTCTCCGGCTTGTAGATTTTGCCGTCTTTCAGCCGTTTGATCAGCTCTTCGGCCGTCAGGTCGATGTTCACTACTTCGTCGGCCATCGCCAGCACGCTGTCCGGGATGCGTTCGCGGATTTCGATGCCCGAGACGCGCTGCACCTCTTCGTTGAGGCTTTCGATGTGCTGGATGTTCACGGCGCTGATGACGCTGATCCCGGCTTCGAGGATTTGCAGCACGTCCTGCCACCGTTTGGCGTGCTCGCTGCCCTCGATGTTCGTGTGGGCCAGTTCGTCGACGATGACGATCTCCGGATGGGTGTTCAGGATGCCCTGCAGATCCATCTCTTCGAGTTCTTTGCCTTTGTAGAACAGTTTGCGACGCGCAATGACGGGAAGCCCCGACACCAGGGCTTCGGTGTCGGGACGTCCGTGCGTTTCGATATAGCCGATCTTCACATCCACGCCCACTTCGAGCAGTTGGTGTGCCTCTTGCAGCATCCGGTAAGACTTGCCTACGCCGGCGATCATACCGATGTAGATTTTGAATTTGCCCCGGTGCGAACGCTTGATCAGATCGAGGAAGTGCTGTACGCTCTGTTTTTGATCCATAAATTAATCCAGCATAATTGAGAATCCGCCTACAAAGTTAACATCATCTTTGGCCGGATTCCATATCAGCCGCGTAAAAATCGGCAGAGAGAACGAGTCCGAGAAACGGATCGCCTTGGTCGCTCCGACCGTGACGTTGCAAACTGCGAATCCGGAAGTGCCGTACATATTCTCGGTGGCCCACGGCGTAAATCCTACTGCTGCGATCATGTCCACGCTTTTGACTGCGAACGGATACGAAATTTCCGCATAGGTCGAGTAGTTCTGCCGTCCTTCGTCGTCGCGGTCGGCGCCGAACAGCATCGTGTTCCAGGCCAGTGTCAGCGGGAAACGTTCGCCGAAACGGTAAGCTCCTCCCACTTCGATCATGTGCGGCGAGTCGGCGCCGAAACGGAAGTATTTTTCGGTGTAACGTTCCGATGAGGGCGTCCAGTAATAGTCGGTCAGCGAGAGGGTCAGTCCGCCCAATGTGTAGGCGGCCGTCAGGTCGGCTTCCTTGTAGTCCCCGGTAAAGTCGGCCGATCCCCATGCGGTCAGCGAGAAATCGCCCGCCGTCATGCCGAGCGTCGGTTGTATGCTGGCGTTGGCGTTGTACGAGCCGCGCCAGATGTAGCTGCTGACGAAATCGGCTCCGACTTTGACCCGTACGCCTTTTTCCTGAGCCATTGCGCAGTCTGCGAGCAGCATTCCGGTCAGTACGGCAAATAAAACGATTGCGGTTTTAAATTTGTTTTTCATGGTCGATTTGTTTTAAAAGTCGGGTTGTTTTTAAATTGTTTTTAATTCGAATGGTTTGCCGGAAGTCTCACAGCGTGCCCGTTTCAGATGCGGCCGCCGGTTTCAGCCGGTCGAGGGCTACGTTCAGTTGCAGTACGTTTACCTTCTCGGTTCCGAAAAGACCCAGCCAGGGTTTTTGGATCGTCTGCCGGATCAGTTCCCTGACGGTCTGCTCGGAAAGTCCGCGGGCTTCGGCCACGCGCCGCGCCTGTACGTAGGCTCCGGCCGGGGAGATGTCCGGATCGAGTCCGCTGCCGCTGGCGGTGACCATCTCGGAAGGCACGTCCTGCCGCAGCAGGTACGGGTGAAAGGTCAGGAAGGTGTCGATGCGGGCTTTTACTTCATCGAGGTATTCGGGGTTGGTCGTAGCCTTGTTGCTGCCGCCCGAACCGCTCCCGTTGTACTCGACCGCCGAAGGACGGCCCCAGAAATAGGTCGCTTTCGTAAACGATTGTCCGACGTTTGCCGCTCCGACGATCCGGCCGTTTTCGGTAACGACGGCCGCCCGGCCGCCGTTCGGCCCGGCTATGCTGCCGACTCCCCACAGGATCAGGACGTAACCCACGCCCAGCAGCGCGCAGAACGCGAGCGTTATTTTGATGGATTTCCAGAATGTTTTCATGATTTTCTTTTTTACGGGTTAGAAAAATACGCTGATCAGCAGGTCGATCAGTTTGATTCCGACGAACGGGACGAGTACGCCGCCCAGGCCGTAGATGAACAGGTTGCGCCGCAGCAGCGCCGATGCGCCGATCGGTTTGTACCGCACGCCGCGCAGGGCCAGCGGAATCAGCAGCGGGATGATGACCGCGTTGAAGATTACGGCCGACAGGATCGCGCTTTGCGGCGAGTGCAGGTGCATGACGTTCAGCGCTTCGAGCGACGGGATCGAGGCGATGAACAGCGCCGGGACGATTGCGAAGTATTTGGCTACGTCGTTGGCGATGCTGAATGTCGTCAGCGTGCCGCGCGTCATCAGCAGTTGTTTGCCGATCTCGACGATCTCGATCAGTTTGGTCGGGTCGTTGTCCAGATCGACCATGTTGCCGGCTTCTTTGGCAGCCTGCGTGCCGCTGTTCATCGCTACGCCCACGTCGGCTTGCGCCAGCGCCGGCGCGTCGTTCGTGCCGTCGCCCATCATGGCGACCAGCTTGCCGCTCTGCTGCTCGCGGCGGATGTACTCCATTTTGTCTTCGGGTTTGGCTTCGGCGATGAAGTCGTCCACGCCGGCTTTTTCGGCGATGTACTTCGCCGTCAGCGGATTGTCGCCCGTCACCATCACGGTCTTCACGCCCATCTTGCGCAGACGTTCGAAGCGTTCGCGGATGCCGGTCTTGATGATGTCCTGCAGTTCGATCACGCCCCGGATCTGCTCGTTCTCGCTGACGATGAGCGGCGTGCCGCCGTTCTCCGAGATGCGGCGCACCGTCTCTTCGATACCCGCCGGGCATTTGTTGCCGGCTTGGGCGGCGATGCGGAGGATCGCTTCCGATGCGCCCTTGCGGATGCGGCGTCCGTCGGGCATATCGACGCCCGAACATTTGGTCTCGGCGGTGAACTGCACCATCTGCACGCCGATCAGCTGCAGGGGATCGACCTTCATGCCCATTTCGGCGCCCAGCTCGACGACGGATTTGCCTTCGGGCGTCTGGTCCGAGACCGACGAAAGCACGCACAGGCGGGTGAACTCTTTGACACCGTATCCTTGTGCCGGGTGGAATGCCGTCGCTTTGCGGTTGCCGATGGTGATCGTGCCCGTCTTGTCCAGCAGCAGCGTGTCGATGTCGCCGGCGGTCTCGACGGCCTTGCCCGACTTGGTGATGACGTTGGCTTGCAGGGCGCGGTCCATGCCGGCGATGCCGATGGCCGACAGCAGGCCGCCGATGGTGGTCGGGATCAGGCAGACGAACAGCGAGATGAAGGCCGCGACGGTGATGTTGGCGCCCACATAGTCGGCGAAGGGCTTGAGCGTGGCGCAAACGATCACGAAAACGAGCGTGAAGCCCGCAAGCAGGATGGTCAGCGCAATCTCGTTCGGAGTTTTCTGACGCGAGGAGCCTTCGACGAGGGCGATCATCTTGTCGAGGAAACTCTCGCCCGGCTGTACGGTCACTTTCACCAGAATACGGTCGGAGAGCACCTTCGTGCCGCCCGTGACCGAACTCTTGTCGCCGCCCGCCTCGCGGATCACCGGGGCCGATTCGCCCGTGATGGCGCTTTCGTCGATCGACGCCAGCCCCTCGACAATCTCGCCGTCGGCAGGAATGGTGTCTCCGGCAACGCATTCGAACACGTCGCCCTTGCGCAGCGCCGAACTGCTGACGATATGCGACTGTCCGTCCTTCTCAATACGTTTGGCAGGGGTCTCCTCACGGGTCTTGCGCAGCGAATCGGCCTGCGCCCTGCCGCGCGCTTCGGCGATAGCCTCGGCGAAATTGGCGAAGAGCACCGTAGCCAGCAGCACCAGGAAGATCACGATATTGTAACCCAGCGAACCCTGCGACGTGTTCCCCGTCACGGCGATCCAGACGATCAGCAGCAGCATGACGAACGTCACGACCTCGACGGTGAACATGATCGGGTTCTTGATCATCACACGCGGATCGAGCTTGCGAAACGACTCAACGAAACTTGCATTTACAAGCTGTTTGTTGAACAACGAATTATTTACTCGATTTTTCATTTTTCAAATCCGAATTAGAAACTTAAATAATCGGCGATGGGACCCAGAGCCTGTGCCGGGAAGAACGAAAGGGCGGCCACGATGATGATGACGGCGAAGGTCATCAGCGAGAAGGTGAACGTGTCGGTTTTCAGCGTTCCGGCGCTCTCGGGAATGAATTTCTTCGAGGCGAGGAGGCCGGCGATGGCAACCTGGCCCACGATCGGGAAATAGCGGCCCATGATCAGGGCGATGCCGGTCATGATATTCCAGAACGGCGTGTTGTCGCCGAGTCCCTCGAAGCCCGAGCCGTTGTTCGCGGCGGCCGAGGTGTACTCGTAGAGCATTTCGCTCAGTCCGTGGAACGAGGGGTTGTTCAGCCACCCTATTTCGGGGTTTGCGGCGGCCACGGCGGCGGAAATGCCCGTACCGACGAGAATCAGGAAGGGGTGCATCAGCACGACCAGCGTGGCGATCTTCATTTCGCGCGCCTCGACCTTGTGGCCGAGGAATTCGGGCGTGCGGCCCACCATCAGTCCGCTGATGAAGACGGCGATGATCAGGAAGGCGAAGTAGTTCATCCACCCCACTCCGACGCCGCCGAACCAGCAGTTGATCTGCATGTTGAGCATCTGCATCATGCCGCTGAGCGGGGTCTGCGAGTCGTGCATCGAGTTCACCGAGCCGTTCGACGTGACGGTCGTCACCATGCCCCACATGGCCGATGCGGCCGAACCGATGCGGATCTCCTTGCCCTCCATCGAGCCCAGATCCTGCGCAATGCCCATTTCGTCGATATTGGGGTTGCCGCCCATCTCCTGCGGAACGGAGACGAAAATACCTGCCGTGAAGGCGAAGAGCATCACGCCGAAGATCCAGGCGGCCAGCTTGCGGCGACGGATGTAGAAGCCGAAAGCCCAGACCATCGCCATCGGGATAATCAGAATCGACCAGCACTCCAGAATGTTCGTGAAGGCGTTGGGATTTTCGAGCGGATGCGAGGAGTTGACGCCGAAATAACCGCCGCCGTTGGTACCCAGCTGTTTGATCGGCACGATGGCTGCCGTAGGGCCCTGCGAGATAACCTGCTCGGCGCCTTCGAGCGTCGTGATGGTCTGTTTGCCGTCGAACGACATCGGAGTGCCGTTGATCACCAGCAGGATGCCGACCAGAAGCGACAGGGGCATCAGGATGCGGGTCGTGCTCCTGACCAGATAAACCCAGAAATTGCCGATGGCTTTCGTGGTCTTCGCCGCCAGCGCCTTCATGATGCCGGCCATGGCGGCCATGCCGCACGCCGCAGTGATGAACTGGAAGAGCATGATCACGAACAGCTGCGTGAAATAAGTGAGCCCGCTCTCTCCGCTGTAATGCTGCAAGTTGCAGTTGACCATGAACGAGATGCAGGTGTTGAACGCCAGATCGGGCGTCTGGTTGGCATTGCCGTCGGGATTGAGCGGCAGCCAGCTCTGGCAGCAGAGCAGCACCATGCCCCAGAAGAACCAGAAGAGGTTGACCATCAGCAGAGCCTTGAGGAACTTCTTCCAGTCCATATCCTCGCAGGGATCGATGCCGCAGACCTTGTAAATGCCCCTTTCGAGCGGAGCCATGAAGTCGAGCCAGGTGCGCTCGCCGCGGTAGACTTTGGCGATGTAGCGCCCCAGCGGATAGCAGAGCACCGCCAGAGCCACCCATTGCAGAATCACGCCTAAAATTTCCGTATTCATTTATTCGCTTTTTTTACGGGTCAGACAATCAGAATTTTTCGGGTTTTACGAGCACGTACATCAGATAGATGAATCCGACAATGCTCAGAATAAGCAGTCCTGTAAACATTTTTCCTTCAGATTTTTTCGAACCAATCCACACATTTGAAATAGAACCAGTAGCACAACGCCCCCAGGGCGCAGAGCAGAATGAAAAGTACGATTGCGTTCATCGCTTCGTTTTTTTTGAGTTAGACATCATTTTTACATAACCGCACAGCATCCGGTCCAGCAGCAACATGGCGCCGCAAAACAGCGCGATCAGCAGTATGGTTATCAAAGTTGCCATGTCGAATTCCTCGTTCGGTTTGCCCGGATAGCATACGAAGGCGGTGCCAAAACCGCAATTTCGGATGCAAAGCACTCTCGGATAACCGGTTGTGATTTTTCGATACGCACAAAAAAAGAGGGCCGCCCTATCATTTTGATAAGGCGGCCCTCTCGAAATGAAAAGCCCAAAGGGTTATTTCACCCCGTAGCTTTCGAGTTTGCGGTAGAGTGTGGCGATGCCGATGCCCAGCAGACGGGCGGCTTCGGCCTTGTTGCCCCCGGTGTGGTCCAGCACCCGGAGAATGTGGCGGCGTTCGAGGTCTTCGAGCGTCAGCGAATCGGGCGCACAGCCGACGACCGCCGTGTGAAACTCGGGGGCGAGGCAGTCGAACGTGAGGCTGTTGCCGTCGGCCATGATCATGCTGCGCTCCACGACGTTGCGCAGTTCGCGGACGTTGCCCGGCCAAGGATGGCGTTCGAGGGCCGCGATGTAGCGGTCGTCGATCGTGTCGATGCGTTTGCCCATTTTGGCGGCGAACTGCGCCGCGAAGAAGCGGACGTATTCGGGAATGTCGCCCCGACGTTCTGCCAGCGGCGGCAGCTGGATGCGGAAAACCGACAGCCGGAAAAAGAGGTCCCCGCGGAAACCGCCTGCGGCGATCTCCCGTTCGAGGTCGCGGTTCGTGGCGGCGATCAGACGCACATCGACCCGCGTGGGGCGCGTTTCTCCGATCTTGATGAACTCCCCGCTTTCGAGCACCCGCAGCAGTTTGGCCTGCAATTCGGCAGGCATCTCCCCGATCTCATCGAGGAACAGCGTGCCTTTGTCGGCCTCTTCGAAGAGTCCTTTCTTGTCTTTGGCGGCTCCCGTAAAACTGCCTGCACGGTGGCCGAACAGCTCGCTTTCGAGCAGCTCCTTCGAAAAGGCCGAACAGTTGACCGCGACAAAAGCCTCCCGGGCCCGCGGACTGGCGTGATGAATGGCCTGGGCGAAGACCTCCTTGCCGGTTCCCGTTTCGCCCGTGAGCAGCACCGAGGTGTCCGTGGCGGCGACCTTGCGGGCCAGTTCCACGGCCCGGCGCAGGGATTCCGAACGGCCGATGATCCGGTCGAACGAGTGCTGTTCGGACAGGGAGTCGTCGATGCGGGCCAGCCGCCGCTGCATCCGGGCCTTCTCGACGGCACGGCTCAGCAGGGGCAGTATCTTGTTGTTGTCGTCGCCCTTGGTGATGTAGTCGAAGGCGCCGTTCTTGATGGCCTGCACCCCGTCGGGGATGTTGCCGTAAGCCGTCAGCAGGATGACTTCGGCCGACGGTGCGGCCTCCTTGATCTTCGCCACCATCTCGACGCCGTTGCCGTCGGGCAGCTTGACGTCGCACAGCACCACGTCGGGATCGCAGCGGCGGAGCGCTTTCAGCCCCGAGGCGCAGTCCGCGGCCTCCGTCACATCGTACCCTTCGAGCGAGATGATCCGGGCCAGCAGCCCGCGCAGCTGTTGTTCGTCGTCGATAATCAGAATCTTTGCCATAGTCTTCGAGAGTCGTTCCCGGCACAAATATATATCATTTCAGCGACACCCCGCCATCGCGCGGAACGAAAAACGGAAATAAAAACAGCCGCTGAAACCTTCGGCGGCAATTCTGCGTATTATACAGCATGATGAACTACGATTTCGACGAACCGATCCCGCGGCGGGGCACGCACTCGCTGAAATGGGACGAGAAACCCGCCGACGACATCCTGCCGATGTGGGTGGCGGACATGGATTTCAGGACGGCCCCGGCCGTCGTCGAGGCGCTTCGCCGCAGGGTCGAACACGGCATCTTCGGTTATGCGAAGGTCCCGGAGAGCTACTATGCGGCAATTACGGGCTGGTTCGCACGGAGGCACGGATGGGCTCCCGCGCGCGAATGGATACGCCCCGTGACCGGCGTGATTCCCGCCCTCTCGGCCATCCTCCGGGCGCTGACCCGCCCGGGCGACAAGGTGCTGATGCAAACTCCCGTCTACAACCACTTCTTCATCTCCGTCGCCAACAGCGGCTGCGCGGCCGCCGAATGCGAACTGACCTGCCGCGACAACACCTACACGATTGATTTCGACGCACTGGAACACACGGCCGCCGATCCGGCGGTGAAGCTGATGATTCTCTGCAATCCCCACAACCCTGCGGGGCGCGTCTGGACACCGGAGGAACTGCGGCGCATCGGCAAGATCTGCCTGCGCAACGATGTCTTCGTCGTCGCCGACGAGATCCATTGCGAGCTCATCATGCCCGGATTCCGCCATACGCCCTTCGCCTCGCTTTCGGACGAATTCGCACGCCGCTCGGTCACCTGCACCTCCCCGAGCAAGGCTTTCAACCTCGCAGGACTGCAAGTGGCCAACATCTTCGCCGCGGATGCCGCAATCCGGGAGCGCATCGGACAGGCACTCGCCCTGAATGAAACGGGAGAGATCAGCCCCTTCGCCATCGAGGCCCTTACGGCCGCCTATGACAAGGGCGCCGAGTGGCTCGACGCGCTCAACGCCTATCTCCACGAGAACTACCTCTTCCTGCGGGACTTCCTCGCCCGGGAACTGCCGCAATACCCCGTGCTGCCCCTCGAAGGTACCTATCTGGCGTGGATCGACTGCCGCGCCGCAGGCATGACCTCGGAGGCGCTTGCGGAGCGGCTGCTCGCCGACGGACGCCTCTTCGTCAACCCCGGGTCGATCTACGGCGCGGCGGGCGAGGGATTCATCCGCCTGAACATCGCCTGCCCGCGGACGCTGCTGGCCGACGGGCTCGAACGACTGAAAAAAGCACTAACTCTACGATAATGAAAAAAACCGCACTTCTGCTGCTCCTCGCAGCCTGTTTTTCCATGCCGGCAATCGCCGGCGACGGCCCGCGGCCGATCAAACTGATCTCCTACAACCTGCGCAACAGCGGCGCCCGGGACGGCGACAACGCCTGGATGAAACGCCGCCACGCCACGCCGCAGATGATCCGGCAGGAGGCGCCCGACGTATTCGGCGTGCAGGAGGGGCTGATCGACCAGCTGCAATACATCGACACCGAATGCCCGCAGTACGCCCGTGTCGGCGTGGGACGCGACGACGGGGCCGAAGGCGGCGAGATCATGGCGATCTACTACCTCCGCGACCGCTTCGAGTTGGTGGACAGCGGCACGCTGTGGCTCAGCGAAACCCCTGCCGAGGTGTCGCGGGGCTGGGACGGCGCCTGCAACCGCACGATGACATGGGTCGAACTGCGCGACAAAAATTCGGGCAAGGAGTTTTTCTACTTCAACACCCACCTCGACCACCGCGGCAAGATCGCCCGCGAAGAGTCCGTCAAACTGATCGTCGGCGAGATACAGCGCATAGCAGGCCCGAAGGGCACGGCCGTGCTGGGCGGAGATTTCAACACCCCGGTTGACAGCCCGATCTTCAGACCGCTGGCCAAATACATGAAGTCGGTCCGCGACAAGGCGCCGAAGACGGACAGCAAAGGGACCTTCAACGGATTCGGCTCGGCCCCCGACACGATCGTGATCGACCACCTCTACTGGCGGGGCAAGCTCAGGTGCCTGAGTTTCACGACGCTCGACGGCAACTACGGGGCGCCGTTCATCTCGGACCACTACCCGATCGCCATGACCTTCACGCTGTGAAACAAGAATCCCGGAGCTCGTCGCTCCGGGATTTTTCGTCAGGTCCGCCGGCTGTGCAAAACCACCGTCGTCACCGCCGCGACGATCAGCAGAATACCTCCCGCCCCCTGCGCCGTGAAGGGCTCGCCGAAGACCCACACCCCGATCACCACGGCCGTCAGCGGCTCCATAGCGCCGAGAATCGAGGTCAGCGTCGGCCCGATGCACTTGATGGCCCGCACCAGCGCCATGTTCGACACGGCGGTCGCAGGCAGGGCGATGCCGAGGATATAGAGCCACGTATGCGGATCGGTTTCAAGACGGATGCCGCCCGTGAAACACCCGCCGACGATGAACATCAGCGCCCCGAAAGCCATCACATAGCAGGTCAGCACCGTGGAGTCGATCTCCACGGCGCGGCTCTTGCGCACGCCCACGATGTAGCCGCCGTAGGCCACGACCGACACCACCGACGACACGATGCCCAGCGTCGTGTTTCCGCGCGCGAATCCGGCGTTTCCCTGCGACAGCAGCACGGCCCCGACGATCGACAGGCCGACGGCGGCGAAGGTCCACACCGAGCCGCGTTCGCGGAAGAAGCACATCATGGCCAGCGCCACGACCAGCGGATACATGAAATGGATCGTCGAAGCCATCCCGCTGGCGATGTTCTGATAGGCGATCACCAGGCTCAGCGACGTGGCGGCCCGG
>ERZ827186.2998-NODE-2998-length-10449-cov-2.610352_pt1 | contig 10449 bp, 14 predicted proteins | sample MGYA00519918_ERZ827186 | MGnify/ENA primary metagenome ERZ827186 (study PRJEB31778, sample SAMEA3449275) | human gut metagenome | biome: human gut; feature: human-associated habitat; material: faeces | place: United Kingdom | collected 2010/2012 ... | reverse complement strand
TGGTCGTCACTCAGGAAGTGGAGGACATCATTTCCTCTTCCATAGTCAAAGGCACCATCATCAACAACAGCGACTGCAAGATTCTCCTTGACCAAAGGAAATACGTCAACAAGTTCGATGAGATACAGGCTCTGCTCGGTCTGACGGACAAGGAACGGGCGCAGATACTCTCCATCAACATGGCGAACAACCCTTCCCGAAAATACAAGGAAGTCTGGATCGGCCTGGGCGGAACGCAGTCGGCGGTCTATGCCACAGAGGTGTCGCTTGAGGAATACTATTGCTACACGACCGAGGAAACGGAAAAACTGGAACTCTTCCGTCTTTCCGAGAAACTGGGCGGCAATATCGAACTTGCCATAAAACAACTTGCCGAGAGCAAGCGGGAAAAGTGAAATCATTTATCAACGACCATTAAACATTAGAAATCATGTACAGTAATTTGGAATCTGACGAAAGGAAACGCGACGAGGTCGTGTCATGCCTCTACTGGTCCCTGATGCAGAACTGGAACATTCCGCGGTCGATACAGGACTATTACGGGTTTACGGAGGACTACAGGCTGTTCCATCGGCTTGAGGAGATGAGTCCCGATGAATACCGGCAGAAAAGGCTGACGGGAGAAGTGCCGGACAGCCTGGAGGTCGATGCCCGGCTGACCCACAGGGCGGAAGAACTTTTCGAGAGGCTCTGTCCCCGTCCTCCAGCCGACTACCTTGACAAGATGAACAGGGAATTGGAGAATTTAGGATGGATTGCCGCTTCACCGGATGCCGTCCATGATATTCTCCATATCAGTCCCTTTTTTCTCGTCAAGTACGGTATAGACAAAAACGCTTCCGCTGTGGAACGTTCGTGCCAGGCGGAGAAGGCATACCGTGAACTGGATGCCCGTTTCGTCAAGATGACCGGGCGTAGACCGTATGCCGACGAGTTCTTCGCTTCTCTCAAGCGAAAAACGGAAGATGCGGTGAAAGAAAACCGTCCGAAGCAGGTCCATCGGACAATCCTGCGTAACCCGCCGTCCAAAGGACGGAAAATGTCATTCTGAAATCCAATCAATTTTATTCACAATTAAAAACAGAAACATCATGAAAAAGAAAATCCTCATGCTGTGTATGGGCTACTTCCTTGTCAGCCTCACGGCGAAAGCGCAATGGGTGGTAACTGACCCTACAAATCTTGCCCAGGGTATCATCAATGCCGCGAAAAACATCGTGCAGACATCCACAACGGCCACTAATATGGTCAAAAATTTTCAGGAAACCGTCAAAATATACCAGCAGGCCAAAGCCTATTACGACAAGCTGCAAGCCGTGAGCGATCCGGTACGTTCGGCCCGTAAAATTCAGAAATGTATCCTGCTGGTCGGCGAGATTTCGGGCATTTATGTCAACAATTATGAAAAAATGCTTGCGGACAAAAATTTTTCGGCAAAGGAACTTTCCGCCGTCGCGCACGGATATACGCTGATCTTGCAGGAAAGCACTATGGCGCTGAAAGATTTGCAGGACGTTATTACGCCGACCGGCATGTCTATGACCGACAAAGAACGGCTCGACAGGATCGACGGCGTGCACGCCGAACTCATGCGTAACCGGAATCTGGCCGCTTACCACACGCGTAAAACGATCGGCGTTTCGATGGTGCGTTCCAAAAAACGCAACGACATGGAACGGGTAATGTCCCTGTACGGGAAAGACGAGGATAAATACTGGTAGCGATGGAATGGGACAGTCTACATGAAATCCTGCGTGATCTGTACGTCAGGATGATGCCGATGTGCAAGAATCTAACGGCGCTATCTTCCGGCATCGCGGGTTTGGGAGCCTTGTTATACGTTTCCTACCGGGTGTGGCAATCGCTCGCCCGTGCCGAACCGATCGACATACTGCCGCTGCTGCGGCCCATTGTAATCGGAATCTGCATTGCCGCTTTTCCTACGCTGGTGCTCGGCTCGATCAACGGCATTTTAAACCCGCTGGTCAAAGGCACGCATACGATGATGCAGGCGGAACTATTGAATATCCGGCAACTGGAAGCAGACAAAGAAAAGCTGGAAAGCGAGAGTCAGAACCGCGATCCGACGGGCGCTTATCTGGTGCGTGACGAGGAACTCGATAAACAGTTGCAAGAACTCGGCATCGGCGCGGACGAACAGGATACCTTAATGACCATGAACGCCGAATGTGACAGCTTCGGTATTGAAAATATGGTTTTGAGCGTGCTCTCCAGTATATTCGATGTTCTATTCAAAGCCGCTGCGCTTATAATAGACGTGTTGCGTACTTACTTTCTGGTCGTTCTGTCTATTTGCGGGCCGCTGTCCTTTGCGATCAGCACGTTCGACGGATTTCAGGCGACGCTGACCCAATGGCTCGCCCGGGACGTCGGCGTTTATCTCTGGCTTCCGATCGCCGATCTGTTCAGTGCGATGCTGGCAAAGATCCAGTCCATATCGCTGCAAAAAGATTTGGAACTGATGGGCAGCGATCCGTTCTATATGTTCGACAGTTCCAATCTGGTTTACGTGATCTTCCTCTTGGTGGGTATCGTCGGTTTTTTTATGATCCCGACCATATCGAACTGGATCATCCAGTCGGGCGGCATGGGAGCCTATAACCGGCGCATTACCCAAATCGGCGGCGGCACTACGCGCTATATGGCGGGACAGGCGAAAGCCGCCGTCGCAGGCGCATGGAAAGCCGTAAAAGAATCGGCCAAATCTTAACCCTTAATACAAAACCGTTATGGAATTCAAAAGTTTAAAAAATCTCGAAAGCAGTTTCAGGCAATTACGCTTGTTCGGGATCGTGTTCCTCTTTGCCTGTACGCTGGTCGTATTGTACGGATTGTGAAAGTCATACGATTTTGCAGAACGGCAGCGGCAAAAGATATACGTGCTCGATCAGGGAAAATCGCTGATGCTGGCATTATCACAGGATTTGGCACAGAACCGGCCCGTAGAAGCCCGCGAGCACGTCCGCCGTTTTCATACGCTCTTTTTTTCGTTCGCTCCGGATAAAAGCGCGATCGAAGATAATATAAATCGCGCCCTGCTGATGGCCGACCGGAGCGCCGTCGCCTATTACAACAACTTGGCGGAAGCGGGTTACTTCAACCGGCTGATTGCCGCGAACATTATGCAGCTTACGCAGGTAGACAGCGTGATTTGCGACTTCGAAACGTACCCTTATCGGGTAAAAACGTATGCGCGTCAGAAAATCATCCGTGAAAGCACCGTTACCGAGCGCAGTCTGATTACGACTTGCCGTCTGGTAAATTCGATTCGGTCGAATTCCAATCCGCAGGGATTCTTACTGGAAAATCTGAATGTCATTGAAAACAAAGATTTGCAAACCTATGAAAGATAACCGAATTATCCGGGTGCTCCGCGCACTCCGCGACCATGCGATAGGCAAAACGGAAACCTACTGGAACGGGTTGAACGCGCGTCAGCGCAAACGGATCGTGTACGGCCTGCTGGCTCTCTTTTTCGTGATCGACGTATGCTACATCGTCAAAGGCGTATGCGGCGGCGGGAGTTGTGCCGATTTCGGAAACATCGAACCTTTAAACCGATAATCATGCCACAGGAAAATAAGCCGAAAGAACAGCAGGAACCCCAGCGAAAAAAAGCCACCCCCAAAGCGCAGCAGAAACGTAAAACCGTACTTGTCGCCTGCATACTGTCGGTTCCGTTTCTGATTCTCATGTATCTGATTTACGGCGGTCGGCAAGAGCAGCAAGCGGACGAAGGACTCAATACCGCACTGCCCGCCGGGAAAGTGGAAATTACCGAAAGTTCCAAAACCCGCGCGATCGACCGGGTGGAGTTCGGGCGTAAGCCGCAGGAACAATCGGGCGATACGGCAAATGCACCGATTCGGCTGGACGGAATCGCCGACCGCAAACCGAACAGGCGGCAGGCGTCCCCGCAGGACAACATCAAAGAATCCCGGCAGGCGTATGAAGATATGACGCGCCAAATGAACAGTCTTTATAACGAACCGAGAAAGGACCCGCGCATCGAACAACTGCAACGGCAGATCGCCGAGTTGACTGAAAAGTTGGAACAAAAGGAGCAGGCTCAGAAAACCGATCCGATGGCGATGGTCGAACGTTCGTATGCGTTGGCGTCGAAGTACCTGAACGCGCCCCGGCAGTCCGGCGCCGCGTCCGCCTGCGGAACGACTGCCGAACCGACGAAAAACGTAACCGTGCGGAAGATTGCCGACAATACGGTATCTGCCCTGCAACAGCCCATGACGGACAGCGAAATGATCGCCCGTTTCGGCGAGCCGCGCAATTTCGGGTTTCATACGGCGGTAGGAAGCGGAGAACACGACTTGCGGCGCAATGCGATCCGCGCCTGCATCGCCGGAGATCAGACGCTTGCGGCAGGATCGCGCGCGCGCATCCGGTTGCTGGAAACAATTCAGGCGGCTGAAACGATCATACCGGCCGGGACGGAATTGTTCGGCACGGCGGCAATCGAAGGGCAGCGCCTACGGATCGTCATATCGAGTATCGAAACGGGCGGAAGCATCATTCCGGTGGAACTGACGGCCTACGATGTGGACGGACAGTCCGGTTTGTACATACCGGATTCGCCCGAGCGCACCGCCGCAAAAGAAGCCGCAGCAAACATCGGAACGGGATTCGGCACGAGCGTATCCATCGCCCGCAGCGCGGGTCAACAGGTTGCGATGGACGTTGCACGCGGATTGATAACAGGCGGTTCGCAATACCTGTCCGGAAAGCTGCGAGAGGTTAAAGTAACCGTAAAGTCGAACTACCAGATTTTATTAATTTTTAAAGAATAACGAGATGAAAAAAATTGCATTGCTGGCTGCTGCGCTTACCGTGTCGCTGCCCGGTTTCACGCAGCAGCCCGGCGAGAAAGCGATTCCGCAAAAACAGGTAATCGAACCGTACCGGGTGCAGGTAACGTTTGCCAAAACCGTCCACATCCTGTTTCCCTCGCAGGTCGTGTACGTCGATCTGGGAAGCACTGACCTGATCGCCGGGAAAGTGGACGGCGCGGAAAATGTCGTGCGGATCAAAGCCGCCGTCGATTTCGACGGAGAAACCAATTTCAGCGTCATTTGTTCGGACGGCTGCTTTTATTCGTTCGTCGCTACATACGCCGACGAGCCGAAACAACTGAGTATCGAAATGGACGATTGGCTGAAAAAGAATCCGTACAGCGATTTTGCCAACGACAGGATGTATATCCGGCTGGAAGAATTAGGCAACCAGACGCCGCTTGTCGTGCAAAAAATAATGTACACGATCCACGAAAAAAACGCACGGGACATAAAAACCGTCGGATGTAAAAAATTCGGCGTTCAGGCATTGTTAAAAGGCGTTTACGTTCACGACGATTTGCTGTTTCTGCACGTATCGCTGAGGAACTTTTCGAACATCGGTTTCGACATCGACTTTATCCGTTTCAAAATCGCCGATAAACAGGTAACCCGCCGCACGGCCGTACAGGAAACGTTTCTAAAACCCGTCCGCATCTACAACGACGTTACGACCGTCGGACCTAAAAAAGAGGCACGAACCGTTTACGGATTCGGTAAAATCACGATTCCGGATAAAAAGGCCCTCGTCGTGGAGATATACGAAAAAAACGGCGGACGGCATTTGTCGTTCTCCGTAGAAAATTCTCAGATCGTAAACGCCCGGTCGCTCGACGGGCTTAAAATCGAATAGGACATGAAAAGAATCATCGTTTGCTCGGCCCTGTGTTTGACGCTGGGTCTGAGTGCTCCAGCCCGCGCTCAACGGTGTATCCCCGGGCAGATCGGCGTAGAACTGACCGCCGGGACCCTCGACGGATTTCTGTTCCGGAATCCATACGCCGCCCGCCGCTTTTTCGTGCGGGTGGGCGTAAACCGATTCAACGCGGGCAAAACCCGCTGGGCTTTCGGGATCGGTTATCTGCAAAAGGATTACACCTACAAAAGCATCAATCTGCCTAAATCGCAGTTTACAGCCGATGCGGGACTGTTGCTGCGGCTGCTGTCGGACCGGGGGCGCAATGTGGTGTTGTCGGGGGGATTCTCGGCCGCCGCCGGTTACGAAACGACCAACTGAGGGGCAAAACTGCTGCCCGACGGGGCGAGGCTGGAAAACGGCGGATGTTTCGTCTACGGGCCGGTGTTGTCGGCCGAACTTACCGCCTACGTTTCCGACCGGATCGCCCTGCTGCTGCTCTTCAGGGAACAATGCCTGTTCGGTTCCGGTGCAGGAAAATTTCATACGCAAACAGGCTTCGGAATCAATATAACCATCAATTAACGAATTAATGGAAATCATAATGAAAATTACGGTATTGTGCGTATTGTCTGCCGTTATCCTGCTGCTGTTCGCCCGTTGTGACGACTCGCTGGAGATCAAACAGGCTTACCCATTCAAGCTGTACACTTGGTATCTTCAAAAAAGCATCCGTAACGGCGAGGCGGTGGAAATCCGTTTTACGCTCGAACGTTCCGGGGTTTACGAGGATGCGAAATATTACATCGGCTATATCCAGACCGGGGGCAAAGGAGAAGTGTTCGACCTCAACGAAACGCTGCTTATAAACCGGGAATTGCACGCGCTCGACGACATGGCGGGAATCGACAAAGAAGATCCCGTAAAACAGGTTTTCACACTCTTTTACCGCAGTCTTTCCGACAAACAATCGGAACTGAAATTTATCGTGTGCGACAATTTCGGACAACAAACGGAATTGACCGTATCCTTTTATGTAGAGGAAACCAATTTGTAAAGCTTTTGCATAAATTTAATTTCAAATCTTTAGTTTCCAATAAGGTTATCTATTTTTGTTTACATAAGCTCTTTCCATAAATATATTTCTCATGTATTGATAAATCAGCCAGTATTAAAACGTATATCTGTGTTCAAAGGTCGTAGTGAATCAATGTGTTTCGCTGCGACCTTAATACTCCAATATATCACGGTTTATATTTTTACCTCAAAAAAATAATTAAAATAGTTTGTTGGAATAAACATTGTTCGTATATTTGCGAATAATAAATAACGACATGGTAAAAAAAGCATATACGGAACAGGAGGAGCAGATTGCCCGTTTTGCGAAAGCACTGGGGCATCCGGCACGCATTGCGATCCTGAAGTTTTTGTCCACGCAGAGTTGCTGTTTCTTCGGAGACATTCACGAAGTGTTGCCGATTGCCAAAGCGACCGTATCGCAGCATTTGACAGAGTTGAAGAATGCCGGATTAATTCAGGGAACGATTTTGCCCCCGAAAGTGAAATACTGTATCAATGCAGAGAATTGGGCGTTGGCAAAAGAACTTATCGGTGGTTTTATGTGTAGCTGCAAGCCCAAGGAGAACAGCAGTTGTTCGTAATTAAATACTATTTTTTGTACCACATGTTCGTTGTTTTGCGAACTACAAACACTAATAAATAGAAAGATATGGAAATTAAAATTTTGGGAACCGGATGCCCCAGTTGCAGGGCGTTGTACGAAACCGTCAAGCAGGCGGTGGATGAATCGGGCATCGAAGCTACTGTTGTCAAAGAGGAAGATGTGCTGAAAATTATCAGCTACAATATCTTGTCGTTGCCTGCTTTGGTGATCGACGAAAAGATCGTCTCCGCTGGAAAGAAATTGTCCGTTGCGGAAGTTAAAGTATTTATAACCGAATAATCCGAACGAAAAATGAAGAGAACACTATTTTTTCTGTTGGCCATATTGACCCTCGCCGCCTGTGGCAACAACCAAAATGCCAATACTCAGGCTGCCGCCCAAATCGAACAAGAGGATGCGGTCGAAGTGCTCTATTTTCATGGCAAGCAGCGTTGCATTACCTGCAATGCCATTGAACGCCTGACCAAAGAGGTCATTGAGCAGGATTTTGCACAGCAACTTAAAGACGGCAAGATCATCTTTAAGGTAATCGACATCTCCACCAAAGAGGGCGAAAAGATTGCCAATACATACGAGGTAACATGGTCGTCCCTTTATATCAATAAGTGGCAGAACGGCAAGGAGAGCCGAAACAACATGACCGATTTCGGGTTTTCCCATGCCAAAGGCTCGCCGGATGTGTTCAAGGCCGGGGTGAAAAAGAAAATCGAGGAACTACTAAAATAAGCCGCCGATGGAGTTCATTCAATCACTTCTGGAAAGCAGCAGCATCCCCGTGGTTACGGCTTTTCTGCTCGGCATCCTGACCGCGATCAGCCCGTGCCCGCTGGCGACCAATATAACCGCAATCGGATACATCAGCAAAGACATCGAGAGCAAGCATCGTATCTTCTGGGGTGGTATTCTTTATACGGCAGGACGCATCATTACCTATACCGCCCTCGGATTTATCCTTATCCCGATTTTGCATGAGGGAGCGAGTATGTTTGCCATACAGAAAGCCGTCAGCAAATACGGCGAAATGCTGATCGCTCCGGCACTGATCCTGATCGGATTGTTTATGCTGTTCGGAAACCGATTGAATTTGCCGAAGTTCGAGTTCGGAGGCAGTGGCAGTGAAAAACTGAAAAGCAAAGGATCGTGGGGCGCATTGCTCTTGGGGGTGCTGTTTTCGCTGGCGTTCTGCCCGACAAGCGGCGTTTTCTACTTCGGGATGCTGATGCCGATGTCGGCGGCGGAAACGGGCGGTTATCTGCTTCCGGTGGTCTTTGCCATCGCCACGGGGCTGCCAGTGATTATCGTGGCTTGGATTCTGGCGTACAGCGTGGCTGGCCTTGGAAAATTTTACAACCGAATGCAGGTATTTCAAAAGTGGATGAATAAGATTATTGCCCTGCTTTTTATCGCAGTCGGAATTTATTACGCAATCACATTCTATTTATAATCGACCAAAATATGAAAACTATTGAAATTTTCGATCCGGCCTTGTGTTGCCCTACGGGACTGTGCGGGCCGAATATCAACCCCGACCTGATGCGCATTGCCGCCGCAGTCGAATACCTCAAGCGCAAAGGCGTAACCATTGCACGACATAACCTGCGCGACGAACCGCAGCTTTATGTGACAAATAAGACCGTAAACGACTACCTGATGAAACATGGAGCCGACGGCCTGCCCGTAACGCTGGTGGACGGTATCGTTACCGTACAGAAAGGCTATCCGACCAACGATCAGCTCGCGGAGTGGACGGGTATATCGCTGGATTATATTCCCATCTTAAAATAAATTGCAACTATGAAATTCTTTGATTTATCAGTAATACGGGGTACAAAATACCTATTTTTCACAGGCAAAGGCGGTGTGGGTAAAACCTCGGTCGCTTGTGCTACGGCAATCGGGTTGGCCGATCTCGGTGAGAAAATTTTGCTTATCAGCACCGACCCTGCATCAAATTTACAGGATGTGTTCGGGCAGGAGTTGAACGGTCACGGCACGGCTATCGCCGAAGTGCCGGGGCTGACGGTCGTAAACCTCGATCCAGAGCAGGCCGCCGCCGAATACCGTGAGAGTGTAATCGGCCCCTATCGTGGCAAACTGCCCGAAAGTGTCATTCAAAATATGGAAGAGCAGCTATCCGGCTCCTGCACGGTGGAGATTGCAGCGTTCAATGCCTTTTCCGATTTCATCACAGATCCGCAGATTCAGCAACAGTACGCCCATATTATTTTCGACACGGCTCCGACGGGACACACCCTGCGGATGCTCCAACTGCCCTCGGCATGGAGTACCTTCATCAGCGAAAGTACGCACGGCGCGTCGTGCCTCGGCCAGTTGTCGGGTTTGGAACAGCGCAAAGAGATTTACAAGCAGGCTGTGCGCACACTCTCCGATGCTACGGCAACCCGTCTCGTGCTGGTAAGTCGTCCGGATGTCGCACCGCTGAAAGAGGCTGCGCGTTCGTCGCACGAATTGCAGGGACTCGGTATCAACAACCAAACACTTGTGATAAATGGCCTGCTCCAGCAGACGGACGACACCGACTCCGTAACCCGGCAGCTCTTCGAGCGTCAGCAGGATGCTATGCAGGCAATGCCCGAATCGCTCCGCGAATTTCCGGCGTTCAGCGTCCCCCTGCGCTCCTATAACCTTTCCAATATCGCCAATATCCGTCGGATGCTTTCGTCGGACAGCGTGGCGGGTGTTGCAAATTATCGTCCCCTTACGGGCGAAAAGACATTGGACGATCTCGTGCAGAATCTTCATGTTTCGGGCAAGCGCGTAATCTTCACAATGGGCAAAGGCGGCGTCGGCAAATCGCTCGTAACCTCGCTTCTGGCAGTACTGTCCCAGCGCAAAGGCTATAAAACAGCAATTATGGATGCCGATATCACAGGCCCGTCCATCCCCAAGGCTTTTGGCCTGCACGGGCACGCTGAAGCAAGCGAATGGGGCTTGTTCCCGGTAAAAACCGCGGCAGGCATAGGCGTTATGTCGCTTAACCTGCTGATGAAAAACGAAACCGACCCGGTTGTATGGCGCGG
>ERZ827186.2997-NODE-2997-length-10449-cov-2.805561_pt1 | contig 10449 bp, 5 predicted proteins | sample MGYA00519918_ERZ827186 | MGnify/ENA primary metagenome ERZ827186 (study PRJEB31778, sample SAMEA3449275) | human gut metagenome | biome: human gut; feature: human-associated habitat; material: faeces | place: United Kingdom | collected 2010/2012 ... | reverse complement strand
ACAGGTTGTTGACAGCAGTGATGAGGCAGAAGAAGTTGAGGATGTTCTGGAAAGCGAAGAAGTTTCTTATTCTCAGGAAGTTGGTGATGTAGTCGTAACTGCAACAGCAGCGAAGGACGTTATTCCGGAAGGTGCACAGTTTGTTGTGACTCCGATCGAGAAAGGTTCTGACCAGTATGCAGATGTAGCTGACAGACTTGAAAAGAAAGCCGAGAACGAAGATTATTCTATCGCCGGTTTCCTTGCCTACGATATCTACTTCCAGGACAGTGAAGGAAACAAGATCAATCCGGAAGACGGAAAGGTTAAAGTTTCCATGGAATATAAGAATGCAACTGCTCCGGATGAAGTGAAGGAAGCAGATGCCGCAACAATGGCAATGGCTTCTGCAGACGAAAGCAGCCAGGATGATACAGAGACGGCAGAGCAGAATCTTTCTGTTTCTGTAATGCACTTCGTAGAAGATGAGAACGGAAATGTAGAGTCCGTTGTGGATATGACTAAGGACGATACCGCTAATGTAGAAACAAATGCAGAGGGCGAGGTCCAGAAGGCTGAGTTTGAGACGGAGAGCTTTTCTACGTTTACGATTACTTGGACGCATAGGTATTCTGATACTTCAAAAAGTATAACGGTTCATTATGTTGATTTTGAAGGCAATGATATTTTGGGCGATCAGAAGACGCTAGTAAGTATGCGTTCTGGAGATTCGGTTAAATTAGAGGATTATGCAAAAAATATTAATAACTATACTTATGTAGGCGCCAGAATTGATAAATATAATGGTGAGAGCCTGAAGTATATTAAAGCAACAGCCACGTACGATCAAAATAAGCATTCATGGTCATGGAGTATCCAGTATTCAACAGATAACAGAAACTGGCAAACATCCACAATTACAAATGTTGATATATATCTGTTATATCAGGAACCATTAAGTATTAAGGATGATCTGATGGATTCAGGAACTCTGATACCAAAGATAAGTGATGCATTGAAGACACAGATAAACAATAGTAAAAATGTAAAATGCACGTGGTATAAGAGCATTAATAATGGTAAGTTTGAAAAAGTTAAGAGAGTAAAAGTCACTAAAAATAAATATAATATCGAAGAAGATGCGACTACAAAATTAAGTACTATGAATGTGGCGCTGGATCATGGAGAATTGAGTAATACTCAGACATCTGTAAAATATCAAGTTGGTCTTTCTATAGACGATTCAAAAGAAATTCTTTCTGGAGTATATAATGTTGAATATTACAGAGAACTTCGAAATGGTGATTTTGAAACTCCTAATGTTGTTACATCTGGACATGTAAAAACAAGCAACTGGCAGTATTCTAATGAGAATTATAAGAAGCTTGGAGGTGTATGGCAGACAACAGGAACACATGCAGCATCAGAATATTCTGATCCTGAGGGTGCGGATATAGAGATTGTTACAACTGCTGCTAACGATCTGAGTGGCTATAGTTGGTATGGAACAGTAATGGATGCTAGTGGTAAAAACTCATCACCGGATGGTAAGGGAAAAGGGCAGTTTGCCGAATTAAATTGTGAGGAATCGGGTGCATTATATCAGGATGTAATGACTTACGCAGATGAGAAATTAAGTTATGGGTTATCTCATCGAGCACGAGGAGAGAGCAGCTCAACAACAAAAGAGTATGATACCATGTATGTGGTTATTATGCCGACAAAAATAGCAAAAACAGCTGCAAGCGGAAGAGAGTTAAAAACACAGGATCAGTTGGTTCAGTATATTCAAAAGAAAATTGGAATGAATTATACAACCAATATTGCTGGGCGCGAAGAAGTTGTACCGTGTTGTAATGATGCTGAAGGTGTTTATATAGCAAGAATTTCAAGTGACGATCAAGACTGGAATAAAATTATCCAAAATAGAGTTTATACAGCAAAATCTACACTGACAAGATTTTTCTTTGTTGCAGGAACGACTAGTAGTGGAAAAGCTACGGTAGGTAATTTCCTTGATAATGTACAGTTTACACAGGGGTTAGTTGCAGCAGATCCGGATAGGTATACACTTCAGATAACGAAGGCATTTAATAATATAACTGATGAGCAGATTGAGCAGCTTAAAGATAAACTTACTTTTACTATCAAGGTGTATAGCAAGGATAATCCGAATGTTGAAATTACGGAGCAGGTATTACCAGGAGAAAATACCTTTAAATTAAGAGATATGATTCAAAATGAAACGGACGGTACTTATTACAAGTTATTTGAGAATAAAGAAATGTCCGCTAATGCACAGTATCTGTTCAAAGTGGAAGAGGCATATTCAGATATAAAAGGTTATAAATGTACTACAACAGAAACAATTACCGGTGGTATTGTTCAGCAGGATGGAAAAAGTACTCTGATTGTAGGTGGAAATGCAGCAAACTTTAAGTTTACAAACACATATGTCAATAATCAGAAGAACATATCTTTTACAAAGATATGGGATGATTTTAATAACTATTATGGATCAAGGCCCGAGAATCTGAATATAACATTACAGGGAAAGGTAAAAAATCAAGTCGCAAAGAGCTATGTTGTGACATTGAGTAATGAGAGTGCTGTTCTTACGAAAGAGAATAAAGAGGGTGTTACGGTCGAGAGTGCTTCTTCTGGAAACACAAATGCCTGGAAGTGTATTTGGAAAGGGGTTCCGATATATGATGACGACAATAATTTAATTGATTGGTCTGTTAAAGAGGGCGAGGTAAACAGCTCCTATGCATATCAAGAGTCAGAAGTAAGAGTTGGCGATGGTTCAAATTATCAAGAAGAGAACACTTCTGTAATTGCTGATTCAAAAATTGAAACGGTGACAGAGGAGAATGCAAATATTCCAACGGCAGAAGGCAACAGTGAAACAACTCAGAGTACTCAGGACAATGTAGAATCCAATGATGCGGCTGTTATGTCTGCAAGTGATTCTGGTGGAGATGAAAAAGCTGTACAGACAGACGTAAATAATACGTCAGATACAGGAGATGTTGATGAAAGCTTTTACATTGTCAATAAGCTTGTGACAGAGCAGGTAACTGTTAGTAAGTATTGGGATGATAACCATAATGAGTATGAAAACAGACCATCTAGTCTGAATATTAATTTAAAAGTTAATAATGAACCACAGCGAACAATATGTTTAAAGGCTGGTTCTGAATCAAATACTGCTAACAAGTGGAGTGCAACACTTACTGTTCCTAAACTGAAAAACGGAAATAGCTATAGTGCGGAAGAAGAACTTCCATCAGATGGTTATTATGAATGTACAACTTCTAATAAAGCAGGGAATAATATTTACTTTGTTAATAAACAAGTAAAGCGGACTCTTGTTGTTGAGAAAATATGGAATGATGGAAACAATGCAAATAATACAAGACCTACTAGCGTAAGCTTCAAGTTACAGTACAGAGATAGTAATTCTGATGAATGGAGCGATTATACAAAAGATGGCAGTAATGTTACAGTTACATTAGATAAAAACAATGTAATTGAACAAGATACAAATTGTTGGCGTTCTGAGATTAAAAATCTTGATGTTAGTAAGGAGTACCGTGTAGTTGAGCAGGAAGTACCAAGTAATTATACAGAAAGTTATAGCAAGGATAATGACTTTACTTCTATTACAAATACTTTAAAATGGAAAGTAGTAAAGGCGGGGTCAAGCAATGAAGTTAAACTTGGTGGAGCGGAGTTCAAACTGACAAATGCAAACAATGAAACAGTTACAACAGGAACGTCCGCGAACGACACCGGAGAGGTTAGCTGGAATGAACCTACAGCAGAACTAAATGGTACTTATACATTAACAGAGACAAAAGCACCGAGTGGCTATTGTATTAGTGGAACCACGTGGTCGTTAGTGTTTGTGAATGGAGTTTTAACTGGTTTATCTGATGGAAGTGATAAGAGGAATTGCGATTGGGATGGATCCAATGCAACATTGACGATCACTAACACAGAATTATATTCCTTACCAAGTGCCGGTGGTCCGGGAACCTATGGATTTACAATCAGTGGTGTAGCGATTCTTGCAACTGCACTCCTGTTGTTTATAAATAATAAACGAAGGGAGGAAGAAGCAAAGAGATCGTAACACATTAATTGTAAATGGCCGATGAAGGGCGAAAAAGAAAAATGCAGAGAAAGAAAGGAGCAAACCTTATGAAAAATTTATTTAAAAAGATTGGTGCATTATTAGTGGCAGCGGTTATGGTACTGTCTATGTGCACAGCGGTATTTGCTGATGAAACATCAGCTACAACAGCAACGGGTAGTATTACCGTAACTGGTTTAACTGCAAATGATAATACTACTTTGAAGGTTTATAAAGTAGTTGGTTTTGATGAAAATATCAGTGACTGGACTATTGAGGATTGGGCAAATAATTATGCGACTAATACTAATCATGTAGTTAATATTAACTGGGAAGCATTGAAAAGTGTCAACCCACTTCCAAATCCTGTAAAAGAAATCAACGTTTCAGAGAATCAGACAACAGTTACAATTGATGGACTTGGAATTGGTGCGTACATGATTATTGCGACAGGTACCCATACAATATACAATGTTATGGGTGAGGCACCTTATGGTTATGATGCTAACAATTTAATCGTTCCAGCTGCAAAAACAATCAATGCTAAATCTTCAGATTATCAGCTTACCAAAACATTAGTTAATGGTGATCAGATATTCGTAGCAAAAGGTGAAGCAGTAAAATTCAATATTGATACTACATTCCCAAGTTATGCGCTTGATGCAGAAAATAGAGAGTTCTGGATCAAAGATACTCCAACAGGTATGAAAATTACAGAAATTAAAGTACTGGTAAATGGAGTTGAAGTAGGAGTTGATGATGCATATACATTAGATAAAAAATTAGCAACAACAGAAGCTGTGACTGTAAACTTCAAAGGTACTTATATTGGTGATGATAATAAGCATGCTGGACAGAGTGTACGTGTTGAAGTAACTGGTGTTATCACAGATGATACAAGTTATACTAATAAAGCTGAAACAAATAAAGCTTCTAAAGACTCTAATGTAGAAGGAAAGTCTGGTTCTATCACAATTAATAAGACTGATGATTCAAAAGAGAAGAAGTCTTTGAACGGCGCAACATTCCAGATTAAAAAACAGGGTGAGAATGATCCGATTCAGTTTGTAAAAACGGATACAGGTATTTATACAATGGATACATCTGACACAGATAAGACTGGCAAAACTGCTGTAACAGATGTAGAAGCAACTGAAGGAACTGTTTTAGTAAAAGGTCTTGGCGCAGGAACTTATGTGATTACAGAGACAAAAGCACCAAAAGGATATAGTATTAATAAAAATATCAAGAATGTAACACTTACAAAAGAGAGTACTGCAACTCAAAATGTAACTCTTTCTGTAACCGATACCAAACTCGGCGCTCTTCCATCCACAGGTGGCATGGGAACATACCTCTTCACTATCATCGGTGTTGTAGTTATGGCTGGCGCTGCTGGTGCTTTCTTCATCAGCCGCAGAAAAGGATCTGAGGAGTAATCATTTGATTGCCGGATCGATTCAATTCAAAGATTATTTATAAGCAACGACAAAGCAAGTATTAAAACAGAATAGTTTCTGATTATTCTGTTGAAGAAATCATTACCGCCCGGCTCCTTCGGGGGCCGGATGGTAATACAACAGTATGGAGAAACCTATGAGAAAGAATAAGAAGAAAAATTATATTGGACTTGGTTTGCTGTTTCTGATAGGGTTGTCCATACTGCTGTATCCAATGGTCAGTGATGCCTGGAACCGGTACAGGGACAGCCTGCTGATCAGTAATTATAGCAGCAGTGTTTCTTCGGATGATAATTCGGAGAAGATTGACAGTATGTGGAAGGCAGCACAGGAGTATAACGAACAGATCAAGCAGGAAAGTGTGCCGGATGCTTTTTCCGTGAGGGATGGCCAGACGGACAGTACATATGAGTCTCTTCTGAACCTGAATGGTGACGGAATGATGGGGTATGTGGAGATTCCTGTGATCGATGTGAGCATTCCAATCTATCATTACACGACAGATGAGTCTCTGGAGAAGGGTGCCGGTCATTTGTTCGGCAGCAGTCTTCCGGTTGGCGGCAAGAGTACCCATTGTATTTTGTCGGCACACAGAGGACTTCCAAGTGCGAAACTTTTTACAGATCTGAATCTTGTGGAAGAGGGAGATGTTTTTTACCTGCATGTGCTGGGTAAGACGCTTGCCTACGAGGTGGATCAGATTCTTACCGTTCTTCCGGAGCAGACAGAGTCTCTGGGTATCACGGATGGGGATGATTATGTAACGCTGGTTACGTGTACGCCTTATGCGGTGAATACCCACAGACTTCTTGTTCGTGGTGTTCGGACGAAGTATGTGGAGGAAGAAGTTACTAAGAATGACGAAACGATTCCGCAGAAGCTTGCGGTTGTGGATCCGAAGAGGGTTCTTGCCGGCGGTGCGGCAGCGCTTGTTATTCTGATTCTGCTGATTTACCTGATTGTCCGCCGCAAGGATAAAAAACGCAGAATGAAACAGCTTTCAGAAAGGAAAGAGGAGGCAGAGAGCGATGAAAAATAGAAGAAAGCAAGGGAAAATATTCCGGAGCCTTCTGGCTGTTCTGATGCTGACGGCTATGCTGGTCACGAGTGTTTTGCAGCCGGTTTTCGCCGGGGATTATGAAGCTGGAAAAACAGGTAATCTGACGTTGACGGTTCAGCAGGCGGATGAGGAGGGAAACCAGACTCCGCTGCCGGATGTAGGGCTGACGATCTACAAGGTTGGCAGTGTGAATTTTGATGGCAATGTGCATTTCGTGCTGGATGAGGCACTGGCTGCCGCAGCAATCGATTTTGATTCCATCACGACGGCTGATGGCTGGTATGAAGCGGCAGAGAAGCTGGCGGCTATGATCGTCAGCGGAAGCGTGGATGTGTGGGGTATGTCTAAGTCCTCTGATGCAGAGGGAAATATGACTTTCGCTGATCTGGCTGAGGGTATGTACCTGGTGGTGCAGACAGATGGAAACAGCAGTGTTATGGTTTCACCGATGCTGATCTCCGTTCCTTTTGCAGATCAGGAGCAGGGCTGGATGTACGATGTACAGGCTTATCCGAAGTCTGTAAGTAATCCGCCGAAGCATACACAGATCCAGGTTACGAAGAGGATCTATAATGTTGATGATAACGGGAATGTGATTCCTCTGGAAACGAAAGAGGATGTAACTTATAAGGTTGGCGTTTTTTCGGATCAGGAAGGTACGATCCCGTTCCGTGATGATTATTTACAGGATATCCATATCCAGAATGCTTCCAGTGGCACAGCTACATGGACGGATGTTCCGGATGGCACCTATTATGTATTTGAGCTGGATGAGGATGGAAAGCTTCTTCAGCAGAATACGGAGATCAAGGTGGATGATCAGAATTTTTACTACTACGATGTAACGAAGCCGAATGGTGAGAATGAAGAGAAGTCCAATCAGGTTGTGATCGGTGGAGATAGTGGTGCTGCTGAGGCTGCGGCTTATGTAAATAACTATTATACAAAGATTCCGGATATATTCAGCCGTAACGGATTTATCAACATTAAGAAGAATGTGATGATCGATGGTGTTGCTTCTACTGTGGATGATACGTTCTATGCAGGTGTGTTCTCCACTGAGAGTAACGGTGAGCTGACGCTTGAGAAGGTAGTGACTCTGAAACAGAATGATAGTGTTGAGGTAATGTTGGATCTTCCAAAGGATCAGGAGATCAACAGTGTTACGTATACTGTTCTGGAGACGGATAAGGATGGAAATCCGGTTGATGATGATACCTTTAAGTATACAGTTACCGGTCAGGGTGAGGTTACACTGAATAATGATAACCGATATACTGTAACAAAAGAGATCACCAACAGTCTTTCTTCCGAGCCGACACCGATTCCGACTGTTACACCTGGTGGAAATCATGGTGGAAATGATAGGATCACTCCGATCCCGAATAACGGTACAGCGGGCGGAACTGCTCCGAACGATACCAGCGGTACAGCAAGACGTTCTGTAAAGACCGGCGATGATACACCGATCGGCGTATGGGTTGGAATCCTTGCAGCAGCGATCATTGTTGGCGGTGGTGCAGCTTATGGAGTTAAGAGAAAGAAGAAAAAATAAATAATGGATCATTCTGAAGGATGATCGATGGAAGAACCGGGCGATGTGGATGCCCGGTTCTTTTTTTGGAATATTTATGTATTGGGGATGAAAAAGCAGCGGGTGATATTTTTTCTCGAAAATTGCTCTTGACATTTTGGTATGATAAGTATATTGTATGTGTTGCAGTAAATTTCATAAAAGATAGCCTTTTATTCAGAGTGGTGGAGATACAAAGGATCTATGAAGCCACGGCAACCCCGGATAACCCAGGAAGGTGCCAACCTGAGCGAGCAATCGAACAATAAGAGGATTGTTTACAGAATTTAAACAGTCCGATTGTACGGGCTGTTTTTTATGTGATTTATAACCGTTGTATAAGTACAAAAGGAGAAGAACATGGAGAAAATTTTATTTACTTCTGAATCTGTAACTGAAGGACATCCTGACAAAGTCTGCGACTCTATTTCTGACGCGATCCTTGACGCTATGATGGCACAGGACCCAATGAGCCGTGTTGCATGCGAGACAGCTACTACTACAGGTCTTGTACTTGTTATGGGTGAGATCACAACAAAGGCAAATGTTGATATCCAGAAGATCGTTCGCGATACGATCCGCGAGATCGGATATGACAATGCAGATTATGGTTTTGACGCAGATACCTGTGCGGTTATCACATCACTTGACAAGCAGTCTACAGATATCGCTATGGGTGTTGACAAGGCTCTTGAGCAGAAAGAGGACGATATGAATGAGGACGAGCTGGATTCCATCGGTGCCGGTGACCAGGGTCTTCAGTTTGGTTATGCTTCCAATGAGACTGAGGAGTATATGCCATATGCCATCAACATGGCTCACAAGCTTGCACAGCAGCTGACAAAGGTTCGTAAGGACGGCACTCTGAAATATTTAAGACCGGATGGAAAGACTCAGGTTACTGTAGAGTATGATGAGGCCGGCAAGCCGAAGAGAATCGATGCTGTTGTATGCTCTACACAGCATGATCCGGATGTTACTCAGGAGCAGATCCATGAGGATATTAAGAAGTATGTTTTTGATGCGATCATTCCGGCTGATATGGTTGATGCGGATACGAAGTATTTCATCAATCCGACAGGTCGTTTTGTTATCGGCGGACCTCACGGTGACAGTGGTCTGACAGGACGTAAGATCATCGTTGATACCTACGGTGGAACAGGACGTCACGGCGGCGGTGCTTTCTCCGGTAAGGACTGCACAAAGGTAGACCGTTCTGCAGCTTATGCAGCTCGTTACGTTGCTAAGAATATTGTTGCAGCAGGTCTTGCTGACAAGTGTGAGATCCAGCTTTCCTATGCGATCGGTGTTGCACATCCGACATCTGTCAGTGTGAATACTTTCGGAACTGGTAAGCTTTCTGAGACCAAGCTTGTTGAGATCGTTCGTGAGAATTTTGACCTTCGTCCGGCTGGTATCATCAAGATGCTTGATCTTCGCCGTCCGATCTACAAACAGACTGCTGCTTATGGTCACTTTGGCCGTACAGATGTTGACCTTCCATGGGAGCATCTGGACAAGGTTGAGACTCTGAAGAAATATCTGTAAGAGATAATAATAGTTCCAAAAGAACAAAGATTGAAGCCCCCGGTATTCGCACTACCGGGGGCTTTTTTATAGAAAATTTAGAGATGGGTAATATAGTTTATGTTATAATACGTGTGTAAATGTGGATTGCAAATATCCGCTTGATTAATAAAGGACGGAGATATAGATGAAGTTAAAAACACGTATTATTGTGGGCTTTATCGCAGTGATCCTGCTGCCGCTGCTTCTTTTTTCAGCAAGTCTTTACGGTTTCAGCCGGACTCAGGTGAAACATGTACAGGAGAGCAGCAGTCAGGCTGCTGATTCCAATGAGATGGTCTATGATATTTCTCTGGCGCAGTCTTCCAGCAGTCAGGTGAAGCTGATGGCCAAGGATATGATTCTGACGGCAACGATCATTCTTGTTTTTACAGCGCTGTCTGTAGGTCTCTGGATCTACAGGAGTATTGCGGTTCCGCTGGTGAAGCTTCGTAAGGCAACCCAGAACATCAAAGAGGGTAATCTGGATTTTGTGCTGGAGGTTGAGGGGAAGGATGAATTTTCCCAGCTTTGCCAGGATTTTGAGGAGATGCGTAAACGGCTGAAGGAGTCCACGGAAGAGAAGATCCTGATGGATAAGGAGAACAAGGAACTGATCAGTAATATTTCACATGATCTGAAGACACCGATCACTGCGGTGAAGGGTTATGTG
>ERZ827186.2988-NODE-2988-length-10476-cov-2.806640_pt1 | contig 10476 bp, 7 predicted proteins | sample MGYA00519918_ERZ827186 | MGnify/ENA primary metagenome ERZ827186 (study PRJEB31778, sample SAMEA3449275) | human gut metagenome | biome: human gut; feature: human-associated habitat; material: faeces | place: United Kingdom | collected 2010/2012 ... | reverse complement strand
GCCGAGAGTGGGAATCCGCGGGCCGAACTGGCGATCGAAATGTTTGCGGCGCGGATCAAGAAGTTCGTCGGCTCGTATGCCGCGCTGATGGAGGGGATCGATATGATCGTCTTTACCGGGGGAATCGGCGAAAACGATCCGGGAACCCGGGAGCGCGTCAGCAAAGGGCTCGAATTCATGGGCGTGAAATTCGATCCCGAGGTGAACCGGGGCGTGCGCGGAAAAGACGTCGTGCTCTCTGCGCCGGATTCGCGCGTCAAGGTCGTTACGATCGCTACGAACGAAGAGTTGGTCATCGCTTCGGATACGTTCCGGTTGACCAAAAAACGCTCCGAATAATACGGTTGTTGCGGCGAATGCAAACGAATGTTCGAAAAGTTTTCCGGAATGAAAAAAACGGAAAACTTTTTGATGTTTCAAAGGATTGTTAAATTATGAAACGATGATAACGAAACTGGAAGAAATCATTCAGACCGTCCAGGGGCAGCCGCGTAAAAAACTGGCGGTAGCCTATGCGCAGGATTCGCACACGCTGGAGGCCGTTGGCGCGGCGGTGGATATGGGAATCGTCGAAGCGATCCTCGTCGGCGACCGCGACGAGATCGAGCGGGTTTGCATGGCGGACGAGATCGACCCGGAAAAGTTTTCGGTGATCGACCAGAAGAGCGATGTCGCCTGCGTGGCGACGGCCGTGAAAATGATCCATGACGGAATGGCCGATATTCTGATGAAAGGGCTGGTTTCTACCGACAAATACATGCGCGGGATTCTCGACAAGGAATTCGGGTTGCTTCCGCCCAAAGGGGTGTTGAGCCATGTGGCGGTGCTGGAGCTGCCGATGTATCACAAGTTGCTGCTGGTGTCGGACGTGGCGGTGATCCCCTACCCCGACCTGGATCAGAAGGTGCGGATCACCCGCTATCTGATCGAGGCGGCCCGGGCGCTGGGCGTTCAGAAACCCAAGGTCGCGGTGGTCGCTCCGAGCGAGCAGATGCTACCGAAAATCCAGTCGGCGGTCGATGCGGCGATCCTGTCCAAAATGGGCGACCGGGGACAGTTCGGAAATGCGTTGATCGACGGTCCGTTAGCGGTGGATGTGGCGCTGGTGAAGGAGGTAGCCCAGACCAAAGGGCTGTCGAGTCCGGTTGCAGGCGACGCCGACTGCCTGTTGTTCCCGACGCTGGATGCGGCGAATGCTTTCTTTAAGGCGGCAAACCAACTATGCCGCGCACCGCTGGCCGGGATGGTGGTCGGCACCAAATGTCCGTGCGTACTGACGTCCCGCGGCGATTCTCCGGCGTCGAAGCTCTATTCGATCGCAATGGCTGCGTTGTCCGTTAAAAAGTAAGAAGTGATGAAACAATACGGAATATTGGCGATCAACCCCGGTTCGACTTCTACGAAAATTGCGGTGTATCTCGATGAAACGGAGGCGATGAGCCGGACGATCCGTCACTCGGCGGAGGAGCTGCGGCCGTTCGCCCGCGTGACCGACCAGTTCGGTTTTCGCCGGGATCTGATTCTGAAAGTTCTGGAGGAGGAAGGTATTGCGCTGGACTCGCTGTCTGCGGTTATCGGGCGCGGGGGATTGGTCAAACCGATCGCTTCGGGCGTGTACGAGGTGAACGACGCGCTACGTCGGGATTTGATCCACGCTCCGCAGGGCGAGCACGCCTCGAACCTGGGCGGACTGCTGGCTGTCGAAATCGCGTCGCGGGTTCCGGATGCGAAGGCTTATATCCGGTCGTCGTGGACGAATTGGACGACGTAGCCCGCGTCTGCGGGCACGCGCTGTTTCGCCGGGTCTCTATTTTCCACGCTTTGAATCAAAAAGCCGTATCGCGGATTTATGCCGCGCGGGTCGGGAGAAAGTACGATGAACTGAACCGGATTGTCGCCCACCTGGGGGGCGGTATTTCGGTCGGCGCTCACCGGGGCGGACGGGTGATCGACGTGAATAACGCGTTGGACGGCGACGGCGCTTTTTCGCCCGAACGGTCGGGAACCCTACCGGCCGGACAGTTGGTGAAGCTCTGTTTCAGCGGACAATATACCGAGGCCCAGATCCGGCGAATGCTCTGCGGCAGCGGTGGTCTGGTTTCGTTGGCGGGCTCCAACAGCGTGCAGGAACTGCTCGAACGAGCGAAACAGGGCGACCGGGCCTGCGAACGGATCATCTACGCGATGGCTTACAACGTGGCCAAGGAGATCGGAGCTATGGCTGCCGTACTCGGCGGTCGGGTCGATGCGATTCTGATTACCGGCGGCATCGCGTACAGCGGCACGGTTTGCGACGCGATCCGCGAACGCGTTTCCTTTATCGCTCCGGTCGAGGTGATTCCCGGTGAAGACGAGATGGGAGCGCTGGCCGAAAATGCGCTGCGGGTATTGCGGGGCGAAGAGATGCCGAAGAAGTACGAATAAAACGTGCCGAAGAGATGTTTCCGGGACGTTTCGAAAGACCGGCAGCCGGCGCTGCCGGTTATTTTTTTGCCGGCGACAGTCGGGACGACCGGACGGAATCGGCCGGCTGTTCGACCGAAAACAGATCGCGGTCGGGCCATTTTTTTATTTTGCCCATCGCTTGTTTCATCATTGCGGCGATTTTCCGGGGAAAGCGGGAACCCGACCAGGAACTCGTGTTGGTGATGAATACCCAGGTGTAACCGTCGTGCTGCCGTTTGAGCATTGCGCTCGATCCGGACAGCGACCCGGTGCGCGACCAGTCGTCGCTTTCGGTGGTTCTCATCCAGCCGATCGGGTATTTCGATTTGTCTTTTTCGGTCATGTAGGCGATGGTTTCCGGTTTCAGGATGTCCGGCCGCGAATCGCCGGGGTCGATCGCCGTAATGAACTTCATCAGTTCCGCCGGAGAGGCTACCCAGCCTCCTGCCCCGCTCAGCACCTGCATGTCGCAGCCGCCGTAGCTGCGCGGAACCAACCGGCCGCTGCCGTCGAACGCTTCGGTCGGCTCGGCGTCGGAAGGCTCGTAATAGCGGACTTCGTTCGGGAATTTCTGTTCGTAGGACGAGCGGCCGATGTGCATGTCGTGGCATCCGGCGGGCGACAGAATGCTGTCCCGGATGAAACTCTCGTAAGGCAGTCCACTCGCTTTTTCGATTACTTTGGTCAGTACCACGTAGCCGAGGTTCGAATAGAGGTTGCTGCTTCCCGGTTCGTAGCGCAGGCGGGTTTCGGCCGCATAACGCACCATGTCGTCGAATCCCACCGGCGGAGCGATGCCCAATTGTTTTGCGACGCTCACCGAGCAGAACAGCGGATCGCCGCTGCGGATCGAGTAGCCTCCCTGGTGGCGCAGCAGATGCTCGACGGTTATTTTTTCGATCCGTTTGTCCCGTATATTCCGAAACAGCGAATCATTCAGGATGCCGTCGGCGCCGAAAACCCGGTCGCCGAGCGAAAGCCGTCCCTGTTCGCAGAGTTTCATGATGCCGGTCGCCGTGATCAGCTTGGAGAGGGATGCGATCCGGAAGATATGCCGGACGTCGGTACGGATGCCCTGTTCTTTGTCTGCCCAGCCGAATCCCTTGCTGTATAGTAGTTTGCCGTCTTTCATAATGGCGATCGACGCGCCGGTGATCTCCCATTGTTGCATGAAGCGTTCGACGATCCTCTCGAACTGCCGGGTCTCTTCGAGCTCCGAGTTGGAGTTGTCGAGCAGGTGGTTGATCCCTTCGGGTAGAATGATTTCCGGGATCGGGTTGTAAACGTTCCGCACGCTTTCGTGACAGCTCCGGTTTAGCGTGAAGACGGTCAATATCAAACACAGCAGTGCGTAAAAGTATCTGAATTTCACGGAGATCAGCTTGTTTTTTTGTTTTTATGATAACGGACGGCAGCAACGGCGACCAGCACGAGCACCCCTGCTCCCGCAGCCAGTACGATTTCCGGCGAAAAGCCTTCGCTCTTTCCGTAGGAGTGCAATCCCGACAGGTAATAATTTACACCGAAGAAAGTCATCAGCACCGTCGAAAAACCGACCACCGACATAACGTCGAAGACCAGCGGGTTCGTATTCAGCCGCGGAATAAAATGCAGGTGCGTCGTGACCGCGTAAACGATCATCGTGATCAGCGCCCAGGTCTCCTTCGGGTCCCAGCCCCAGTAACGGCCCCAGGACTCGTTGGCCCAGACGGCGCCGAAAAAGATGCCGGTGGTCAGCAGCACCAGCCCGACGAGCATCGCCATTTCGTTGATGATCCTCAGTTCCGCGAGGTTCTTTCCTGCGATCGTGGCGATCAGCGAAGCGATGCCGCAGGCCGCGCAGATACCGAAAAAACCGTAGCTGGCGGTAATGACCGACACGTGGATCATCAACCAGTAGGATTTCAGCACCGGTACCAGCGGGGTGATCTGCGGGTCGAGCCAGTTCAGGTTCGACACGAACAGCGCGACGCCTCCCATCAGCGCGGCCAAGGCCGGTGCGAGACGCGAACGGCGGGCGAAGACCAAACCCGAGAGTACGGTCGCCCAGCCGACATAGACCATCGTTTCGTAAGCGTTCGACCATGGCGCATGGCCGCTGACGTACCAACGGAGCCCGAGGCCGAACGTCTGCCATGCGAATACGGCTGCGACGGCTGCCGCCGCGATACTGGCGATCCGGGTCGCGCGGCGCCGGTTTTTGCCGAATATTTCCCACAGGGCGGCTCCCAGCAGCGCGGTCCCGAGAATCAGGTAACCCCGCATGGCCCAACGGAACGGGGAGAGGCGGTTGTAAAGCAGTTCGGCCGTGATTCGGCGGGAGTGCAGCCCGGGTCGAAATTCTATCTGGTAGCGGCGGACGGCGTCGAGCGCGCGGCCGATTTCGGTCGTGTCGCGGGAGACCGAGGCCCGGACAAGTCTGCCGAACAGCTCGACGGTCCGTGCCGAGTCGGTCGCCGTCATATTTTGCGATCGCTCGCCCGGCGCCAGCCACCGGTCGCTGTCCGGGACAGGAAAAATCCGCAACGTTCGTCCGCCGAGCAATCCGTATAGGATGTTCGCCTTTTCGTCCAATTTCAGGTACTCCTTGTCCAGTTTCGTCCGCTCGGCCGGCGCTTTCGCATAGACCGCTTCCGCCTGCTTGCCGATCCGGTAACCGTCGGGTGGAACGCCGTCGAACAACTCGGCGAACGAGACGTGCGTCCGGTTCGTGCCCAGCGCTTCGCGCAGCGGTTTCGAGTCGAGGCGGATCAGCGGCTCGCGGCTCCAGCGCGCCGAGTCGGTCACGATGCCGAGCAGCACCTGGTCGGCGTTCATTCCGCGATAGCGTTCTCCGTGATAGAGTTTGCGCAATACTTCCGAGGCATAGCTGCCGAGCGGTTCGATCCGTCCGTCGAGGGATTGTACGGGCAATGCGCCGAAACGCGCGGCGATCGCCCGGTCGGGAACGTCGTCCGAAGTTCTGCTCCCGGCATCCGCCGAACAGCCGGCCGAGAGCAGCAGTCCGGCGACAGCCAGCAGGCGGACCGTCGTTCCGAGCGACCGGTACAAGGTCCGTAGCCGGGACTTCCGGCTTGCCAGCGAGGCGACCAGCCCTGCGAACAACAGCGCGTAGCCCGCGTAGGTCAGGGCCGTACCGGCCGGGTCGTGGTTGACAGACAGGATCGTGCCCCGCTCGTCGCGGTCGTAAGACGACTGGTAGATGCGGAATCCGCCGACGCGGGCGATGTTGTTCATGTAGATTTTCCGGTTGCGCTCCTTTCCCTTGTAGCGAATGGTGACATCGCTTTCGTACGACGAGGGACTCTGCGATCCTTGGTAGCGGCTCAACGTGAATCGGTTCAGCGTGATTTCGAAAGGTACTTCGCGCACGCTGCGGTCGGTCGTCATCATCCGGTTCGAGGTCTCGCCCTCGCGGATGTGCATGTAGCCTTCGTATCCCCACGCATGCGTGACGAATGCTCCCGCCAGCGTCACGGCGAGTCCGTAGTGCAGCAGCAGGACGCCCCGTCGGCGGCGGCGTGCCAGTCGCATTCTGCGGGCCGTCAGCATGAAATTGACCGCGAGCAGCAACAACAGCAGGCCGAACCACCACGAATGGTAAACGACAGCCCGTGCCGCCGTCGGATTGATCCGGGCCTCGATCAGCGTGGCGGCCGCCATGGCGGCCGCTGTCAGCGTCAGCAGGACGGCTGTCGCTTTCCAGCCGGAAAGAAGGCTTTTGATTTCGTGACCGAAACTCATGCTTCGTGGAATAGGGTTTTCTGCAAAGATACTCGATCGAGGGCTGAATCGGAGAGCTCGCCGCGAAATTCGGACCGGATGGGCGGCTATGGGTTTTGCCGTGAGCGGTTTACCGCACGGATTTTTTTTCGGTTGCCGGCGTCGCTCCGCATCGGATTTCGGTCCGATGCGTAATGGTTGCGGAGAGTCCGCCGTTCCGGCCGGCGTCCTGTCCTGTTCGCCGGCTTCGGAGCCTCGGATATCATGGCTGGGAAAAAACGCGGCACGACCGTCCCCTGTATTCCGTACGCGGTATGCCGGAGCCGGTGACAAGCTGATTGTCAGACCGATGTCCGGCCGCCGTACTCTTCGATCAGCCGGTTGGCCAGCAGCGGCATGCCCTGCGCGGCTCCGGCCCGGATATGCTCGACGGGGTTGCGGATGCCCGATGTGTCGGGCAGGCCCGGATCGACTAGAAATACGGGCACTTCCGGCCGGATGTACCGGACCAGAGATGCGGCCGGATAAACGGCCAGCGAAGTGCCTACGACGATCATCAGGTCGGCCGTTGCGGCGATGCGTGCCGCCCGGTCGAACATCGGAACTCCTTCGCCGAAAAATACGACGAACGGCCGCAGCAGCGATCCGTCGGGCGCCCTTTGGTCGGGTTTCTGCTCCCAGCCGTCGATCGGTACGATGAGCGATTCGTCGATGCTGCTGCGCAGCTTGCGCAGTTCTCCGTGCAGATGCAGCACGCGCGAGCTGCCGGCCCGCTCGTGCAAGTCGTCGATGTTCTGCGTGATCACGTCCACGTCGAAATGATCTTCCAGTCGGCGAATGGCCTCGTGACCTGCGTTCGGACTGCATCCGAGCAGCTCGCGCCGCCGGATGTTATAGAACTCGACGACCTTTTCCCGGTTGCGGGCCAGTGCCTCGGGCGTGCAGACGTCCTCGATGCGGTATTTGTCCCACAGACCGTCCGCGTCGCGGAAGGTGGACAGGCCGCTGTCGGCGCTCACGCCGGCGCCGGTGAAGACTACGATCTTTTTTACGGACTCTTTCATGGCATGATCGGTTTGGATACGTTCGGCGGCGCAAACAGGGCCGAAGACGTTTCCGTCCCGTCCCAATAGCTTGAAGCCGCTTCGGCAAAATTAAGAAAAATACCGGTCGGTTTAAAACGCTCGGCCTGAACGACAACCTCCGGCGGCGTATCGGCCGGACCTGCGAGAGGGGCAGGAAGCGGATACTTTGCCCGGTATTTGATTCGTTATCCTCCCGAAGGACCCGCCGCGATGCCGGGTACGGTCCGGATCACGGCATCGCGGCTGGCGGAGATTCCCGGCGCTTTCGGCTCGAACGGCTGCCGGACAAGACATCCGCTCTTTCCGCATGATAATATGAAAAACGCTCTTTCGATGAAAGACGAAACGACATACGACCGCTATCCCGTCTACCGGGGCGACGACCTCGAGCTGACCTATTCGCCCGAGGGCTCCTCGTTCCGGCTGTGGGCGCCTTCGGCCGAGCGGGTTCGCCTGAGGCTGTACGGCGCGGGCGAGGGCGGCGGTCCGTTGCTGACTCAATCGATGGATGCTTCGTCCGACGGCACGTGGACGGCCGAACTGCCGGGAGACCGCAAGGGGCTGTTCTATACGTTCGGTATATTTTATGACGGGCGGTGGCTGTCCGAGACGCCGGGCGTCCGGGCAAAGGCCGTCGGAGTGAACGGCGACCGTGCCGCGATCGTCGATTTGCGCGAGACCGATCCCGAAGGGTGGGAGAAAGACTTGCGTCCGCCGATGAGCTCTCCGACCGATATCGTGATTTACGAGATGCACCACCGCGACCTGTCGATCGCTCCCGATTCGGGCGTGAAACACAAGGGAAAGTATCTGGCGCTGACCGAGGAAGGCACGCGGCCGAAGGCCTCGCTACGGGGCTGGACCACTTGAAGGAGCTGGGCGTCACGCATGTCCATCTGTTGCCCTCTTTCGACTTCGGGTCGATCGACGAGAGCTGGTTGCAGGACGGCGTATACGACTGGGGCTACGATCCGAAAAACTATTTCGTCCCGGAGGGTTCCTACGCGACCGACCCGTACGACCCTGCCGTGCGGATCCGCGAGTTCAAGCAAATGGTCCGGAGTCTGCACCGCAACGGGATTCGCGTGGTGATGGACGCGGTCTACAACCACACTCACCGGACCGAGGAATCGAATTTCTCGCTGACCGTACCGGGATACTACTATCGGCACGAGGCCGACGGGTCTTTTTCCGACGCGACGGGCTGCGGGAACGAGACGGCTTCCGAACGGGCTATGATGCGCCGGCTGATCGTCGATGCCGTGTGCTATTGGGCCGAGGAGTATCATGTCGACGGGTTCCGCTTCGATCTGATGGGTGTGCACGACATCGGGACGATGAACGAGGTGAGGCGCGCGCTCGACCGGATCGATCCGTCGATTCTGCTCTACGGGGAGGGGTGGACGGCGGCCCGCTCGCCTTTGGACGAGTCGTTGAGGGCTGTCAAGCGCGCCGGGCCGCGGCTGCCCCGGATCGCCGTGTTCGACGACGATCTGCGCGATGCGCTCAGAGGAGGGTGGGGGGATTCGACGGAGCCGGGCTTCGTGTCGGGGAAATCCGGTCTGGACCGGAATGTCCGCTTCGGAGTCGTCGGAGCCACGGCCCATTTTCAGGTCGGTTTCGATTCCTCGGGCGATTCGCCCGTCGCCTATGGGGGGCATTCGGCGGAAACGATCAACTACGTTTCGTGTCACGACGACCTCTCGCTCGTCGACAAGCTCCGTGCGTCGGCACCCGAAGGCATGACCGAGGAGGAGCTCGTCCGCTTCGACAAGCTGGCTCAGACCGTCGTTCTGACCGCACAGGGCATCCCCTCGCTTTTTGCGGGCGAGGAAATGTTGCGGACCAAGGGCGGCGTGTCCAACAGCCACGACTCTCCCGACCGGGTCAACCGGATCGACTGGTCCTTCAAGGCGGACCATAAGGATGTGTTCGATTATTACCGGGGTCTGATCGCCCTGCGCAGGACTCATCCTGCTTTCCGGTTGGCTACCGCGGCGGAGATCGAGCGTCATCTGAGGTTTCTCGACACGGGCGATACGCACGTGGTGGCTTACATGCTCGTCGATCATGCGGGGGACGATCCGTGGCGGGAGATTCTGGTCGTGTACAACGGTGCGCGGGCCGAGAAACGAGTGCGGATTCCGCCGGGCGACTGGCATGCGGTATGTCTGGACGGCCGGATCGCCTCCGAGGCGCTGGCTGTTTTTTCGGGGGACAGCGTCCCTGTGCCGGCTTCTTCGGCCCTGATAGCTTACCTTCCCTGATCTTGAGGCGGAAGGGCCTGTTTTCGGAGAGTCCGCCCCGGACGGTATCGGGTTTCCCGGTAAGGTCCGTTCGGTAGGCCGGACGAATCGGGCTGCGCTTGCCTCGTAGATTTTTCCCTCTTTCGGCCGATGCTTTGAAAAAGGTATCGATCGGTCGCGGACCTTGTCGCTCCGCTCGCGCCGATAAGCCGTCTTGCTTTGAATCGAATAACCGATTGATTTCGTAAAGTTATGATAAAAGCCTGTTTGTTCAGTCTGGACGGCGTGATCGTCGATACGGCCCGCTGTCGTTTCCTCGCATGGAAAAGGCTGGCCGCCGAACTCGGATTCGAGTTTACGGAGTTGCAGAACGAGTCGCTTCGCGGCGTCAGCCGTTTCGAGGCGCTCGGAATCCTGCTGCGGGCGGGCGGTCTGACAGGCCGCTTCGATGTCGGACAAAAAGTAAGAATGGCCTCTTGCCAAGCTGGTTGGTACAGGGAATACGTCGGGCGGATGACCGAGGCCGATGTGCTGCCCGGTGCGGTTTCCCTGCTCGAAGGGCTCCGGCGCGAGGGAATTTCCGTCGGACTCGGCTCGGCCGGTCGCGATGCGCCGGCGATTCTCGAACGAACGGGTATCCGTTCCCTGTTCGACTGCGTATTCGACGGAAGCCTCGTCTCGTATGCCAAGTCCGATCCGGAACCGCTTTTGCAACAAGCGGCGCTGCTCGGGGCCGATCCTTCGGAGTGCGTTGCTTTCGACTGCGAAGCGGCCGGTATCGAGGCGGCGCTGAAGGCCGGAATGCGAAGCGTAGGCGTAGGCGATCCCTGCCCGTTACGCGAGGCGACGGTCGTCACGGGTTCGCTCGACGGATTTACCGTCGACGATTTGCGGTGGCTGATCCGCGAGCAAAACAGGAAGTGCGTGTAGCCGCCTCCTCATGTTTTGCAGACGGCCGGACGGCATTCCGGTTCGAG
>ERZ827186.2987-NODE-2987-length-10482-cov-56.175698_pt1 | contig 10482 bp, 3 predicted proteins | sample MGYA00519918_ERZ827186 | MGnify/ENA primary metagenome ERZ827186 (study PRJEB31778, sample SAMEA3449275) | human gut metagenome | biome: human gut; feature: human-associated habitat; material: faeces | place: United Kingdom | collected 2010/2012 ... | reverse complement strand
CACCTTCAGCCAAAGTCAGCAGCTCTCTATGCAGACCGGTCTTATCGGATATTTGCGAGCCGACTTCGGTTCTGCCGGAAACGAATTTTGGACGACTTGGAACGATTTCAGAAAAGACCTGAAAACCGATGAATTTAAGGCTGAATTTGACGATGTGATAAACGGATTGCGTGAAGGCGATGTTTTGTCCGGCAGAAAGGCTATGTCCTCTTACTGTTATTCCACTCCCGACAGCTCCTTCAATGACGACCGCAACCACTACGGCATTCGTCTTGATACGGAAAAGTACAGCTATCTTATGAGGTTTAACCCTAACAGGGGCGAGTACAATCTGTACTGCTATTGCTATCAGAAAGAATGGCTGAACAGCCACTTAAAAAATGCCGAGCGTGGTATCCGATTTATCGACCCGCACTATCAGGAGCAGTTTCGCATTGCTGACGGAGAGAAAATTTCAATCAAGCTCGGCGACGGCAAAACAATGGAGAGGACTTGCAGATATATCGACGACTACCATTTGGAGGTCGGCACTAATCTCTACCACATCTGCGAATTTGCCGAGCTTTGCGAGAGAAACGGTCATACCGTAGAACCAGCCGCAAAAGAAAATACAAAACCTGCAAAGGACAAAGAAAAATCACGATAAGGAGGTGCAGACGAGGTGGCAAGAAAATTTGACCTGATTTCGGAGCTGTATGAAAGAACCTGTTTTGCGGTGACAAGCAATCCGGTAAACTGGCAATCGTTTCTGAAAACAGCAGGTAGGAATTTCAGGCTTCGATTTGATGAACAGCTTCTCATTTATGCCCAAAGACCCGACGCAACAGCCGTGCTTGAAATCGAACGATGGAACGGCACTTTCGGTCGCTGGGTAAACCGAGGAGCAAAAGGTATTGCCGTATTTGAGGACGCAGACAGAAGCCGCCAAAGGCTGATTCATTACTTTGATATATCGGATACCCACGAAAGCCGATATTCCCGCCCTGTTCCTATTTGGGAGATGAGACCCGAATATGAAGCAGAGGTTATTGAAACGCTTGAAAACACTTTCGGGGCGGTAAACGATACAACGAGTATTGAAAATGTCGTCAAAGAGAGCATTGCCAATGCCGTCGAGGACAACATCGCAGACTATATTTCCGACTTTATGAGCTTAGGTGCAGGAAGCGATATTGAGTATTTGTCTGCCGACGAAGCAAATGCCTTGTATTTGGAGCTTGTCAGAAACAGTGTGTCATATATGGTTATGGCTCGATTGGGACTGAACGCAGACAAGGTTTATTCTCCCGATGACTTTGCCGGTATTTCAAGTTTCAATTCACAGGAAGTTCTCAATGCGGTGGGTATTGCTACAAGTGATATTGCAGAGATGGCGTTGCTCCCTGTCAGCAGAACAATCAGCACGCTCAGTAAGGAAAATCGCATAATTGATGAACAGGAGCAATCCGAATACAATAAAGACATCAAAGACGAAAGGAGTCAAAGCGATGAGCGAAATCACATACACGATGGTGGGAGACTACAATCTTCCGAACCTGAAACTGCCGGAGCAGACGGAAGTGACTCTCGGCAGATGGTCGCAGATGAGGAGAACTTATCTGAAGGAACATCACAAAATCCTGTACTACAATCTTCTGACGAAAGGGATTCTGAACAGCCACTTGGCGGAGGTTCAGCAGAGAGCGAGCGAACTGGAGGAAACTCTCGTGAAGCAGATGGCACAGAAAGCCGGGCTGACGGAGCAGATGAAAGCGGAAGATATGATGAAATGGGTTCGCCTGATGAACAACATCAGGAACTCGGCACAGGAAATCGTGAAGAGTCAGGTAATATTCGCTTAGAGTATTACGACAGAAACCACGAGGACAAGAGCCTGCCGTTTTTCGGTGGTGACGATACTATCCGAGAGATACTCGGTACTACCCCGCATTTGTCCGCTTCAAAGGAAGAAATAAAAGACTTCTATGAGAGAAATACGGACAATGCGACCCGTACCGAATATATCAAGAGTATTTTCAACAACGATTACACCCGGCTTACTTTAAACGACGGCAGGATTGTGGGGTACAAAACATTTCAGAATGTTCTCCACTTGTGGGAGGGCGAATACGAAAACAGAACCGCTCAGAGCTTCTATGACTGGGGTGTTATCGCACAGCATTTTGAAGCAATGAGACTTTTGGGAGAATTGACCGATACAATGAAACCGCTTCCGTCTATGGACGGTCAGATGACTCTCATAATGGGTAATCAGGCAGAGGAACAAAAAACCTCTGCCTTTACTTTTTCTCAGGAAATCATAGACGCTGTACTAACCCGTGGAAGCGGAGTTTCCGAGGGTAAAATGCGTATCTATGAGCAGTTTGAAAAGAGCCTTTCCGCAAAAGAGAATGCCGACTTCTTGAAAAATGAATATGGTTGGGGCGGCTCTTACCCTGTCATCATCGGTGCAGGCATCGACGAACAGCACGACGGAAAAGGAATCACAATTTCAAAAGGTATCGGGAGTGACAAGCCGCACATTACGCTTTCTTGGTCTCAGGTAGAAAAGCGTATCGGAGACCTTATCCGTATGGACAGATACTTAAATCCAAAGGAAAAAGAAAAGTATCCGGAATGGCTTGAAAAGCAGGAAGAACGGCGAGCCGAGCTTGCAGAGCAGAGAAAAAACCGTGAGATACTCTCTACCGCACCGCCTGAGCCTGAGAACAAAGAGGACGAACCGGAAGCACAGTATGAATATCATCTCGGCGACAGCGTATATATCGGAGCTTCGCAGTATGAGATTTTGTCCTTTGATGAAAACCGTGTAATGCTCTATGACTTCGATATGCCCCTATTCAACAAGGAGATTTCAAGGGAAGAATTTGACCGCAAAGTGCGTGAAAATCCGATGAACGACCACTTGAAGGTCAGTGTATTACCGGCGGAAGAAAAATTCGTTACAGGCGAAAATGAAGCTCAAAACGATACCGAAACCGTACAGGATTTCAGTCCGAAAACCGGTTATGACGACGCCTTCTTTATCGACCGGGACAATGAAAGCGTTACTTGGATGTACTATAATCCCGACAGCAATGCCGGAGGTCAGTATGTTACAAATACGCTTTCTTTTGACGAGATACAGCAAGCTGCAAGGGAATATGACTCGACTGAGGATTTCTTTGATTATCTCGGCAGTATTGCAAATCAGGAGCTTGCCGATGTAGGCACGGAATGGTTTGAGGAAGCAGAAAGTCAGTTTTCACAACAGCCTGATTACACAGACTGTACCAAAGCGACAATGCAAAGCCTTGTGGCTGCTGCTTCTGAAGTACCGGTTTATGACCGAGAAACAGAAATTCTTTATTCCGTGCTTGGCAGATTAAAGATTGACGACATTGAACTCAGTTATGATGAAAATGGTCTTGTTGCAAGGGACAGCGATAACGAATGGCACGGTGCAGAGTTTTATCATTTTCTTGTTGATGAAGCCTTTGTATTTGAAGATGACGGTTCTGTGCTTGGTATCAGACCTGACTTGCTTGATGACTTTAAGGCTTTATCCGAACACAACGGCGTTGAAGTTAAAGACGACCGAGATAAAGAACCTGAGCCGATAGTTCCCGCTTGGGAGCAAAAGAAAAAGTCAAAGGTAAAGAGCTTTGACCTCAACCCGGATATTCCTATGTCGGAGCGACACAATTTTGACCTTGCCAATAATCAGGTTGAGGAAGTGAACAAGAAAGAGCGTTTTCACAGAAACTATGCAGCGATTAAGGTCTTGAAGGATTGTCAAAACGAAAACCGTTTTGCAACACCCGATGAGCAGAAAATCTTGTCGAGATATGTCGGTTGGGGCGGTATTCCCGAAGCCTTTGACGAACGAGCAGGAGCTTGGCATACAGAGTATGCAATGCTGAAAAACATCCTGACGCCGGAGGAATATGCGTCGGCAAGAGAAAGCACCTTGACCGCCTTTTACACTCCGCCCGAAGTATCTACCGCCATTTATAAGGTGTTGGAACAGATGGGATTTCAGGAGGGCAACCTGCTTGAGCCGTCCTGCGGTATCGGTAACTTCATCGGTATGCTGCCTAAGTCAATGGAAAACGCAAAGGTTTACGGTGTTGAGCTTGATACCATTTCAGCCGGTATCGCTCAGCAGCTTTATCAGAAGTCTTCCATTGCGGCACAGGGCTTTGAGGAAGTAAATGTCCCCGACAGCTTCTTTGACGGTGTTATCGGCAACGTGCCTTTCGGAGATTTCAAAGTCTCCGATAAAAGATACGACAAGTACAACTTTCTCATTCACGATTATTTCTTTGCGAAATCGCTTGATAAATTACGCCCCGGCGGCGTGATGGCTCTTGTGGCAAGCAAAGGAACTATGGACAAGGAAAACTCCAATGTCCGAAAATATATCGCACAGAGGGCGGAGCTTCTCGGAGCAATCAGACTTCCGAATGACACCTTCAAAGGCAATGCCGGAACAGAGGTTGTATCCGATATTCTGTTTCTGCAAAAGCGAGACAGGCTTATAGATATTGAGCCGGATTGGGTTCATCTTGACACCGACGAAAACGGTATAAGGATGAACTCATATTTTGTTCAGCACCCGGAAATGATACTCGGCGAAATGAAAATGGTAAGCGGTCGCTTCGGACCGGAAGCAACCTGTGAGCCGTTTGAAAACGCCGACCTTTCGGAGCTTTTGAATGAAGCAGTCTCGAACATTCACGGAGAAATCTCCGAATACGAGGTTGCCGACGAACTGGAGGAAGAAGATAATTCTATCCCGGCAGACCCTACGGTAAGAAACTTTTCCTACACGGTTTTGGACGATAAAATCTATTTCCGTGAGAACTCCCGTATGTCCCCGGTGGAGGTATCGGCAACCGCAGAGAACCGCATTAAGGGTATGATTGGGATAAGGGATTGCGTCCGCAATCTGATTGAACTGCAAACCGAGGATTACCCGGACAGCGAAATCAAACAGGCACAGGAAAAGCTGAACACTCTGTATGACAGCTTTACAAAGAAGTACGGACTGATAAACAGCCGTGCCAATACTTCCGCATTTTCCGACGACAGCTCATATGCTTTGCTGTCTGCTCTTGAGGTCATCAACGAAGATGGCGAACTGGAACGCAAGGCGGATATGTTCTTCAAAAGGACGATTAAACCGCACAAGCCGGTAACGGAGGTTGACACCGCAGACGAAGCCCTTGCTGTCTCTATGGGCGAAAAAGCAGCCATTGATATGGAATATATGATGGAGCTTTCCGGCAAAAGCGAGGAGGAATTATTCGCTGACCTAAAGGGTGTAATCTTCTTAAATCCTCTTTATGAGTACGGCAATTCTTATGAGCCGAAGTATCTGATGGCAGACGAATATCTGTCGGGCAATGTTCGTGAGAAGCTGGCGACAGCCAAAAGGTCTGCGACACTGTATCCCGAAGATTACACCGTCAATGTGCAGGCACTTGAAAAGGTTCAGCCAAAGGATTTGACGGCAAGCGAGATTTCCGTAAGGCTCGGTGCGACTTGGATACCGCCCGAAATATTCCAACAGTTTATGTTTGAGTTTCTCGACACCCCACGCTATGCACAGTGGAATATCAAGGTTCACTACTCTCAGTTTACCGGCGAATGGAACATTGAGGGAAAGAGCTATGACCGTTCCAATGTAAAGGCGTACAGCACATACGGCACTTCCCGTATCAACGCATATAAGATAATCGAGGAAACGCTGAACCTGAAAGATGTCCGTATCTTTGACTATATCGAAGATGACGAGGGCAAAAAGAAAGCCGTTCTCAATAAAAAAGAGACGGCAATCGCACAGGCAAAGCAGGAACTCATAAAGCAGGGCTTTCAGGACTGGATATGGGCTGACCCTACCCGCCGAGAAAAACTCACGAAGATGTATAACGAAAAGTTCAACAGCATAAGACCCCGTGAGTACGACGGAAGCCACATTGTTTTCAATGGTATGAACCCGGAAATCGAACTCCGTGAACATCAAAAAAATGCGGTTGCACACATTCTGTACGGCGGTAATACGCTGTTGGCACACGCAGTCGGTGCGGGCAAAACCTTTGAAATGGTTGCGGCTGCGATGGAATCCAAACGACTGGGACTTTGCAATAAGTCGCTGTTCGTAGTCCCGAATCACTTAACCGAACAATGGGCGGCGGAGTTCTTGCAGCTCTATCCGGCGGCAAATATTCTTGTTGCGACAAAGCGAGATTTTGAGACGAAGAACCGTAAAAAGTTCTGCGGTCGAATTGCTACGGGAGATTATGACGCAGTGATTATCGGTCATTCTCAGTTTGAAAAAATACCGATGTCCATTGAAAGACAAAGGGCAATCCTTGAGCAGCAGCTTGAAGAACTGACAGACGGTATTATGGATTTGAAGCGAAACCGTGGAGAAAATTTCTCCATTAAACAGCTTGAAAAGTCTAAAAAGTCCGTGAAACAAAAGCTGGAAAAGCTCAACGACCAAAGCCGCAAGGACGATGTTGTAACCTTTGAAGAACTCGGTGTGGACAGGCTCTTTATTGACGAGAGTCATTATTACAAGAACCTCTATCTTTACACCAAAATGCGTAATGTGGGAGGTATCGCTCAGACGGAAGCACAGAAATCCTCCGACCTGTTTATGAAGTGCCGATACCTTGACGAGCTTACAGGCGGTCGAGGAACGGTGTTTGCAACCGGTACTCCTATCTCAAACAGTATGGTGGAGCTATATACCATTCAGCGATACTTGCAGTACAACACGCTTGTAAAAAACAACTTGCAGCACTTCGACTCGTGGGCAAGTACCTTTGGAGAGACGGTAACAGCCGTTGAGCTTACACCGGAGGGAACGGGTTACAGGGCGAAAACCCGCTTTGCAAAATTCTATAACCTTCCGGAGCTTATGGCGATGTTTAAGGAGGTCGCCGACATAAAGACTGCGGATATGCTGGAGCTGCCTGTTCCGGACGCACACTTCCACAATGTTGCGGTCAAGCCGTCGGAAATGCAGAAAGAAATGGTTGCTTCTCTTGCGGAACGAGCTGAGAAAGTCCGTGGCGGCGGTGTGGATTCGAGTGTAGATAATATGCTCAAAATCACAAACGACGGCAGAAAGTTGGCTCTTGACCAACGTATGCTTAACGATATGCTGCCTGATTTTGAGGGCAGTAAAATCAATGCCTGCGTCGATAACATCTACCGTATTTGGGAGGAAACAGCCGATAAAAAATCGGCACAGCTTGTGTTCTGTGACCTCTCAACCCCAAAGAATGACGGCACATTCTCGGTATATAACGACATCAGAAAGAAGCTCATAGAGCGTGGTGTCCCCGAAAGCGAAGTCCGCTTTATCCACGAAGCAGATACCGATGTGAAGAAAAAAGAACTGTTCCAAAAGACACGTAAGGGCGAGGTCAGAGTGCTTCTCGGTTCTACGCAAAAGATGGGAGCCGGCACGAATGTTCAGGACAGACTTATCGCACTTCACGATGTGGATTGCCCGTGGAGACCGTCAGACTTGGAGCAGCGTTCCGGTCGAATTATCCGTCAGGGTAACTCAAACCCCGATGTAGATATTTACCGCTATGTAACAGAGCAGACCTTTGACGCATACCTCTATCAGCTTGTAGAGGGAAAGCAAAAGTTCGCCAGTCAGATTATGACGAGCAAATCCCCGGTGCGTTCTGCCGAGGATATTGATGAAACCGCCCTGTCCTATGCAGAGATTAAAATGCTTGCAACCGGCAATCCGTATATTAAGGAAAAGATGGATTTGGACATTCAAGTCCAAAAGCTGAAGCTCTTGAAATCCAACTTTCTCTCTGAAAGATACGCTTTGGAAGATAAGATAATCAAATATTATCCGCAGCGAATTACAGCTTTGGAAAACCGCATTGAAGGCTTGAAGCAAGATGTAGAAACTGCGAAACAGCACCCGAAACCAACGGATGACCGCTTTGTCGGTATGGAGGTTAAGGGTGTTTTTTATTCCGAAAAAGCCGACGCCGGTAAAGCTATCATTGAAGCCTGCAAACAGATGAACAGCCCCGACCCTATTCCTCTCGGTAAGTACAGAGGGTTTGAAACGGAGCTGCTTTTTAATACCGCAGAGCGAAATTATGAGGTTCGACTGAAAGGTGCGACAAGCAGAAATGTTCCTCTCGGCGATGACGCACACGGCAATATTATCCGTCTCGATAACGGTATTGACAGATTTGCCGAGAGCTTATCTCTTGCGGAAAACGACCTTGAGAACACCAAAAATCAGTTGGAAACCGCAAAGAAAGAAGTCCAAAAACCGTTTATACAAGAGGAAGAACTCAAGACAAAACTTGCCCGCTTGGACGAGCTGAATATCTTACTCAATATGGATAAGCAAGATAACGAAATTGTCGGCGGCGAACCCGATGAGGGCGAAGTGCCGAACACACGAAAGGAGAAAACCTATGAACGATAAAATGACACCCGATAAGGAAAGAGAAAACTGCCCTTGCAGAAAAGCAATCATCAACCCTTTTGACGCAATGATGATGGTTGTGGTCAGGAGACTTGATAAAGCATATCACGAATTGAAAAGAAGCAAACCGCCCGCAAAGGAAGCAGAATTTGCCCTTAGAAATGCAAAGCTTTCTTTCTACGGAGAGTTGGTTCGACAGAGCATTGGGACGGTATTTTCGCCGGAAGAAATCATTGCTTTGTATGAAAACGATGACCTTGCGGAAAGTGCTTGGACTATTTGGAATGACATCGGCAGCCCTGTTGATAAGATACTTATCATCATTGCAAAGCTCAGTATCAACGAACCGATACAGAAAGCGGTTGCCGATTTGCTGATGTAGAACGGCGGTGATACCTATGCCGTATATAGCACCGGAAGCCATAACCGAAGCCAAACGAATGGACTTATTAACCTATCTCAGAGAGTATGAACCGGGCGAGCTTGTTAAGTTTTCAAGCAACACCTACACCACAAGAACCCACGACAGCTTGAAGATTTCCAACGGAAAATGGATGTGGTGGTCGAGAGGTATCGGGGGCAAATCCGCCCTCGATTACCTTATCAAAGTCCGTGGAATGGATTTTGTGGAAGCGGTTCAGACCATTATGGGAAACGGTTCAGTCAGCTTTCCGACTTGCGAAAATATCAAAAGTTATGAGGAACAGCCCTTGCTTCTGCCTGAAAAAAGCCCTACGACCGATGTGGTATTTGATTACCTTTTCGGGCGTGGCATTGATTATGAAATCATCAACTACTGCTTGGAACAGGAGCTAATCATTGAGTCGCTTCCATATCATAATGCTGTTTTTATCGGCTATGACGAGAACAAAGAACCTAAATACGCCGCATACAGAGCAACAAATCAATCAAGGATTATGGGCGACTGCACCGGAAGTAAAAAGCAATATTCTTTCCGCCTGACTGCCGAAAACACCGGTGAGGTTCATCTTTTTGAGTGTGCTATTGACCTGCTTTCCTATGCAACTTTGATGAAGCTGGAGGGCAAAGACTGGCGACAATATAACCTTGTTTCTCTTGCGGGAGTGTATTCTCCAAAGCAGAAAATTGAGGACTCGAAAGTGCCTGTTACACTCGGCAGGCTGCTTGAAAAGGACAAAACAATCAGGCGAATTGTTCTTCATTTGGACAATGATATTGCCGGAAGAAAAGCGACCAAAGCGTTGCAGACTATTCTTTCAGATAAGTATGAAGTCGTTGATGACCCTCCCCAATACGGGAAAGATGTCAACGACTTTCTTTGTAAACGCTTAGGGATAAAAGATAAAACCGAAAGGAGTTTTGCACGATGAAACTAAAAGAAATCAGAGAAATGTACCCGGAGGGTACGCAGATTGTACTCACTGAAATGGCTGGCGAAAGTCAAATGCCCTACGGTCTGAAAGGAACAGTTAAGTTCGTTGACGACGCCGGACAGATTCATATGAGTTGGGAAAACGGAAGCTCACTCGCTTTGAATATTCACGAGGATACCTTTGAAAAGGTCGAAGCACCGGAGAAGATTTCCGTAATTCTTGTTGAGCCGGGCAGGTATCCGAAGCTCATTGAAATAGAGGATACGCTGGAAGCAATGCAGTCTCTTGTGGAGGGAGATATTGAAGAATATATGCCCTTTGAGGATGAGGTTGCCATCATCTGCAACGAGGAAGGAAAGATGAACGGTATGCCGCTGAACAGGGCAGTTTATTCCGAACCTGAGAATGTTGAGATGAGCTATCCGCAGTTAAAAGCTCATTTCCGGCAGGCGGAAAAAGAAAGAAACCACACGACCGGATATATTGTATTTACGGCTGACAGCTTTGACAAACCTTACACAGAGGAACAAAGAACCTATGTTGTCAGCAGTAACAACAAGGCTTTCATTGAGAGTATGGGCGGATATTCTATCTATGCTTCTTCCCTCGACGGCTCGGATAAATGTGTGCGACTGGAAGCGTATATGGCTGATGAACACGGCG
>ERZ827186.2986-NODE-2986-length-10483-cov-2.988780_pt1 | contig 10483 bp, 9 predicted proteins | sample MGYA00519918_ERZ827186 | MGnify/ENA primary metagenome ERZ827186 (study PRJEB31778, sample SAMEA3449275) | human gut metagenome | biome: human gut; feature: human-associated habitat; material: faeces | place: United Kingdom | collected 2010/2012 ... | reverse complement strand
CTGCGGCGGCGCTGACGGGCAACAGCGCCCGCGGGGCGTGGCGCATCTGGCGGCGGGACCGCCGCCGCCACGCCAGCCCCAACAGCGCCCAGACCGAGAGCGCCTGCGCCGGGGCACTGGGCGTGCAGCTGGCGGGCCCGGCCTATTACTTTGGCGAATATTACGATAAGCCGACAATTGGCGACCCGCTGCGGGAGATCGAGCCGCGGGACATCCTGCGCGCCAACCGCATGATGTACGCCGAGAGCCTGCTGGCCCTTGTGCTGGGGCTGGTCGTGCGGCTGATGCTTGTCTTGTGAGGGAATGCGGAATGGAACTGGTACACGGCGGCGACTGGGCGGGCTATCGGGCCGAGTTTGGCCGGGACGCACTGGATTTTTCGGCCAACGTCAGCCCGCTGGGGCTGCCCGCGGGCGTGGCGGCGGCCATCACAGCGGCACTGCCCATGGCGGATCGCTACCCGGACCCGCTCTGCCGGGCACTGCGCACTAAGCTGGCCGCGGCAGAGGGTATGGATACTGCGCAAATTTTGTGCGGCAACGGTGCGGCGGATCTGATCTACCGCCTGGCACTGGCCCTGCGCCCGCGGCGCGCATTGCTGCCCGCGCCGACCTTTGCCGAGTACGCTGCTGCGCTGGAAACGGTGAATTGTGACGTACAGCGGTTTCTTTTGCGGGAGGAAAACGACTTTGCCGTGACGGACGGCTTTGTAGACGCCATCGACGACAGCACCGATGCAGTGTTCCTCTGCCAGCCCAACAACCCCACCGGGCAGGTCACACCGCTCGCTATGGTGCAAAAATTGCTGCACCGCTGTGCCGACTGCGGCGCGGTGCTGGTCGTGGATGAGTGCTTCCTCGACTTCCTCGCCGCGCGGGATGCCCTGACAGCTAAGACAGTTTTGCGCGATGCACCGAACCTTATAATCTTAAAGGCATTCACCAAGCTCTACGCTATGGCCGGGGTGCGGCTGGGGTATGCGCTGTGCAGTGACGCGGCGTTGCTGGACAAAATGCGCGCGGCGGGTCAGCCGTGGGCCGTGTCCGGTCTGGCACAGGCCGCAGGGCTGGCCGCACTGGAGGAGACCGCCTATGCCGACAGCGTGCGCACACTCATTGCCGACCAGCGCCCAAGGCTGGCCGCGGGACTGCGGGCACTGGGGCTGCGGGTCGTGGACGGACAGGCCAACTACCTGCTGTTCCGCGCACCGGCGGACTTTGGGGCAAAGCTGCGCCGTCACGGTGCGGTGGTGCGCGGCTGCGGCAACTACCCGGGGCTGGACGAGACGTGGTACCGCACCGCTGTGCGCACCCAAAAAGAAAACGAACAGCTGTTGAAAATTATGCGGGAGGTGCTGGCATGAGCCGGGCAGGGTGCATCATGGTGCAGGGCACGATGAGCGGCGCGGGCAAAAGCCTGCTGTGCGCGGCGCTCTGCCGCATTTTTGCGCAGGACGGCTACAAAACCGCGCCGTTCAAAAGCCAGAATATGGCGCTGAACAGCTTTGTGACCCGGGACGGCCTCGAAATGGGCCGCGCACAGGTCGTGCAGGCGCAGGCCGCGGGTGTCGAGCCCGATGTGCGGATGAACCCGATCCTGCTCAAGCCGAGCAGCGATGTGGGCAGCCAGGTCATCGTGAACGGCGAGGTCCGCGGCGATATGCCCGCAAAGGAATACTTCCGCCGCAAAAAGTCGCTGATTCCCGATATTCTGCGTGCCTACGACAGCCTTGCCGATGAATTTGACATCATCGTCATCGAGGGCGCGGGCAGTCCCGCCGAGATCAACCTGAAGGCAGACGACATTGTCAATATGGGGCTGGCAAAGCTCGTGGACGCGCCGGTTCTGCTGGCGGGCGACATTGACCGCGGCGGCGTCTTTGCGCAGCTGTACGGCACGGTGGCGCTGCTGGAGCCGGACGAGCGCGCGCGTATATGCGGGCTTATCATCAATAAATTCCGCGGAGACGTAGAAATTTTGCGCCCCGGGCTGGCAATGCTGGAGGAAAAAACGCAGCTGCCGGTGCTGGGCGTCGTGCCGTACCTGCGGGTGGACATCGAGGACGAGGACTCGCTTGCGCCGCGGTTGCAAAGCAAAAGCGCGGTCAAGCCGCTGGACGCAGCTGTCTTGAAATTGCCGCATATTTCCAATTTTACCGATTTTATGCCGCTGGAACAGCACCCGCTTTTGGGTGTGCGGTACGTGCAGTCCGTGCGGGAGCTGGGCGCGCCGGATCTGGTCATTCTGCCCGGCACCAAAAACACGGTGAACGACCTGCTGTGGCTGCGCCAGTCCGGGCTGGAGGCCGCTGTGCTCAAGCTGGCAGCAGGCGGCACGCCGGTGCTGGGCGTCTGCGGCGGCTATCAGCTGCTGGGCGAGACGCTCGACGACAGTCAGGGCACCGAGAGCGGCCATCCGCAGACGCTGCGCGGACTGGGCCTGCTGCCGACGCGGACGGTCTTTACCGCCGAAAAGCGCCGCGCACAGGTCACGGCGACGGCTGCCGCGCCCTTTGCCGGGGCTGCGCTGACCGGATATGAAATTCACACGGGCCGCACCGCGGTGAACGGCGCACCGTTCTGCCGCTATGCCGACGGCACACCGGAGGGCTGCGTGCAAAACGCCGTGTTCGGCACCTACCTGCACGGCCTGTTTGACAGCGGCGAATTGACGGAGCAGCTGGCCGCGTACCTCTGCCGCCGCAAGGGAATCGCGCCGGAGACCGCCGCGCCGCTTGCGATGGCCGACTACCGCACACAGCAGCTGGACCTGCTGGCCGACGGCGTGCGCAGTGCGCTGGACATGGACGCCGTCTACGCGGCCATGGGTCTGCACAACCCCAGAGGAGGGAAAAAATGACACCGCAGCATCATCTGCCCGCTGACATTGAGCGCACGAGCATGGGCATTATCACGGCGGAGCTGGCCGCGCGCGGGCTTGCGGTTCCGCCCGAAAACGCCGCCGTGGTCAAGCGCGTTATTCACACGACAGCGGATTTTGACTACGCCGAGAACCTGCGCTTCACACCCGGCGCGGCGGCGGCGGGCGTCGCGGCCATGCGTGCCGGGGCAGTGGTCATCACCGACACCAACATGGCGCTGGCGGGCATCACAAAGCCCGGTCTGGCCAAATTGGGCGGGCAGGCACTCTGCTTTATGGCCGACCCCGCTGTCGCCGCTGCTGCGAAGGCGGCGGGCTCGACCCGGGCCGTCGCCGCCATGCACAGGGCCGCGCGGGAGTACCCCGGCGCGGTGCTGGCCGTCGGCAACGCCCCCACGGCGCTGCTGACGATTGCGGACGAGATCGAAAGCGGTCTGCGCCCCGCGCTGGTCATCGCCGTGCCTGTCGGCTTTGTGAACGTGGTGGAAAGCAAGGAGCGGCTGTTTGCGGTTTGCACGCAGTACGGCGTGCCCGCCATCGCCGCCATGGGCCGCAAGGGCGGCAGCAACGTGGCTGCCGCCATCTGCAACGCGCTGGTGTATTCCGCCGCCGAGATGCTCGACCCTGCGGCAAGAGGATGGCAGTAATACACTTTCTACCCCCGGTGTTTCCCTACAACCGAAAATTTTGGCGCGGAGGAGGCGTTTTGCCTCCTCCGTTTTTTGTTTCCCTATAAAATCCGTCAGCGTTTCTCCGGCTTCCTGCCTGAATTTTGCAGAAAGGTGCGGGCGGATATAGTTGGACACGGGAATGGTGCTTTAGTATCCTGCTGCTGCGGGTCTTTTTGTTTGTAAAGAGCTTGCACTTTGTAAATTAAAATTACGGAAATATCAGGTCAGGGCCCAAGCGCCCATCAGAATGGCCAGAAACACTACATTGGAAATAGTAAACATCGCAAAATAGTGCCCTTTTTCAGCAGGTACTTCATTTGCAATCTGTCGATAAGAAATTAGACTTGCCATGGATGCAATCAATGTGCCAAGGCCACCAAGGTTTGTGCCAATAATCAGCGCACGGAAATTATCGGTAAATCCAGAAAGCAGGATGGCAGCAGGCACATTACTGGTCACTTGAGAGGCCAGAACGGATACGAAAACCTCATGGCCGGCCAGAATATTCTGCAACCATCCAGAGAACGCTTCCATCCGACCTAAGTTCCCGATGAAAATGAACAGTGCTACAAAGGTAAGAATCAGAGAATAGTCTACGCGGCCAAGAGTGGGGCGGTCAGCAAAGAAGGTGCACACCAAGATAGCGGCGAATGCAACACCGTATGGGAGAACACGCAATACAACCAATAAACAGGCGACAAACAGAATACCGTACAACGCAATGAGTTTCTTGTCGGGTTCTGAGTTTACCGCAGAATGAGTTACAACAATGTCGGAACCTTCACGGCATAGCCATACTGCCCATATAGCAATAAGCACTAATGATATGATGGAATAGGGGAGCATCAACAGAACAAAAGAGCTCATATCCATCCCGCTCTTGCCATACAAATACAGGTTTTGGGGATTGCCCAGTGGTGTAAGCATACTGCCAAGGTTGGCAGCTATCGTCTGCATACAGACGATAGGGAGGAGCAGTTTACTACGAACAGATGCGTTCAAACTATTCAGAACGACAAACGTAAATGGCACGAATGTCAGCAGCGATACATCGTTTGTTATCAGCATACTGCTGAAGAAGCATAGGCCAACAAGAACAATTGTTAGCTGCAAAGTGGTGCGGGTATGAGATAGGAGGGCATGGCCGAGTCTATCAAATACGCCTTGCCCTCTCAGTCCGGCCATGACTGTCATCAGCGAAAACAGGATTGCAAGAGTACGGAAATCGATATATCCGAGGTATTCTGCGTCCGGGGGGACAAAGAAAGTGGAAATGATCGCCAAACAAGTGGCAATGCTCAGGACAGGTTCTTTCTGAAAAATGTGCTTACTCATCATAAATCAGATTCTCTTTCCAATCATTCGTTATCTCTTCCGGACGGCAAAACCAAAAGCTGTACCGCAAATACCACCGACAATGTGCATAAAGTTAGCTACATTATCTTGTATAAAGAGGATACTGTATACCTGCTGGCTTAAGTACAGCACGCCAACCAAGAGGAAGGTGATAGGGACACCTCCATTCTTACTGCCGGCCAAACTGGAGAGCATGATGAGCATGAATACGATACCGGATGCACCAAGCAATGCAGAAGTGGGGAACAGCACACACTGCAATATGCCGGATACCAGCGCGGTCATAAGGATACCGCTTAGAAGTGTTCGGCTTCCATATCGTTCTTCCAAAGGGGGAGCGACAACAAGGAAGAGGAGCATATTGTTTATAAAGTGATTCCAACCGCCGTGGCCAAGGACATGACCGAACAACCGGACATAGAATAGCGGATCCGTCATCGACGAGCGATACACACTAAACAGGTGCGAGGTTGTCCAGTTATTTGTTAAGTAGCCCAATACCAGAGAGGCGAGGGACAAAAAGAAAAAGGTCAGTGTGACGGGGGCATTGTATTGGAGTCGGATGCTGCGTTTCATAGAAGTTCCTCCATCATTATTGGATATTATAAGTATAGCACATTAGAGCGAAATATGTTGCAGAATAGAAAATAATCTGGGAGAGTAAAAGAGAAAGTAAATAAAACCATTTAAAGGTGATCGGATATTTCACAGGGAAGATATGCAGCAGCGGTCAAATCGCAGTCAGCAAGGGCTGCCCCTGCAGGGGGATAATTTGTGTGCTTTCCTTTTATAATACCGGAAGAGGCGAAAAACGGCGATTCAATTAGATAAATATTTTTACCTAATAATATTGACATTCAAAACAAACGTGGTATAATGACCTCATTGACAATTACGTCAATTTATTTAGTTAAATTATGTGAGGTACGTAGTATGAGCTTTGAAGAAGTAAAAGAAGTATTTGTTGACACCCTGAACTGCGATGCTGATAAGGTCACAATGGATGCCAGCCTGTCCGCCTGCAGGTCGAGCTGAACATGGCGTTTGAGGACAAGTTCGGCGTTACGATTGCCGACGAGGATCTGGGGACGCTAAAAACCGTGGGCGACATCTTCAACTATCTGGCTGCGCGGGCAGCCTAAAGGGTATTGCAGGATGAGTGCCATTGAAAAGCTGTTCCCGACCAGCCCGCAGGAGCGCAGCTTTCAGATGAAAGCCCGCCGCGATGCCGGTACGGCTGCGCCCAACTGGGTGCCGCCGCAATTTGTCGAGTGCAAAAAATGCGGCCGCCGTGCCACGCGGCAGGTTTGGGTCAAGAGCCAGTATGTCTGCCCCAACTGCGGGGTGCATTTGGCAATCGGCGCCTATTATCGGCTCAGCACGGTTCTGGACCACGGAACTTTTAAAGAGCTGAACCCGGACATTGCGCCCAATGATGTGCTGCATTTTCCCGATTATCAGGAAAAGCTGGCCGCTGCTTCGGTCAAGACCGGCCTGAAAGAAGCCGCCGTTACAGCAATCGGCAGGATCGGCGGCGTGCAGGCGGTGGTCGCTGTGCTGGACAGCCGATTTTTTATGGGCAGCATGAGCACCGCTGTTGGTGAAAAAATCACACGTGCGATTGAGTACGCTGCCGACAAGCACCTGCCGCTCATTATTTTTTCTGCCAGTGGCGGCGCACGGATGCAGGAGGGCATTTTCAGCCTGATGCAGATGGCCAAAACCAGCGCCGCGCTGGAACGGTTCAACCGCAGCGGCGGGTTGTACATCAGCGTGCTGACCCACCCCACCACAGGCGGAGTCACGGCCAGTTTTGCCAGTCTGGGTGATATTACGCTCGCCGAACCGGGGGCACTCATCGGCTTTGCCGGGCCGCGCGTCATTGAACAGACCATCGGTGAAAAACTGCCCGCCGGGTTCCAGCGCAGCGAGTTCCAGCTGGAACACGGTTTTGTGGATCAGGTCGTACCGCGCACCGAGTTAAAAGAGGTCTTAACGCGGATCTTGCAGCTCCACACGCAGGGGAGGAAGCGCAGATGATCAAAGAAGTTTTGCAGCAGTTGGAACCGCTGGACGCGCAGATCGACGCGCTGTGCAGCCGTGCCGATGACGCCGAAATGGCGAGCACGACCACCCATGCGGCTGAACTGGCTGAGCTTTCCGCAGAGGAAAACACGCTTTTACAGCGCTGCACCTCGCTGACGCCGGCGGACCGCGTTTTTCTGGCCCGCCGCCCTGACCGCCCGCATATAACCGAAATGATCGACAATTTGTTTACCGACTTTTTTGAGCAGTGCGGTGACCGACAATGCAAAGAGGATGCGGCCATTTTATGCGGGATCGCACGGTTCCACGGGATGCCCGTTACCGTTTTGGGGCACCGTAAAGGAACTACGCTGGAAGAAAATCTGCGCTGCAACTTTGGCATGCCGGGACCGGAGGGCTACCGCAAGGCCCTGCGCGTGATGAAACAGGCGGAAAAATTTCACCGTCCCATCATCACTTTTATTGACACTCCCGGTGCTTACCCCGGCAAGGATGCGGAAGAACGCGGCCAAGGGGAAGCCATTGCCCGCAACCTGATGGAGATGAGCGGCCTGACCGTCCCGGTGCTGGCCATTGTCACAGGCGAGGGGTCCAGCGGCGGCGCGCTGGGTCTGGGCGTTGCCAACCACATTCTGATGCTGGAAAATGCCGTGTACTCAGTGCTCAGCCCCGAGGGGTTTGCCAGTATTCTGTGGAAAGATGCTTCCCGCAGCGGCGAGGCCTGCACCATGATGAAGCTGACGGCACAGGACCTGTACGCAGATGGCATTGTGGAAGAAGTCATCCCCGAACCGCTGGGCGGCGCACAGCGTGGACGGCAGCTGCTTTTCAGCCGGTTGGACACTGCCATTGCGGCGCACCTTGCCGCTTTATGCAAGATGAGCGGCAAAGCGTTGGCAGACCAGCGCTACAAAAAATACCGCCGCATCGGAGAAATGAGGGGCGCATGAAAGGCTTACAGCTGCTGGCTACCGGTGGGGCATTGCCCGGCCGTGTAGTGACGAACGAGGACTTGCGCCGACAGGTGGACACCAGCGACGAATGGATCACGACCCGCACCGGCATCTGCCAGCGCTATTACTGCACCGAAAACGAGGATGCCGCCACGCTGGCTGTCACCGCCGCCCGTCAGGCCCTGACCCGCAGCGGTCTGGCGGCAAACGACATTGCCTGCTGTGTTGTGGCAACGCTCTCGGCCCCGACGGCTACCCCAAGCATTGCCTGCCGCGTACAGGCTGCCTTGGGTCTGCCGGAAAACCGGCCTGCCTTTGATGTAAATGCGGCCTGTTCTGGCTTTATTTATGCCGCCGCCGCGGCCCACGGGCTCCTGAGCACGCTGGGCGGGCGGTATGCGCTGGTCATTGGCTGCGAGGCACTCTCCCGCATGGTGGACCCGACTGACCGCACGACCTGTGTATTGTTTGGCGACGGCGCGGGTGCGGCTGTTTTTGAGCTGGCCGAAAATGCCCCGTTCGCCGTAACATTAGGCGCACGGGGCAGTGAAGCGATCCGCGCGGGCGGCCCTGCGGCCTGCGATACCGCGCCGATCACGATGGACGGCAAGGCGGTTTTCCGCTTTGCCGTGGAGGCTATACCGCGCTGTCTGCAAGCCGTGCTGGACCGCAGCCAAAAGACATTGTCTGATCTGGACTGGGTAGTCTGCCACCAGGCCAACAGCCGCATAATTGACCATTGCGTCAAAAGTTTACACGCAGAACCGTCAAAGTTTTACAAAAACATAAGCCGTCACGGCAACACCAGTGCTGCCAGCATCCCGATTGCCCTGCACGAAATGGCGGAAAGTGATCTGCTGCGACCCGGCCAGACGCTGGCCTGCATCGGCTTTGGCGGCGGGCTGACATGGGGCGGGATGCTGCTGACGTATGAGGGTAGAAAATGAAGCTGCTCAATGAAATTTTAGGTACAAAATATCCCATTATACAGGGCGGCATGGCCAATATTGCCACGGGTGAGTTTGCCGCTGCCTGTTCCAACGCCGGGGCGCTGGGGCTGATCGGCTCCGGCGGCATGGACGCGGACTCCCTGCGGGAAAACATCCGCCGCTGCCGCGCACTGACCGACAAGCCCTTTGGCGTGAACATCATGCTGATGCACCCGCAGGCGGATGAATTTGCCAAAATCGTGGTGGAGGAGGGCGTAAAGCTCGTCACCACCGGGGCGGGAAATCCGGGAAAGTACATGGCCGCGTGGAAAGCAGCCGGTATCACGGTCATCCCCGTGGTGGCGGCAGCCATTTTGGCCAAACATCTGGAACCGCTCGGCATTGACGCCGTTATTGCCGAAGGTACCGAGAGCGGCGGCCATGTGGGCGAGATGACCACGATGGCACTTGTCCCGCAGGTCGTCGATGCCGTCCATGTGCCGGTCATCGCTGCGGGCGGCATTGCCGATGGACGAGGGCTGGCTGCTGCGCTGGCATTGGGGGCGTGCGGTGTGCAGGTCGGTACCTGTCTGCTGGCGAGCACCGAGTGCCCCATCCATGAAAACTATAAAGCCGCCCTGTTAAAAGCCCGCGACAGTGATACCATCGTGACCGGGCGCATCGGCGGCACCCCTGTGCGTGTACTGAAAAACCGCATGAGCCGCGAGTATGTCCGCCAGGAAAAGGCCGGGGCTGATAAAATGGCGCTGGAACGCTTTACTTTAGGCAGTCTGCGCAAGGCTGTGTTTGACGGTGACACCGAGAATGGCAGCCTGATGGCCGGACAGGCCGCAGGGCTGCTGCACGAAGTCCGCCCGGTGGAAGAAATTTTTGCCGCGATGGTAAGCGAAGCCAAAGACTGCATCGCCGGGGTGTACAAGGAGATCACCTTATGAAACTAGCATTTTTATACGCCGGGCAGGGAAGCCAGCACGCCGGTATGGGCCGGGATCTTTACGAGACTTTCCCGGCTTTCCGCGCTGCTTTTGACGAAGCCGACGCGGCGGTGGATTTTGATTTGAAAGAAGTCTGCTTTACCGACGCAGCCGGTGTATTGAGCGAGACCCAATACACCCAGCCCTGCATGACGGCGTTTGCCGCTGGCCTTACTGCCGTACTGCGGGAGGCAGGTGTCACACCGGATTATGCGGCAGGGCTGTCGCTGGGAGAGTATTCCGCCCTGGCCTGTGCGGGGGTGTTCGATGTGCAGACCGCAGTCGCTTTAACCGCTTTCCGCGGTAAGGCAATGGCTGCGGCTGCGGCGGGGCGCACCTGCGGGATGACAGCCGTTTTGGGGCTGGACGAAGCCCCCTTGCAGGCATGCTGCAATGCAGCCGCCGACGAAGGTGTTGTGCAGATCTGCAACTACAACTGCCCCGGCCAGCTGGTCATTGGCGGTGACAAGGCCGCTGTCGATAAGGCTGCCGAGTTGGCACTTGCTGCCGGGGCACGGCGCTGCCTGCCGCTGAATGTCAGCGGCCCGTTCCATACCTCATTGATGCACCCGGCGGGGGATGCACTGCGGGAAAAATGTAAGGCTGTCCGCTTTGCGCCGATGCAGTTCCCGGTGCTGTTCAACTGCCTGGGA
>ERZ827186.2981-NODE-2981-length-10506-cov-3.231748_pt1 | contig 10506 bp, 9 predicted proteins | sample MGYA00519918_ERZ827186 | MGnify/ENA primary metagenome ERZ827186 (study PRJEB31778, sample SAMEA3449275) | human gut metagenome | biome: human gut; feature: human-associated habitat; material: faeces | place: United Kingdom | collected 2010/2012 ... | reverse complement strand
GTTCCACCGACAATGATATGATCCAGCAATTCTATCCCCAGTAGCTGTCCGCACTTCTGCAGCTTTCTCGTAACAATCATATCCTCTTTTGACGGTTTCACATTGCCACTGGGATGATTATGAAGTCCAATGATTGCAGAAGCATTTGCCAGAATACTGCTCTTAAAAACTTCTCTGGGAATTACCAAAGATGCATTGATTGTTCCAACACTGACCAGATTCATATTGATTACCTGTCCATTATTTTTCATATTCAGGATGCAAAATACTTCTCTGTCATATTGCGATAACTCCTTCGCCATCAATTCTACAACAGCCTGTGGACTGTCCAACGTCTGCTCACTATAAAGAGACGGCTCTTTTACCAGACGGATATTCACAACTTCCAATTCATTCTCCATCCTTCTGATCTCCTTTTGGAAATTCTACAACCAAAAAAATATTACTCTCTGAAGATTCCACATATGATTTCAATTGTGATAATGTCATTTCCAAATATTTAGGTTGTTCCACCATAATCTGCTCCTTTCGTTTCTTCCTTTACTTCTTTTTTCCCTGACAAATAGCTTATCACTTTGTTTGCCTTAATGCTTTTCTGCAGCTCACTGATAATGCACAGATCTGCTACATTCACTCCCGGCAAAGCAAGCATCTCATCCATCGTCATATTGACAATCTCTTTCTCCGTTCCGTATCCGGCATCAAATAAACGCTGTAATACTTTTATTGCTTTCTGATTTTTTCCCATTTCATCATCAAAGGGCAGCTTATCGCCGCCCTCTGTTTTATTCCTCCTCTTCTTTCTTTTCTTCAATTCCTAATCTCTTAACCTGTTTCTTTTTATTCCAGATACGAACTCCCGTGATTCCGGCTGCTGATAATACCAGAATGGCTATCCATAAAACTGCATTCGCAGTATCTCCTGTTTTCGGAGTGTTACTTGTCTTTGTAGTAGTACCCGGTGTCTCTGGGGTTGGTGTTTCCGGTACTTCTTTGATGGTTACAGTCTGACCTTCATCGTTGATGTCCTTATGCTCTGTTACCTTTTTCGGTTCTTCCGGATTTGTTATATCATACAGTTCTTCAAAGGTTACAAGCTGTTTTCTTCCAAGAGTGCTGCCATCGAAAGTAAACTCAATCTGCACTTCCATGTTTTCCTTGTCCGCTGTAAATTCATAATCATTGGTAACTTCTTTGCCATCAATGAGCAGCTTTGCATTTTCTGCCTTAACCATCTGCCAACCAGACAGCTTATAGTTTGTACCAATTTCCAGTCCTTCTAAAGTAACCGTATCCACGATCGTCAGATCTTTTCCAGCTTCCATCTCCTTCTTGCCATTCTTATCAGTTGCTGTGGTATGAATCGAAATCTTTCGCTCCGTAATCAGGACTGTCTGACCTTCATCATCAATGTCCTTATGCTCTGCAACTTTTACAGGTTCTTCCGGATTCTTCAGATCGTATAATTCTTCAAATGTAACCAGATTCTGTCCGCCAAGTTCTGACGCATCAAACATATAAGAAATTTCTACTTTCATTTTTTCATTGTCAGCAACAAAGGTATAATCACTCTCCACACGCTTTCCATCAATGAGCAGTTCTGCATTTTCCTCTTTCAGCATCTGCCAGCCTTTTAACTGATATTTTCTTCCTTCTTCTAGACCGTCCAGCGTAACCGTATCTACAATCGTTACTTTCTTTCCTGCAACAATTATTTTTTCGCCCGTTTCTTTATCCGTTGCTGTTGTATGAATAGTAATCTCTTTTTCATGCTCATCGGTCAGTGTTCCAAGGTCGATTGTTACTTTATTTCTGCTGACAACAACTTCAAATGCTGGAATCAATTTCATACCTTTGTTGGATTCACAAGCTAACTCCTCAATCTCATAAGTGTCATAAAGTAATGCACCTTTACTGTCATCCGGCTCAGAAGTTCCGAACCAGATTCCGTCCTCACTGGATTTCCCGGCATTTGTATTTCTCTTATGAGATGCCCAATTGGAAGCAGTTGAAAACTGACCGTTCTTATCTGTCACTACGATATGGCTCTCTCCGGTTGTTTTACTTGTAATCTTAAAAGAAACATTTGCAAGCCTCTTATGTGTACCTGCTCCAATCTTTACTCCTTCTAAATCTCCACGTTTAATCTGGTTGTAAATGGAATGGCTTTCGTCTGTTAAATCTACGATTTTTCCATTTTCCGTAATCGAAAATTCAATCGCTTTTGCCCCGTCAGTCAGATAACCTTCCGGTGCTTTGGTTTCTTCCAGTTTGTATTTACCATACGGAAGTAAATCTGCCGTCGTTGTTGCAATTCCGTCAATCCCTGTCTGAATCGTCTTAACTGTCTCGTTCTTTTTGTATAGCTTTCCTTCTACCAGAACCGAATTTTCGTTCAAAGAAATAATTGCAAATGCAGTATCTTTTAATGTGGCACTTCCCTGTGCTTTGGTATCTTTTGTCTCTAAATCACGTTTCTGAATCTTCACACCACCTCGGATTACCTGGTCAGATACGGAATACTGGTTGCTTCCGGAAAGAACTGCAAGTTCTCCGTCCTCTGTGATCTGTGTCAGATACATTCCTTTTATCTGTTCTGTACTGTCTCCTGCCTGCATATAAGCTCCGTCCAGTAAATATCCGTCTGGTGCTTTTGTCTCCTCAACAGTCAGTGTTCCAAGTGGTAATACGCTTTTTTCATTCTGAATGTAAAATGCATCTCCCGATACTTTGTAAGCATCTGACAGTTTTGTCACATAATGAATACTTCCGTCACTGCTCTTTTCTGCCACCGTTTTTGTAACCCAGGTACGTGTTGCTTTCTCTGGTAAGTTATCTTTTGTATAAAATCCGTCATAATAATGCCAGGTAAACTCTGCTCCTGACAGTGCTGCATTTCCCTGTGCGGTTGCTTTTCCTGTCTCCATATCAATCTTGAACAGATCTACCAATGTCTCTGTTACTTTCGGAACATCGGAAACATTTAATACGGCTGTCTTTCCGGCTTCAACTTTCAGACTGCGTACTGTCGTATCCAGCTTATATCCTTTCGGTGCAGAAAGCTCTTTGATATAAACAGTCCCTGCAGTCACTTCAACTTCATTCGTATCGCCATTTTCATTTGTTGTAAGTGTTCCAATCTGATTACTACAATTCTGGTCTAAAAATATGCCAAAGGTTGCTCCAACAATGGAATACATCGCATTTCCATTTGTGACAATCTCATTTGCAGTTGTCTTTTTTACCTTCGCATTTCCGACATTCAGTTCTGCCCAAAACTGTCCAAGATCCTGTCCTTCACCAGTATAGATATATCCGCTACATTTATAGCGACCTTTGTTTGCCTGTACAAATGCTCTCGCTCCTGCATACACTTCATTCTGAATATCCTGTGAAATCTCAGAATATGCAGCTCTGACATTATCGCACTTCCAGCCCAACTGTTCACTGAGTCTCTGCCATACTACACACTGTTCCAGCAGATATCCCTGATTTGCATTCAGGTTACTATGACTGCCTCTATACTGCTTTACATACTCCAGTGACAATGCCACATCTTCGATCTGTGCAGCACTCATGCTAGCACTTGCATCGTGTCTAGTTTTATACCCATTTTTGAATCCGGTGTTAATATCTACACAATAGGCGGTTTCGCCCTCTACTCGCATGTGACCTTCATTGAATGTAGAATGAATGGTTCCATCATTCATCACATGTTCAATATATCCGACTCTCTCTGAGGACTCTGTCCAATACTGTGTTTCTGCTGCGTGAACCGATGTAGTCGGTAATGCAGTTAAAATCGTGGTCAGGGCAAGAATCCCTGTACACACTCGTTTCCATATCTTCTTCATTTTCTACAATTCCTTTCTTTTCAATCAAAAAAAGACGTCCGTCTGGAACGCCTGCCGTTGCTTTATGCTGTTTGCTCCCTGCTGTCATGCAGGGTATGGGAATCTCTGACCTGCCGAAAGAGAAGATGTTCCCGGCTCCTTATTGTCTTTTCGGCTGGTAATCTGCTGGTAAACCAAAGGGGTAGGGTGTGGGGAGGGGAAAACAGAAAAAGGCTGATTTCTCATTGACCGCCAACGGATAGACTTCTCCCTTGGTGTCAAAATGCCTATCGTTCCCTGCTTTTTTCCCGTTTCCGGTATAATTCCAGTGCTTTGATAATGGTTTCTTCCATTTTCTGCTGTGTAGTTCCCGATGGAAAGTATTTTTTCAGTCGATTCTTCGGGATTTTCCACTGCTCTACCTGATTTGGCTTTTCCTCTGACATAATCGACAGCAAAACATCTTCATTCAACCTGCCTTCTGCTGAAAATTTGCGGATTTTAATTGCCTGTGCATGACTTGGGGTACAAGCCTCCGACTCCATGATGTCGTACAATATCTCCTGTTCCACTTTCGGCAAATAAGACAGCTCCACCGCCGGACGCATAGAAATCTTTTTGTCATCGACCATTTCTAGGATTTCCGGGACAAGTTCTGTAAGGCGGATATATCGGCGGATTTGGTCTTGACTTTCTCCAACTTGTTCACCTAATATTTCTCTTGAAGTCTTTCCACGAAATTCCTGTGCCACTGGCACAGAATTTTTTCTTGGACGTCCAGCTTGTCTCTTCATAGCCTCTAGTTTCATCTTATATGCAAATGCCTTTTCGGATGGTAAGATTTCTTCTCGCTGAAGATTGCTGTCAACCATGACAATGACTGCTTGGTCATCGCTAAGATTTCTTACAATACATGGCATTGTCTCTTTTCCTGCCAATTCACTTGCCATTTTTCTGCGGTGTCCAGAAATCATTTCATACCCACCCGTTGGCTTTTCCCTGACAAGTGCAGGCACTAATACACCATGATCACGAACACTCTCAATTGTTTCCAACATCTTATCATCCATTTTTACCTTAAACGGATGATTCGGGAAGTCTGTAATTTCATAAATAGAAATATTTTTTACATATTCCTGGTTCTTCTGGTCTCTTTCTTCTTGCGTTGTAAAAAGATCATCGGCTGAGGGAAGATTCATGTTTATTTCTCTGCTTTTCGCCACATTGAATCACCTCCCTCGTAAATTCTGCATACGCCTTTGCAACAGTTCCATTCTTGTCATACTCATAAATGCTCTTTCCTGCTGCACTGCTTTCTGCTGCTGTGATAGCCACTGGAATAACAGTTTTGAAAATCCTAATATGCTTTCCATAATTCTCTCTAAGGCTAGTCTCTGTTGTCCTTGCAAGTTTTGTTCTCATATCTGCAAGTGTCAGCAATACTCCATCAATCTTCAGATTAGGATTTAGCTGTCTTTGCACCTTACCGATTGTTTTCATTAACTGTGTCATGCCCTTTAGTGGAAGATAATGAGCCTGCACTGGAACAATTACACTATCTGCGGCAACTAACGCATTGATGGTCAACATTCCCAAACTAGGCATACAATCAATCAGGATATAATCATAATCCTTTTTCAAATCTGACAGATACAGCTTTAAAGTCTGCTCTCTGCTCATGGCATTTACCAGTGAGATTTCCATGCCCGATAGCTCAATGTTGGTTGGAATAATATCTACTCCTTCTTCATGGTGTAAAATGCCTTCATTATACACAAACGGTTCGTCTTGTAATATCTTCTTCATTTGTGTTTCCAATGTAATAGGAATACTGTCTGCATTTGTCCAACCCAATGCAGTTGTTAAATCCCCCTGTGGATCAGCATCGACCAATAATACTTTTCGCCCCTGATGTGCAAGACCAATTCCCAGATTTAATGTTGTTGTGGTCTTTGCTGTTCCTCCCTTCTGATTTGCAAGGGCGATTACTTTACACTTAGTCATATGGTTTCCTCCTTCCTCGAAAAATTTAATAGCCAATTCGTTTTATGGGACTGGCTATGTACAAAAATGGGCATGAAAAAAGCCGACTGACTCGTAAGTTGAATCAATCGGCTATGTATTTACTTTATCCAATATTACAAGAGCGGATTTATATAAACTTTAACCTTTAAATCATTCTGTGACATTGCTTCTAAATCTTTTATTAATCCATGCGGATTACTCAATTGATTATCTGCATCATATATAAAACATATTAATGTATCACATGAGTCTTTATACCTGCCAATATCTACAAGCAACTCTTCTCCAATCTTTTTATCCTTCAACCCCTTTCTTGTCATTTTTGTTTCTATGTACATATTATATTCCGGTAAATAAAAATCAATTCTTGAATTTCCTCCTGCATACATAGGTGTACATACTTCTGGGCGAACATCATCTACAAACAGCCATAATACTCCTTCCAATAAATCTTGTACATCATATTCATCTTTAATTTTTATAGTTTCTCTAGAATCATGTCGCGATTCAAGACTTTTCGCAAACCTACTAAAATGCATAAATATAGAATCTAATATCATATCTATTGGAAGTTTATCTTTTTTTTCATGATCATCATTATTTTCAAGTCCTTCAAAAGATTTTAAAATTCCCATTAATCATTAAATGTTTTTTCAAGATTACCATTAGCATTTTTGGATTTATTAACAAAATTATGTGTCAACTGATTATCTGGAAATTTATTTAATAATACTTGTGAACAAGTCATTAACCAAGTAGCATACTCTTCTCCCGAAATAATTATTCCCAGTTGGGTATCCTTTTCACATTTTTACTTTACCTCATATCCTTGTACTATCAATTCTTTTATCATTCTATATACCTCATTCTTATTTCGACCATTCTTATAGCCTTCAGCTATAAGAATTATTCAACCTATACCTAGCAATTTTTTACTTTGCTATTTAAAACGTAATCAACAAAAAGTCATAAAACCTCTTCATCCACCCGCTTTTCACCTATACTCTCACCACTACCACTTCCACAACATCTGGATGTTCAACCACCCACTCACCACAAAATATCACCTGTTTTTCAGCCTCCGTCTACTAGGAGACAAAATATTCCACTGCGTTCTCAGGGAAGAATTCTTTCATCTCACCGTAAAGCTGCGCCGCGAGAGTTTTGTTGTGGGCGAGGATAAGGGTTGGTTTGTTTAGCTGCTGGATAACATTTGCCATGGTAAATGTCTTGCCGGAACCGGTGACACCCAGTAAAGTTTCGAACTGGTTGCCTTCTTTAAAGCCTCTGGCCAGACGTTCAATTGCCTGAGGCTGATCGCCAGTTGGCTTGTACTCGGAATGCAATTCAAAATGATCCATAATATTCTCCTGTTTTAATCAAATTTCACTTATCAAAAATTGAAATATGTTTAATATGGTTATATTTTCAGTATATCATCCCATATAAAAAAAGTACAGAGCAAGCGAATACCTGTTCTGTACTTTAACGTGTCGCGTTACTGTTCACTCTGGCTGCCTAAAACCGAACAAATAGTCTTCTCAACTTTTTCTGCATCAACAGGTTTTGCAATATGTCCGTTCATTCCTTTTGCCAGTGCCTTTTTTCTGTCTTCCTCAAAGGCATTGGCTGTCATGGCTATGATTGGAATAGTGGCTTTGTCTTTATCTGACAGTCCGCGGATCATCTCAGTTGCCCTGTAGCCGTCCATGTTCGGCATCTGAATATCCATAAGGATCAGGTCATAGGTGCCTGCCGGTTTCTGTTCTATCCTTGACACACATTGAACTCCATCCTCAACACGGTCAACTATAAGTCCCATATCCTCCAGGATAAACTCTGCGATTTCCGCATTCAGATCATTATCCTCTGCAAGCAAAATATGTTTTCCGCTGATCCTGGTTTCATCCATATCTGAAAATTTTTCCGTAGCCCGTTCATAGTAACTCTTATCAGCAATCCTGTATTCCAGGGTAACTGTAAATTTACTTCCTTCTCCCTGCTTACTTTCTACTTCAATAGTTCCGTACATCATATCAATATACTTTTTTATGATCGGCATTCCCAGACCTGTTCCCGCAATCTTTCCGTCTGTTGTATTTCGTTCCCTGGCAAAAGCCTCAAAGAGAGATGGAAGGAATTCTTCGCTCATTCCGATACCTGTATCAATTACCTGAGTCCGTATCCGCACATAGTCTTTCCTGTCACAGTCAAGCTCTGTGATCCTTATGGTAACTCTTCCCCCTGAAGCTGTATATTTTACCGCATTACTGATCAGATTGAGGAAAATTTCCTTGTTCTTCGTCTCATCGCAGATTACGTGCTCATGCTTGACATCGTATTCCATCTTAAGGTGAATACCTTTTTTCTCCGCTTCCGCCTGGAAAATTTTGTAAATTCCCTGATAAATATCTCTGATCTTCACATAATCTTCATCCAGTTCCACCTTACCGCTTTCAATCCGGGCCATGTCCAGCACATTATTGATAATAGACAGCAGCAGATTTCCGGACTGTTCCATCTTCTCCTGATAATCCATAAGCTTGGGATCAGTCAATTCCCTTTTCATCAGCTCACTGTATCCCAGCAGGGCATTCATGGGTGTCCGGATATCGTGAGACATATTGAAAAGGAAATCTGATTTGGCGGCATTGGCCTTTTCTGCCTGAATCTGGGCTTTTCTTGCTTTTATCAGCAGGTAAACTATAATCCACACAATGACCAGAACCGCACCTATAAAACCAATGGAAACTACCAGCAGATTATCCTTTATGTATTCTGTCAGAGTAACCTTTCCCGGTTCATTTTCATATACGTAAAACTGACTGGAAAGTCTGGAATCAGGCAGTGTCTGAATGGTTTTATTCAGGATATTCATTAATGTTGTGTTTTCCCTGGTGACCGCAAAGCAGGAAGTACTGGATTTCGTAAGAAAAACGCTGCGCATTTTGCTGTCTGCCAGTATCTTTAATGACTGTCCTGCCTTCACAACAAAGCAGTCTGCCTCGCCGCTTTGAACTGCTTTCTCGACCTCAGCAGATGTGTCATATTCCCTTATTTTCCAGGAAGGATAATTAAAGGAAATATACCACTTCCCCAGCAGATTGCCCCTGCTCACTGCCACTGTGTTCTCCCCATTTTCATCAAACTTCTCAACACCGGTGAGCACTGCAACATTAACTTCAAAAACAGTATTTGACAATATAATATCGTTCTGCTCAGCTTCATACGGATTCTGGTTCATATGAAAAATCATATCAATCCTGTTATCCTTTAATGCCTGCAGTTCTTCCTCCTGGGAATCAAAGCCTGTCAGTTGAAATTCTATGGCTTGTTCCCCCAGACAACCGGAAGCCAGGCTGACATAATCGTTAATAATTCCTACCGTTTCCCCTGACTCTGTATCTGCAAAGCTGACACCCACATCATTTTTCAGATATCCAATCCTGACCGCCCCATGCTGTTCCAGCCAGTTCTGCTCCTCATCCGTAAGAGTTTCAAGGGAATTTGCAGAGAGATACCTTTTATAAAGATCGTCTGTATAAAAAGCATTCTCCCTCTCTATCTTCTACATTACCTGATCCAGTTCCTCTTTCAGATCCGGACGTTTTTTACTGATTGCAAAATAATTATAGGAACCGCCGATTAGAAGGACAGCAGAAATGTTGTCTCTTTCCCACTGTGGAGATTCATTTAAAACAAATCCGTCAATTTCATGATTTTGCAATTTCTGACGGACATCATCTGCACCAGTAATATCAACCTGCTGCGCGCTCACTCCATGGCTTTTCTCCCACTCATGGAACATTCTGGCAGGAACTGAATCCGGCAACATCCCGATTCTTTTCCCATTTAATGTAGACAGATCTGAAGTTGAGATGTCTGTATGAGCAGGATCCACATAGAGGTAATATTTATCCTCGCCCATAGGCAGTTCTGAAAATAGCATGGAATCGGAACGTTCCTCTGCATAGGAGATGCCTCCCAGCAGATCGATCTCTCCTTTTTTCAGCATACTCATCAGTTCTGCCCAGCTTCCCTCCACATATTCATACTTCCAACCTGTATGCGCAGCCACTGCCTGCTGATATTCGTAACTGTAGCCTCTCCTCCGACCGTCTGGTCCTGTGGTGTTATAGGTTCCTTCATACCAGCCTACTCTGACTGTCCTGTATTTTGCTTCCTCTGCTGATACAGGAAGGGGAATCACAGTAATATATAAAATAAGACATAATAAAATGCAGATATATCTCTGTACACTTAATTTGAACTTTTTCATATAACTTTCTCCAAATTATTCTGTGTCTGCCCGGTGAGGATGTCCCAACAGATTGTTACCTTTTTCATTTACTTCACCCGGGTTATGGAAACGTGTAACATGCTCCTGCAGATATCATACCTTATTTTCCGTCATTGCAACAGCCCTATATTTATTTTTTATACCTGTTTTTCAGTTTTCAGATAATCTTTCCCTGCCAAAATTCAATACCTAATGTGTCGACAAATTAATTCTTGCAACAATCTTGCAGGATAAATTTTCTATTTCAAGGCTGAGGAAGGAGATGTAACACTGGCATAATCATTTGTACGCGAGTCCCCACCCACTGCTTATTGCTTTTCGCAATTGAAGCAGGGGACTTACTTGATT
>ERZ827186.2977-NODE-2977-length-10526-cov-2.816636_pt1 | contig 10526 bp, 8 predicted proteins | sample MGYA00519918_ERZ827186 | MGnify/ENA primary metagenome ERZ827186 (study PRJEB31778, sample SAMEA3449275) | human gut metagenome | biome: human gut; feature: human-associated habitat; material: faeces | place: United Kingdom | collected 2010/2012 ... | reverse complement strand
AAATCTTCGCATAAAAAGGAGAACAATCAAAATGAAAAAGAAACTGATCGCACTGCTGCTGGTCATTGCGGTCATCTACCTCTTCCTGCAGGATTTCCGGGCGACTTTCGTTCCATTGATCGTGATTCCTGTGGCATTGATCGGCGCTTTCATGCTTTTCCCGCTGTTCGGATTTTCTGTCAATGTGTTCTCCCTGCTGGGTCTTGTGTTGGCCATCGGACTGGTCGTCGACGATGCCATCGTCGTCGTGGAAGCGGTACAGGTCAACCTGGAACAAGGCATGAAAGCCAAAGAGGCGACACAGGCGGCGATGAAAAGCGTATCGTCGTCGATCGTCGCGATGACTACCGTCCTGATGGCCGTCTTCCTACCCGTCGGACTGATGCCGGGAGCCGCCGGAAAACTGTACCAGCAATTCGCGATCACGATTGCCATTACGGTTTGCATCTCCGGGATCAACGCACTGTCGTTGACACCGGCCCTCTGTTCCCTGTTGCTCCGTCCGAAACGGCAAGCCGAGCGAAAAGGCTTTCTCGGCTGGTTCAACCGGACTTTTAAAAAGAGTGTCGACGATTACCTGAAAACCAGCAACGTCATTATCCGGCACAGCGCACGTACGCTGGTCTTGATCGGCATCGTCGTCGCGGTCGTCCTGCTGTTCGTCAAAACAGTGCCGACAGGATTTCTCCCCGATGAAGACCAGGGTTACCTGATGGCCGATATCCAACTGCCGAACGCCGCTTCGCTGGGACGCACGCAGGAAGTGATCGACCAGCTTCAGGAGGTGCTCAGCAAAAACGACAACATCCAGTCGGTGACGGCGGCGGCCGGTTTCAGCCTCCTGTCCGGAACCGAAGCACCCAACAGCGGATTGGTTTTCATCCGGCTCAAAGATTACAAACAGCGTAAAATGACGGCTGACGAAATTTCGGACATGCTGAACGGGGAACTGTACGAAGCGATCAATTCTGCGGAAGTGTTCACCTTCGGACCTCCTTCGATTCCCGGATTGGGTCCAGGTTCCGGCTTTACGATCATGATCCAGGATAAAGGCGGCAACACGCCCCAATACCTGGCGCAATACACCGATAAATTTATCGGAGAAGCCCGGAAACGCCCGGAAATCGCATCCATCAGCACGCTTTACCAGGCCGATATTCCGCAAAAGGCTATCCGGATCAACAACGAAAAGGTGCTCAAAGCCGGCGTATCGCTACAAGACCTGCACGAGAAGATATCGGCCTACCTGGGCGGAAGCTATGTCAACAACTTCAACCGCTTCGGACGCATGTACCAAACCTATATACAGGCTGCCAGCGAGTACCGGCTCACGCAGTCCGACCTGGATCTGTTCTACATCACGAACAACCGGGGAGAGAGCTTGCCCATCGCCTCGTTCATTACCGTCAAAGACACTACCGGCCCCCAATACACCAACCGCTTCAACCTGTACCGGGCCGCTTCGGTGACCGGGCAGCCCGCCAAAGGCTATTCGACCGGCGAAACGATGCAGGCCCTCGAAGAGGTAGCCGCCCGGGTACTTCCCTCCGACATGGGGTACGCATGGAGCAACATGTCCTACCAGGACGCGCACACCACCGGCGAAGCCACGGTTTTCCTCTACGCCATAATTTTCATCTTCCTGATTCTGGCCGCGCTTTACGAAAGCTGGTCGCTGCCGCTGAGCATTATTCTCGGCATTCCGTTCGCGGTTTTCGGCGCCATGTTGTTCATCTTCCTCGGCCATTTGCTGAATCCGAAGTACATCAACGACATCTTCCTGCAGGTATCGCTGATCATGCTGATCGGGTTGGCCGCCAAGAATGCGATCCTGATCGTCGAATATGCCAAAGCAAAATTCGACGAGGGTCTTTCGCTCAGGGATGCGGCGATCGAAGGCGCCCGTTTGCGGGTGCGCCCCGTCATTATGACGGCATTCGCCTTCCTGATGGGCGTAATTCCGCTGATCTTCGCTACGGGCAGCAATGCCGTCGCACGCAACGTCATGGGTCTCGGACTCTTCGGCGGTATGCTGATCGCCACGCTGATCGGCATATTCGCTTACCCGGCCCTGTTCGTATGGATCGGCAAGATCGGCAAATACGAACAGAAGCGAACGGCCAAACAACAAGAAATAACAAACAGCGAACACCATGAATAACAAACATATCCTTACATGGGCCGCAACCATCCTGTTCTTTGGAGGTTGCGCGGTCGGACCGAAATTTAAGACTCCGGTCGTCGAAACACCCCCGGAATATCTCGGGTCGGTCAACGATTCAACCGAAGACCTGCTCTGGTGGAAAATTTTTAACGACACCACGCTTTCGCGGCTCATCGACCGGGCCGTGCAGAACAACCGCAACGTCGGCATGGCCCTTTCGCGCGTAGAGCAGGCCCGGCTGAACCTGAAGGCCACCCAGAGCCAATATTGGCCATCGTTGCAGTATTCACTGCAAGCACAGTACGGCAACGAAACTTACATCGGAACAAAGAGCGACAAGCTGGAGCAATCTTATATTTTCCGTCCGACGCTTACCTGGGAATTGGGCCTATTCGGCAAAGTCCGCCGGATGGCCGAAGCCGACCGCAACCAGCTTCTGGCCACGACGGAAGCCGCCCGCGGGGTCAAACTCGCCCTGATCGCCGAAGTAGCCACCACCTATTTCACGTACCTGCAATACGAGTACGCGTTGCAAATTGCAGAATCGACCTATGCTTCGCGCAAAAGTTCCTATGAACTGACCCGCCAGAGTTATGGGATCGGCACGGTTTCCGACCTGGATATGAAACAGGCCGAAAGTGCGCTGGCAGCCGCAGAAGCAGCCGTTCCGCAATACCGCCGGGGTAAACAGGAGGCCATGTATGCGCTCAGTTTGCTGATGGGTGAAAACCCCTCGAATCTATCCGGCACGCATGCTTCATTGATGCAGCAACACCTGCCGGGGGATATTCCTGCGGGATTGCCGTCCGACCTGCTGACCCGGCGGCCTGATATTATGGAGGCCTACTATCAGGTGGCCGCTTCGAATGCACAGATCGGCGTCGCGCAGGCGATGCGTTTTCCATCCATTGCCATCACGGGAGCCGGCGGCCTGCTGAGCGAAGAGTTCAAAAAATTATTCGACAGCAAAGCCTGGATGTGGTCCGCAGCAGGTTCCCTCACCGGTCCGATTTTCAGTTTCGGAGCCAACAAGAGGCGGGTACAGGTGGCCCGTGAGAAGAACAAAGAGACGATCCTCAATTATGAGCAGAGTTATCTGCAGGCCATGAACGACGTGGAAACCGCGTTGAGCGACGTGCAGAACTACCGTCAGCAAACCGTTGCGCTGAAGGCGACGATCGACGCGGTGCAGCACAGCTACGATCTCTCGCAACAGCTTTACCGCCTGGGACAGGTAAGCTACCTGAACGTGCTGGACGCCGAGCGTACGCTGTTCGACGCACAAATGAACTATGCCGCGACGCTGGGCGCCTATCTGGGCAGTTATGCGACACTATACAAAGCGCTCGGGGGCGGCTGGACTACCCCCGAAGAGTTGTTACAGGCCGAGCAGGCCCGGAATTCCGAGTAATCGAACCCGGCTAAATCGTATAAGAATGTATTTGGATCAGATCATCCCGCATTACTGGACAAGTCCTACTGCCTGAGCCCAAGCGGTTTGCAGGTGAGCAACGTTATAGCCCGGGAAATTCGTACGTGGAATATAGGTGGAGAGCCCGCAAAAACGGGTACACGGGAAGGCGTGAGTGCCGTTATACAAGCCAAATGCGCTGTAAATCCTGTCCGTATGATCCGTATAGACCACCGTTTGGGCCAATTGCCGCTGGAACGCTTCAAACTGTGAAGTGCCGGATGCAAACTGCGAAAGGTAATCCTCGAGATCGTAAAAAACGTGATTCGGCAGCAATTCCAGATATTGCACGCTACCGGCGTCGACCACAGGGGCCGGATTCAGCGCGAACACATCCCTGGCCGCGGAAGCCAGCGCATCCATTTCTGAGGTTTTAATCAGCGCGATCGATGCCGATCCGCCATTTTCCGGCGTCGTCAGGTTTCGGTAGTGATCGACAAAGGCGGAGCAGATCGCCTGCGGGTCGAGAGTTTCCCTGAAAAAGAGCGGGGCCACAGTACCGTAAGGGAATCCGTCCCCCATAATTTCGGTGGGCGATGCAATGATGTACTGGGCTGCATGTCTCAAATCATAGGCGACTTCGACGCAGGACATGAAACATGCATCGAATATCAGGAAATCCAGTTTACGATCCTTGGGCAGTATAGCCGCCATATCGGGAATTTCCATTTCGGACGAGCCGTCGGCCCCGAATGTTTTGGTCACCAAGGCATCTCCCATCGGCCGCCACAACTCCTTTTCCGAGCCGCTCACGGCCGTTCCGGACACATCCCCGCTTTCCGGCCGGCTGCGCATTCCTTGTATATTCAGGTCCGAGGGCACCCACCCTTTGCCGTGCGACCACAGCACCAATCCGTACGATTTCGCCGGATACTTTTGCATGGAAGTATTCAACACGCGCTGCAACACTTCGGTAGAAGCGGAGTTTTCCACTCCGTACTTTTCGACAACGGTTTTCGTCTTTCCGTCTCCTTCGATCTTGTAGAGGGTAGCACCTTCGCTCGGAAGGTCGATATAGACAAGCATATTGCCCTTCAAACCGTCCATCGCACGTACGATCTGGCCCAGGTTTTTATTTCCGAAGTCGCCATTCCAGGTCAGGGAATTGTCCGCAGCCATATAGACCAACACCGTACGGTCGGCTGTTTGGGGGGGATCGGGCGTAGGATCGTTTTTACACGAGGCGAATCCCCCCAGCGACACGACGACCAAACACCAGTATATTAATCTCTGCTTCATCTCTGTTCATTTTCAATTCGATGATTCCGGAGGCATTCCCAATCATTTCTCCGCCACAGAATCCATCGCAAAATTCTTACCAGGAACGGCCGCCGCCGCCCCCGCCGGACATTCCTCCGCCAAAGCCGCCGAAACCACCACCTCCACTGAAACCGCCCCCACCGCCGATAATCACGGGCGGTATCCACATGCCCCGACGGCCGCCGCTATTGCCGGTGCCGTCGCCACCTTTACCCCGGCCACCGCGCGAAAGCAGGGCAAATACGATAAAGACGATGAACAGAATCAACCCACCGGTCAGGCCGGCCGGATCTCCCTGTTTGCCGTAGGCATCGGCCGTGAATTCGCCTTCGGTCAGTTTCATCAGCACGGTTGCAGCCCGGTCGATACCCGCATAATAATCTCCCTTGCGGAATTCGGGCAGCATCTCCGTGTCGATAATCCGTCCGGCGGTAATGTCGGGAACCACACCCTCCAGACCGTATCCGACCGAAATGAACACCTGGCCGTTCGAAGCGGCCGTCTTAGGCTTGACCAAAATTAAGATTCCGTTATCCTTACCCTTCCGGCCGATCCCCCATTTGTCATAAAGGCGCTGCGCATAGTCCCCCGGTGCATATCCGTCGAGGTCGTCCACCGCAACCACAGCAATCTGCGTGGATGTCTTGCGGTCGAATGCCTCCAACTTTTGTTCCAATGCATTTTGTTGCTCCGATGTCAAAAGCCCGACAAAATCATTGACCAGCCGGGGCGGGGACATCGGTTCGGGCAGGTTTTGCCCGGCCGCCCCGACCACACCCAGCAGGCTCGCACATAGCAGTATGAAAAGCCGTTTCAGCATAACGGTCCGCTGTCGTGTCATGTTATTCGTTCGTCCGATCACCGTTCTCCCTGCCTTACTCAAAACTTACCGCCGGAGCATTCTGTGCGCCTTCCTGGGCTTCGAAATAACCCATCGGAGCGAAACCGAACATTCCGGAAAGCAGGTTACGCGGGAACATTTTAATATAAGTATTGAAATCACGGGCCGATTCGTTGTACTTGCGGCGCTCGACCGCGATCCGGTTCTCCGTCCCTTCGAGCTGCGTCTGCAAGTCGAGGAAATTCTGGTTCGCTTTCAGGTCGGGATAATTCTCGCTGATCGCCATCAGGCGGCTCAGTGCGGAAGAGAGTTCCCCCTGGGCCTGCACATACTTGGCCATAGCCGCGGCATCGTCGATATTGAGCTGTGTCTGTGTCGCCTTGGCACGTGCCTCCACCACCTGCGTAAAGGTCGACTCCTCATGCTTGGCATACCCTTTTACCGTATTGACCAAATTGGGGATCAGGTCGGCGCGGCGCTGATACTGGTTCTCGATATTGCCCAACTGAGCCTGTACCGCCTCGCTGCGGGTTACCATATCGTTGTAGGTGCCTTTGAACCATGAAAACAGCATCAGTACGACGACGACCACAACGGCCAGTATAATCCATCCTTTCTTTTTCATTTCGCTTTCTATCGTTTAATTTTTATGATTATCGATTCTCATTATGTATGCAAGTATTCCATCAATGTACAGGGGTGATCCGTTTTTTAATCGGAATCCCGTTGAATTCCCATCCGGTCGGCTTTTTCTGCGGCATTTTTTCGGGCCGGCGCCAGTACATCCGTTCAAAATTGAAGTAATAGCCCTTCACGCCGCCCGGCTGCCGGACCAGCAACGGGACATACTCGGTCGTTCGGCTGACTACGCGCCGCGTACCGTAATCCTGTCCCAGGTAAGCCATCATGTCGGTGGCATGCGCGAAGGTCAGTACATGCCACGGCGAGGTCTCTTTGAGGCCAGTACCCGACGACATAATCGTCTTGGCGATCATCTGCAAGCGGTGGTAATTGATCTGTTCCTGCACCTTGTTGCCGATCGCGCCGTACCCGTAAATCAGGAAATTGAGGTTGCCAGGACTGAACGGATCGAAGCGCATCACCTCGTTGGCATAATCGACGATCTGTTCGGCATTCTCGAGCGTCAGGCTGTCTTTGGTCTGGGCGACCAACAACAACAGTTTATCCTTTACCTCCGGTTTATCGAAAGGTTCGTATTCGGGCTGCCAGGCATAGCCGTAATAGAGATGCCGGTATTCGTCGAGCGTCAGCGTGGTATCGCCGGCCATGTAGCGCATAAACAACGACGGATAGTAATTCGACGACTGGCCGTTCATGATATCTTTCAGGATAGCATCGTTATCGGGCGCCTGAGGTTCCGTCTCCTGGGCGGAAAGGGTTGCGGCGGAGCCTATCAGCAAAGAGGCCGCAAACAGGGCAAAAAGGTGGATTCTTCTGATCATATGCAATATTTGTCCATACCGCTGTTATAACGGTAAAAGTATAAATTTATTTGCAAACTCCTGCAAAAACCGGGCAATCCGTCTCCCGGGACGCAACACGGGCGGAGAAAACCGTTTCTCCGCCCGCCTGCCGCCGGATGGCAGCCAAATTCTGTGTAATTATCTAATGCAAAAATTCACAATCCGAACTAATTCCTAATCTGCCACTGAGAACTGGTAGATACACCGGCTCTGGTAAGGTTGTCCGGGATTGAGCAGCACGGACGGCCATGAGGGATGGTTCGGTGAATCGGGCGCATGCTGAGATTCGAGGCAGATCGCTCCGCGGTAGGGATAGGTAATGCCTTTCTTCCCGACGTGAGTTCCATCCTGGTAATTACCCGAATAGACCTGCAGGCCGGGCTCCGTCGTGAATACCTCCAACACGATCCCCGTAGCGGGAGATATCAATCGGGCGGCAGGCTTAGTGATGTCACCTCCCGTGTTCAGCACCCAGTTGTGGTCGTAACCGATGCCGTTCCGGATTTGTACGCAATCGGTACTATCGAGCGCCTGCCCTACCGGTTTGGGCGACGTGAAATCGAACGGCGAGCCCTTCACCGCTATCGGATCGCCGATCGGAATAGCGAGCGAATCGATCGGAGTGATCGAATCGGCTGCGATCCACAAGGTATGGTCGGTAATCTTCGTCGACGGATCACCCGAAAGATTGAAATAGGAATGGTTCGTCAGGTTGATAATGGTCTTCTGGTCCGTTGTAGCGGTATAACTGATATCCAGTGCATTGTCATCGGTTAATTTATACGTCACCTGGGCTTGGACAGTCCCCGGAAAGCAAGATTCCCCGTCCGGAGAGACATAGGTCAGCACGAGGGTCGAAGAATCAGGCTGGACCGCATCGAATACCCGGTCGGCCCATCCACGCAGGCCTCCGTGCAGCGTGTTGCCGTGATCGTTGAGTTCGAGTTGAATCGTATCGTTATCGATTGCAAAGCGACCTTTCGCGATCCGGTTGGCATAACGCCCGATCGTCGCTCCATAATTGCTCGGGTGCTTCAGGTAATCGGCAATGCTGTCGAAACCGAGTACGACATCGTACATCGCACCGCCTTTGCCGGGTGCCAGTACCGAAACCACACGCCCTCCGTAATTGGTCACGCAGACCTCCATACCGGAAGCGTTCGCCAACCGGTACAGATCGGTTTTCTTTCCGTCCACCTCGGCTTGGAAATCGCTTCGTTTCAGTCCGGATGCCGTTATCTCATCCTTCGGTTGCGGCGTGCAGGCCAACAAGCCGGCCACAGCCGCAAACAACATGATTCGCTTCATAATATAGGTTTAAAGGTTAGGTGCAGATCACTCCGGCTATAAAACGTTATTTCAAATCATACCGCCCGATCAGTTCTTTAAGCCTTTCGTTCAGCACAGCACTCGACCGCACCAGCGGCAAACGCAGGTTATTGCGAATCAGGCCGTAATAAGCCAAAGCGGCTTTGACACCGACGGGATTGCCTTCGGCAAACAGGGCGTCGGTCGCCTCCATCATCTCCAGGTGCAAACCCGCAGCGGCAGCCGTGTCGCCCTGCTGCAACAGGTGTACCATGCGGCAGAATTTTCCGGGATAGGCATTCACGGCGACCGAAATCACGCCGTCCCCACCCATAGCCATCAGAGGCAGCGTTAAGTTGTCATCCCCCGAGATCACCAGAAAACCTTCGGGCCGGTCACGCAGAATATACGCCATTTGCGAAAGGTTACCCGATGCCTCTTTTACGGCAATGATATTTTTGCATTCGCGGGCCAGGCGCAACGTCGTCTCGGCAGTCATGTTCACGCCGGTGCGGCCCGGAATATTGTACATGACCACCGGACGTGGCGACACCCCGGCAATCGCCTTGTAATGCTGGTAAATTCCCTCCTGCGAAGGCTTGTTGTAGTATGGTGCAACGGATAAAACGGCATCGATACCGGTAAAATCGAAATGGCGGATATGGTCGACCACTTCGGCCGTACAGTTACCGCCGATCCCGATCACAACCGGCATCCGGCCTCCGTTTTTGCTTACGATGAATTTCGTTACAGCCTCTTTTTCTGCCGCGGAAAGCGTCGGAGTTTCGGCTGTCGTACCGAGCACGACCAAATAATCCGCACCTCCTGCCGCCACCCGGTCCAGCAAGCGCTCCAGCGCTTCGAAATCCACGTCGCCGTTATCGTTGAACGGGGTGATCAATGCAACCCCTACCCCTTTAATGTTCGTTTTCATCGCAAATTGTTAATTTTTATGCAAATTTAACGTTTTTTTTAGAACAATGTTCCCTGCACCGAAACATTTCCGGTTTCCGTAGTCGGATTTTCATCCAACATACGCATAAAATCATCTTCACCGATCTGTTTTATACCCAATTTGCTCGCTTTTGCCAGCTTGGCCGGCCCGATATTTTGCCCGGCCAGCAGATAATCTACATTAGCCGATACTCCGCTGAGATTTTTACCCCCGTGACGCTCGATCAATTCTTTCAGCTGGTCACGGGAATGTTTTGCAAAAGTTCCGGAAATGACGAAATTCAATCCGGCCAACCGATCGGTCTCCCCTTCCTGTGCCTGAGCCCTGAACTGCAGGCCATTCGCCCGGAGCCGGTCTATAATGCGCATATTTTCGTCATCGGCAAAATACTCCTGAATACTTTGCGCGATTTTCTCCCCGACCTCCTCGGCATCAATCAGCGCTTCGGGTGCTGCATCGATCAAGGTATCTATGTTTTTAAACTGCCGGGCCAGGTTTTTAGCCGTTGTTTCACCGACAAACCGGATGCCGACTGCGAACAGCACCCGGTGAAACGGCACCTGTTTCGAAAGCTCGATATTGCGCAGAATGTTGTCCGCCGACTTTTCCCCCAACCGCGGCAGGCCGACCAAATCTTCCTTGCGAAGTTCATACAGGTCCGCGACATTATGCACCAAGCCGTTATCATAGAGCAATTGAACCGTTTCATCACCAAGTCCTTCGATATCCATCGCCTTGCGCGAAATGAAATGGACGATCCGTCCGACGATTTGCGGCGGGCAATGGCTCTGATTCGGACAGTAATGGCGTGCCTCTCCTTCGTATTTGACCAGCTCGGTACCGCATTCGGGACAGCGCGAAATGAATTCGAACGGACGGCTGCCGGCCGGGCGCTCGCTCAGTTCCACCCCCGTAATTTTCGGAATGATCTCGCCTCCTTTCTCCACATAAACCATGTCCTGCAGGCGGATATCAAGCAGGGCGATTTGCTCGGCATTGTGCAGCGAAGCCCGTTTGACAACCGTTCCGGCCAACTGCACGGG
>ERZ827186.2972-NODE-2972-length-10547-cov-4.047274_pt1 | contig 10547 bp, 7 predicted proteins | sample MGYA00519918_ERZ827186 | MGnify/ENA primary metagenome ERZ827186 (study PRJEB31778, sample SAMEA3449275) | human gut metagenome | biome: human gut; feature: human-associated habitat; material: faeces | place: United Kingdom | collected 2010/2012 ... | reverse complement strand
CTTTTCTCCCCTATCTTTTCTCTTGCGAGAGAAAAGATAGGGCCGTCGGAGACATACAGCAGATACAAATCTGCGACAACCTCTCAGTCTCGGCTGCGCCGAGCCAGCTCCCCTGAAAGGGGAGCCTTTGGGTATGCGTCCCATTTTTGCGGAAAAAGCCGTGCGCGCACTTGTAAAAGGGGAACGCATGTGATAAACTAATCCAGTTATGACGAAAATGAAGAAAACGGATAGATTTGGAGGGTGTCCCATGTAACAGCGGCGCTGCTTGGACTTAAAAAAACAGGATCTGGAGGAACATACATGGCATCCCTGAAAGAAGAAATCTCCCGGCGCAGAACCTTTGCGATCATCTCGCACCCCGACGCCGGTAAAACCACACTCACCGAAAAGCTCCTGCTCTACGGTGGGGCCATCCAGACCGCGGGTTCGGTCAAGGGCAAGCAGAGCGCCAAGCATGCGGTGTCCGACTGGATGGACATTGAAAAGCAGCGCGGTATTTCCGTTACCTCGTCTGTTCTGCAGTTCAACTATCAGGGCAAGTGCATCAACATTCTGGACACGCCCGGCCACCAGGACTTCAGTGAGGACACCTACCGCACCCTGATGGCGGCGGACTCCGCCGTCATGGTCATTGACGCCGCCAAGGGCGTTGAGGCCCAGACCATCAAGCTGTTCAAGGTCTGCACCCTGCGCCATATCCCCATTTTCACCTTCATCAACAAGATGGACCGCGAAGCCCGCGACCCGTTTGAACTGATGGAAAACATTGAGACGATCCTGGGCATCAAAACCTACCCGATGAACTGGCCCATCGGCTGCGGCAAAGAGTTCAAGGGCGTGTTTGACCGCGACACCCGCAAGGTGCTGGCTTTTGAAAGCGATGGCCGCGCCAACGGCGTGAAGATGGTGGACGAGATCACCGCCGAGCTGGGCGCACCCGAAATGGACGAATTGATCGGCGCGGCCAACCACCAGAAGCTGGCTGACGACATTGAGCTGCTGGATGGCGCCGCCGAAGAGTTTGACCTGGACGCTGTGCAGCACGGCCAGCTGAGCCCCGTATTCTTTGGCTCCGCGCTGACCAACTTTGGCGTGGAACCTTTCCTGAAAGAGTTCCTGCGCCTGACCCCGCCGCCACTGCCCCGCAAGGATGCCCCCACCGGCGATGTGGTGGATCCCTGCAGCGAGCAGTTCAGCGGCTTTGTGTTCAAAATCCAGGCCAACATGAACAAGAATCACCGCGACCGCATTGCGTTTTTGCGCATCTGCTCCGGCAAGTTTGAGCGCGGCATGGAAGCATTCCATGTGCAGGAGGGCAAGAACATCAAGCTTGCTACCGGCACCAGCCTGATGGCTGACGACCGTGCCATCGTGGATGAAGCCTATGCCGGCGATATCATCGGTCTGTTTGATCCGGGCATCTTCTCCATTGGCGATACGCTGTGCACCGGCAAGCAGCATGTGCAGTTTGCGGGCATCCCCACCTTTGCACCGGAACATTTTGCCCGCGTGACCCAGGTGGACACGATGAAGCGCAAGCAGTTTGTGAAAGGCATGGAGCAGATCGCACAGGAAGGCGCGATCCAGATTTTCCGCGACCTTGGCTCCGGTATGGAGGAAGTTATCGTCGGCGTGGTCGGCGTGCTGCAGCTGGAAGTGCTGGAATACCGCCTGCGCAACGAATATAACGTTGACATCCGTATGCAGACCCTGCCGTATGAGCACCTGCGCTGGATCATGAACGACCCGGACGAACTGGACCCCAAAACACTGGACCTGACCAGCGACACCCGCTGCATCGAGGACCTGAAGGGCAACCACCTGCTGCTGTTCGGCAGCCCGTGGAGCATCAACTGGGCCGAGCAGCACAACGAACAGCTGAAGCTTTCCGAGTTCGGCAACCTGACGTTCTGATTTTGTTTTGTAATTATGAAAAAGGCATTGCGGGCCGCGCGTCTGCAATGCCTTTTTTGCATCTTGCGGTTGCACATGGGGGCCAAAACGGGTATACTGAAAGAGTGTAATTTTGTCCTTTTGCAGAAAGGAGGCCGACCGGATGAAGGCTGACCGCTATTTGTTTGATGGTTCCCACCCATGCGCGCTGCGCAAGCTGCCCTGCGACAGCAAGGATGACCATGTAAAGAAAGAAGATATCCTGGCCAAAACTGCCGAAAATCTGGAAAAGATGGCCGCCCTGCAGGACGCCTTTTACGCCGATGGGCGCGAGGGCCTTGTGATCATTCTGCAGGCGCTGGATGCCGCCGGGAAGGACAGCACCGTAAAGCATGTGATGGGCGGCCTGAACCCCCAGGGTGTACAGGTAACCAGCTTCAAGCAGCCCACCAGCGAGGAACTGCACCACGACTTTTTGTGGCGGGTGAACAAAGTTCTGCCGCCCCGCGGCAGCATTGCCATTTTCAACCGCAGCTATTACGAGGACGTTCTGGTGGTGCAGGTCCACGACCTGCAAAAGACCTACCAGATGGCCCCGCGCGTGCTGGAAGACAGCAAGAAGGATTTTTTTGAAAAGCGCTACCGCCAGATCCGCAGCTATGAAGAATACCTGTACGAGAACAGCTACCGCGTGGTCAAAATCTTTCTGCACGTTTCCAAGGACGAACAGAAAAAGCGCTTTTTAGAGCGCATTGACCGCCCGGAAAAAAACTGGAAGTTCTCCTGCTCCGACCTGAAAGAGCGGATGCGTTTTGACGAATATCTGGATACCTTTGATGAAGTCATCACCGCAACCGCTACCAAGCACAGCCCGTGGTATGCCATCCCGGCTGACCAGAAATGGTACACCCGCTACCTGGTCAGCGAGATTGTACTGGATGCTTTGCAGAAGAGCTGCCACGAATACCCGGTGCTTTCGGACGAAGCAAAGGCCGAACTGCTGAACTGCAAGGCTGCGCTGGAACAGGAATAATGCCAAACGCTGCCGGGTGGATGTTCCCCCGGCAAGCCGCAAAAGGAGGGGCGCACTTTGCCGCCGATCCGCGTATTACAAATCATGCCCGCCATGGACGCCGGCGGCATGGAAACCTTTGTCATGAATGTCTACCGTGCCGTGGACCGCAGCCAGGTACAGTTTGACTTTTTGTACCACTATGATAAGTCCTGCTTTTATGATGCTGAAATTGAAGCCCTGGGCGGGCACATTACCAAGCTGACGGTGCGGCAGGACAATAATATCCCGAAATACCTGCATGACCTGCGCGCCTTTTTTACCGCGCACCCGGAATACAAGGTCATCCACGGGCATTACAGCGGCTTTGGCATGTTTTATAATGCCGTGGCCCGCCGCTGCGGGGTGCCGGTGCGGGCAGGCCACAGCCACAACACTGCCTATGAGCACAACCTGGTGGGCCAGCTGGACCGGCTGATGAGTTCCCGCTTTGACCACGACCTGACCCACCGCTTTGCCTGCAGCCAGCGCGCCGGGGAGATGCTGTACGGCAAACACCCGTTCACCGTGCTGCCCAACGGCATTATGACCGATGTGTTCGCCCTCCACGATCCCGCCGCCCGCGCCTTCCTGCGCGCTGAGCTTGGCGTGCAGGAAGGCGAAATTCTGTTTGGCCATGTGGGCCGTTTTTGTGAGCAGAAAAACCATGCCGGGCTGCTGCGCATTTTTGCCGGGGTCAGCCGCCGCATGCCCAACGCCCGGCTGGTGCTGATCGGCACCGGCGAGCTGGTTGATTCCACCCGTGCCCTTGCCCAGGAGCTTAACCTGAGCGACCGGGTAATTTTTGCCGGGGTGCGCAAGGATATGGCCGCGCTGTACCACGCCATGGATGTATTTTTGCTGCCCAGTTTGTTTGAGGGGCTGCCCGTTGTGCTGGTGGAAGCCCAGGCCGCCGGCCTGCCCTGCTTTGTGGCCGATACGGTGGACCCCGGCGCGGCGTTTGCCGGCAACATCCACTACCTACCCTTGCAGAATGAAGCCGCCTGGGCTGATTCCATTGCCGCGGCGGACCTGACCCGTGACCCCAACGCCCAGGCCAAAGCCATTGCCGCCGGATTTGATGTACACACCAGCGCGGGCATCCTGCAAAAATTTTACCTGGAGCAGACGCAGAAATATACAAAGGAGGTGCAGCCATGAGTGAAACCGAGCCCCAGTTCAAAGGCCCTGCCATTGCCGTGGTGGTGCCGGTACATAACGGCGCTGCGTTTTTGCAGCAGTGTCTGGCATCCCTGGCTGCGCAGACCTTTGGCGATTTTGCCTGTTTTGTGGTGGATGACGGTTCCACCGACGAAAGCGCCGAGCTTGCCGCCGCGTGGGAAAGCCGGGATGCCCGGTTTGTTGTGATCCACCAGCGCCAGAGCGGTGTTGCCGCCGCCCGCGCTGCCGGGGTGCGCGCGGGGCTGAACCTGAACGCCCGGTGGTTTGCCTTTTGTGATGCGGACGACTGCTACCACAAGCAGTTTTTGGATGCGCTGTACCGCGCTGCCCAAACCACCCGCTGCCAGATTTCCTGCTGCCGGTATGACTGCTTTACCGAGGATATTCCTCCGGAAAGCCCGCCGCCCAGCCAGACCACGGTGTTTCAGCCGCCCGCCCATCTGGATGCCCTGCTGCATGACCACCGGGTGGACTTTGGACTATGGAACAAGCTGTACGCCCACGAGCTGATCACCGCCGAGATCATGGACAACGGCCTTGCCTACAACGAAGACCTTGTGGCCAACTGGCAGATTTTCAGCGCGGCAGACGGCTGTGCCTATGTGGATTTTGCAGGCTACCATTACCGGCAGCACGCGGCTTCGGCCAGCCACCGTGCCCTGCCGCCGGAAAGCATTGACCAGCAGCGCCAGGCCGCCGTGTTCATCCGCGAGCATGCCAGCCCAGCCATCCAGCAGAGCGCCAACGCCTTTTATTACGAAAAGCTGGTCTACCTTGCCAGCATGATTTTGCGGCGGGACGATGCCGCCGCCTACCGCGTGCAGATCAACGAGCTGGGGGTGGGCATCCGCGCCGGGCTGCAGGACCCTAACCTTGGCCGCAACCCGCGGCTGCCGCTTGCCATCCGCGCGGCGGCGTGGGCAACCATCAACTGCCCGGTGCTGTGGCGCAAAGTGTGCCGTACCATGTTAAAAGACCGGCGCTGACTCCTTTTGCACAGGATAAACACCATGCGTATTTTATTTATACTGGATAGTGTGGAAAACCCAACCTCTGCCAATGTGCTGATGGCACAGCGTTTGGCAGGGGTGCTTTGTGCTGCCGGGCACACCGTACACCTGCTGGAACTATGGGACGGCCTGCATCCCCAGCCGGAGCTGCCCGGCTGCACCGTGCACTGCCTTGCCTTTGCGGACGAGCGCCTGATGAACGCCGCGCTGGAAAACGGTCGCAGTGGCGGTTCGCCCATTCCGGTGCGGCTGGCGCGGCTTTGCTGCCACCCCACGGCGGTGGCGGCGGCGTTCCGCCAGCTGGTGCTGCACGCCCCGCGCCGGGTGGTGGATACCCGCCGGGAGCTGGAAAAGCTGGATGCTGCGTTCCATTTTGAGGTGATCTGCGCTGTTTGTGCGCCCTACCGCGCCGCGTTTGCGCTGGAAACCGCGCAGGTGCAGGCCAAAAAGGCCATCTGGCAGCTGGACCCCTATGCTTCCAACCGGGATTATCAGGCCCCCGGCGGCTACCCGCGGGAGATGGAGCTGCTGAACCATCTGGCCGCCGCCTTTATCACCCGGCAGGCCGTTGGGGATTACGCCCCCGGCGCCCCGCTGGCCGCGGCGGCGGAAAAAGTTCATGTGCTGGATTTCCCCAGTCTGGTGCCCCCGGCGGCAGTGCCGAACCATGCAGCAGACAGCAAAAAGCGCTGCGTGTTCTGCGGTTCTTTGTATCCCGGCCTGCGGGAGCCAGGCTTTGCGCTGGAACTTTTCCGCGCCCTGGGCCCGGCCAGCGGCTGGACCCTGACGATGGCAGGCGGCGGCTGGCAATACTTTGCCGCGGACGCTGCCCAGACCAAGGCTGTATTGGGCGAACAGTTTGAACAGCCCGGCCCCGTGCCCGCCGAAACCGCCCGCACCATGCAGGCACAGGCCGATGTTCTTTTGAACCTTGGTAACGCGGTAGACAACCAGCTGCCCAGCAAACTGTTTGACTACTTTGCTGCGGGCAAGCCAGTTTTGCACCTCTGCGTGATCGAAAACGACCCTGCCCTGCCCTATCTGGCCCGCTATCCGCTGGCGCTGGTGCTGCACCAAGGCCAGGCTGATGCTGCGGATATTCTGCACCGCTGGCTGGGTGAAGTGTGTGGTAAACAGCTGCCCTTTGGGGAAGTGTGTGACCTCTTCCCTGAGCTGGTGCCGCAGGCGGTTGCGGCTGAATTTGTGAGGTGGCTAATGTGAAGGTACTCTGGCTTGTCAGCATCACCATCCCTGCTGCCGCGGATGCCTGCGGTTTGCAGGCAAAAGAGATCGGCGGGGGTTGGCTTTCCGGCGCGCTGGGCGGCATGACCGCCGCACCGGACGCCCCGGCCATTACCGTTGCCAGCGTGGATGCCCGCGCGGAAACTTTAACCGTTTGCAGCAAAAACGGCGTAAGTTTTGCACTGGTTCCCACCGGAAGTGTGGAAAACTTTTCTGCCCTGCTCAAAAAGATTGCCCCGGATCTTGTCCATATATGGGGCACCGAGTACGCTGCCGCCCGCACCATACAGCAGGCGGCCCAGGCGGCGGGGATACCGGTGCTGGTGGGCATCCAGGGCGTGATGGTTGACTGTGCCCTGCACTTGAATGACGGCGTGCCAGCACGGCTGCTGCACTCCTGCGCGGCGCAGCATTTGATTGACCGCCATGTGCCGGGCGGGCTGCTGGACGTGAACCAGGCCCGTTTTGACACCCTTGCCCAGAGCGAAGCCGCCGTGCTGGCCAACGCCCGCCATGTGACCGGGCGCACCAGCTTTGACCGTTCCGCCGTTCAAAAGCTGGCCCCGCAGGCCAGTTATTATCCCTGCAACGAAACGCTGCGCCCGGAGTTTTACACCCCACCGGTGTGGCACCCCCGCACCTTTGGCGAAGCGCCGGTGCTGCTGCTCAGCCAGGGCAACTACCCGCTCAAAAACCTGCATACCGTGCTCAAAGCGCTGCCCGCCGTGCTGGCGCAGTACCCCGGCGCGGTGCTGCGGGTGGCGGGCTGGCCCCCGCTGGACAAAGGGCCGCTGCTGCGCCCGGTGATTGACTGGATGTTCCCCTACCAGACCTGGTGCAAACAGCTGATCCACCGCCTGGGGCTGGCGGACCATGTGCAGTACACCGGCCCGCTGGATGCCGCCGCCATGCGGCAGGCTTACCTGGATGCCGATCTCTTCCTGTTGCCGTCTTACAGCGAGAACAGCCCCAACAGTCTGGGCGAAGCCATGCTGCTGGGCCTGCCCTGCGTGGCCAGCGCGGCAGGCGGCATCCCGGATATGCTGCAAAGCGGCGTGCAGGGGATGCTGTACGGTGCCGCCGGGGATGATGCCGCCCTGAGCGCGGCCATTTTACAGGTGCTTGCCCTGCCGGACCACGGCACGGCGCTGGGCACCGCCGCGCAGATCCGCGCCCGGGTGACCCATGACGCGGCCAAAAACACCGCACAGATGATTGAAATTTACCGCAAAGTCCTGCAAAGGGAGGGAACACTGTGAGCCTGCCCGCCATTGGGGTGGTGATCCCCTGCTATAAGGCCGAGCACACGCTGCGCCAGACGGTTGAAAGCGTGCTGCAGGGTGCACCGGACAATTTGCAGCTGGTGCTGGTGGAGGACGGCAGCCCGGACGGCACCGGCGCGTTGTGTGATGCCCTTGCCGCCCAGGACCCCCGCGTTACCGCACTGCACCAGCCCAACGGCGGGGCATCCGCCGCGCGCAACGCGGGGTTGGATACACTGTGCCGCAGCGGTGCCGAGTGGGTGCTGTTTGTGGATGCAGACGATACCCTGCTGCCGGGGCTGTGGCAGGCGCTGCCCGCTGCATTTGATGCGCAGCCGGGCCTGATTTTGTACGGCATGGTGCGCGCCAGCGGCCCTGCCCCCAATCCGCTGGCTCCCGGCTGCTATGCCGGCCCCGCCGCGCTGGGGGATGCGCTGGACCCGCTGCTGTTTGAAAGTGGCTACCTCGCCGCCCCCTACCCCAAGCTGTTCCGGCTGGATGTGATCCGCCGGAACAAGCTGCGGTTTGACCCACGCTTAAAAATCAATGAAGATGTTTTGTTTAATCTTCAATATTTGCGGTTTTTGCTTTTTTTACAAAAAAACTCTGCCATTTATTGCCTTGCAGGTGTATACTATAATCAGAATGATATGCTTGCGGGCAGTCTGTCCCGCTCCCTGCGGGGGGATTTGCTGGACGCCGAGGCTGTGACCCGCCCCGTGCTGGAAGCATTCTTGACGGATGCCAAGCTGCCTGCACCAGAAATTGACCGCCTGGTGCAAATAAGCCGGGTGCGTGCCGCGTTAAATCAATATGGGCTGCTGACCGGCTGCCCCGGCCGCATGCCGTTTGCCCAGCGGCGGCAGCTGTTTGCCCGCATTTTGCAGGATGCTGATGCCCGCGCGGCCCTGCGCGCCCGCCTGACTGCGGACCCCAACCGCCTGCTGGCGCTGCCCTACCGGCTGGGGGTATTTTTGCACAGCGCCTGGCTATTGGCCGCTTATACCCAGCTGAAAAACCGCTTTTTATGAGAGGAACGTTTTGCATGCCGAACCCGACCATCTCCATTGTGACAACTGTATATGACGCCAAGGATTACATTCCCCGCACGGTGCGCAGCATTCTGGCCCAGAGCTTTACGGACTTTGAGCTGCTGCTGGTGGAGGATGGCAGCCCCAACGGCTGCGGCGAGCTGTGTGATGAGCTTGCCAAAACCGACCCGCGCATCCGGGTGTTCCACAAGGAAAACGGCGGCCCGGCCTCCGCTTTGAACGTTGGGCTGGACAATGCCCGCGGGGATTACATCGGCTTTGTGGATTCGGACGATCTGGTGGATCCGGATCTCTACGAAACACTTTTGAATGCCATCCGCGAAAATGATGTGCGCATTGCCTCCTGCAATGCCGACGCGGTGGACGAACAGGAAAAGCCCGTGCCGGGGGCCGGGGTCAACATCAACATTGCCGGGCGGCACATGGCCATGGAGCTGCTGCTGGATACCTTTAAAACCGGCGGCTTTTACGGGCTGCTGTGCTGGAACAAGCTGTTTGACATCCGCCTGTTCCGCGATAAAGGCGTGCATTTTGACGAAACCATGTTCTTTGGCGATGACGCCAGCGAGCTGCACCGCGTGTATGACGGCGAGTATGTTTACTGTGTGCCGCGCGTGCTGTACCACTACCGGCGGCGCGGCGGCCAGATGACCGAGGTGCTGTTTCCGCCGCGGCGGCTGGATGATTTGAAAATGTACTGGAACTGGCTGGGCTGGTTTGCCGCGCAGCCGGACAAAACCGAATATAAAGGTTATTATGAATGGGCCGTGGCATGGTACTGGAAGGTGTTTTACCTGTTCTGGTGCCAGGCCAGCGAGGCCGGAGCCATGGCAAAGCTGAAACCGGAATTTTTGAAGCACAAAAAGCATCTGGACAGCATTTTGCCGGACATCCTGCGCTGCCCGCATGTGCCCGGTGCCGAAAAAGCGCGCGCTGTGCTGTTCTGCGCCGCACCGGGGCTGACCTACACGCTGGCACACGCCCGCGGCAAGCTGCATGGCAGCAAAACGGACTGAGGAATGAGGGGGAAAAACAAGATGGAACATATTGCAGTTAGTGTGATCGTTCCCATTTACAACGCAGAGCCCTGGCTGGAAGAGTGCGTGCAGAGCATTCTGGACCAGGATTTCCCGGCCAGCTACGGCACGATCGAAGTGCTGCTGATCGATGACGGCGCAACGGATGGCAGCGGCGCTTTGTGTGACCGCCTTGCCAAGCGGGACAACCGCATTAAAGTGGTGCACCAGGAGAACCAGGGGCTTTCCGGCGCGCGCAACACCGGCATTGATATGGCCCGCGGCCGCTATTATGCCTTTATTGACAGCGACGATGTGGTGCGCCCGGCGTACCTGAAAAAGATGTACGAAGCCTGCGAAGCGCACGATGCCTACATGGCGATCTGCGCGGTGGAGGACGTACAGGAGAACGGCAAGCCCCTGCCGGAGCCGGTGTTCACCCCGCCCACGCAGGAAGGTGTGTTCCGCGGCAAGGATCTGCTGAATGATTTTTATGCCCCCAACGGCACTTATTACACCGTTGCATGGAACAAGCTTTACCGCGCCGAGGTGTGGAAGCTGCTGCATTACCCGGAGGGTCGTCTGCACGAGGATGATTTTGTGGCGCACCGGCTGTTCTGGCGGTGCGATAAAGTGGTGTGCCTGCCGGATGTTTTGTACAATTACCGCCTGCGTTCCGGCAGCATTATGCGCACCAGCCTGAAACCCGGCGCGTTTGACGCGGTGGACGGCCTGGCTGACCGGTACCGCTTTTATGTCGAGAACGGCGCGGACCGTTCGGTGATTGATTCGGCTTATGCTGCCTGTTGGCGGCGGTATCTTTTCCTGTGCGCCAA
>ERZ827186.2960-NODE-2960-length-10589-cov-3.745206_pt1 | contig 10589 bp, 11 predicted proteins | sample MGYA00519918_ERZ827186 | MGnify/ENA primary metagenome ERZ827186 (study PRJEB31778, sample SAMEA3449275) | human gut metagenome | biome: human gut; feature: human-associated habitat; material: faeces | place: United Kingdom | collected 2010/2012 ... | reverse complement strand
GGGGTTTACAGTAACAACCGCCCTGCCAAGATATGGCCGCAGCTTGCCAGTGCCTCGCCTCTAAAAAAATCTATTGTAGACAAAGGCATTGATTTTTGGGATGGCTGCAAGACTAAAAAGACCAATTACCTTGGCTATATCAAGGACATGGCGCTCGCTGCGGAGACCGGCAGAGAAGTCATCAAGCGCGGTGAATACACCGTGAGCGAGGATGGCGCCAACTACTTCTACCGCTACGACACCTATTACGGAGTAGGCTTCGGTAAATACAAAATAATTTCACAGGAAGAATTCGATAACATTCAGGCGTATCAGAATGAAACGGGTAAGCAGATCCTTTACCCTGTGGTGAAACCCACCGACAGACCTACGCTTGAAAAAAACAAGTACGATGCGAATATCTACTATAAGGTAGAAAATCCGGGTGCATCTACTGTCCGCCCCAAGCTCGACTATGACGGAAATATCATCCCCAACTATTGGAGATACGAGAAGGGTGAAGCTTCATCCCTGATACCGGAGTACAATTCCCTCCGCATTGAAGGCGAAAACGGTATCGTGGAAAACGGCACTACCTACTACTATGCATACGGCAGAAAGGTAGACGGCGGAATTGAAGTCAGGACGGAATACTACGAATATTACATCTATAATCATACTCAGGTGAAGAAAGACGGTATAGAAGAGCCGCTCTTCATTTTCGGTACCACCGAAACGGGCAAGGATATCTTTGCCTGCCTTTCATACGGTGCAAGATTTTCATTCGTGTTCGCCACCATCGTTGTGGCGGTGAACTTCATCGTCGGTGTCATCTGGGGTTCCATTTCCGGATACTTCGGCGGAAGGATCGACCTCTTTATGGAGAGATTCTCCGACATTCTCGGTTCTGTCCCGACGATAATCGTTATAACCCTTCTGAAATATCACATGGGAGCCTCGAGTCAGGCGCTCGTATTGTTTATCGCATTCTTTATGACGGGATGGATAGGTATTGCGGGCAGGACGCGAATGCAGTTCTATCGCTTCAAGAATCAGGAGTATGTCCTTGCGGCAAGAACGCTCGGCGCACGCGATTCGAGGATCATGTTCAAGCATATTTTCCCGAACGGTCTCGGCACCATCGTGACCAGCGTTGCTCTGGTCATTCCCTCGATGATCTACTCGGAGACGAACCTGTCCTATCTGGGTATCATCAACCTTGAGGCGGGAAAAACCACAAGTGTCGGTACTCTCATCGCGGCAGGTCAGAAATCCATTATGGCAGGCGCAGCATATGTGGCGCTGTTCCCCTGTCTGTTCCTTGTTCTGTTAATGCTCAGCTTTAACCTGTTCGGCAACGGCTTGCGCGATGCGTTGAACCCGTCGCTCAGAGGCTCGGAGGATTAAGATATGAATAAAGAAGTCAAGTTATCAGTCAATAATCTGAAGGTCAGTTTCCGCACGGATGCAGGTAAGGTACAGGCTGTACGTGATATCTCGTTCGATCTGTACAAGGGAGAAACGCTGGCGATTGTCGGAGAGTCAGGCTCGGGTAAGTCCGTTACATCGAAAGCAATCATGGGGATCTCTGCGGTGAACTCTATTTATGAGGGCGGAGAAATTCTTTACGACGGACGTGACCTTCTGCGCATTCCCGAAGAGGAGATGCACAAGCTGCGCGGAGACAAGATCGCAATGATCTTCCAGGATCCGCTATCGTCGCTCAACCCCATCATGCGCATCGGTAAGCAGATCACAGAGGCGATGCTCCTTAAAAACAAGGCGAACCGCAAGGAAGGCCGCGAAGCCTTCAACAAAATGCTTGCTACGCTGCTTGAGACGATAAAGACCGCTCTTGCCGAAAACAACGACGAGCATATTTCGATCGGAGAAGTTGAAAAACACATCAAAACCTTTGATGATTTCAACATTCAGGCGATCAAGCTGGAAAACAGCTACAACGAGTCGCGCACGGCGGCAGAGGAAATGATCACGGTCATCGAAGATCTTCTCTTCCTGACCGAAAAGAAGCAGAAGGTCGATGTCGTATCGAAGCTCAATCAGATCAGAAACTATCTGAAGTCGATCGACGACAAGTATTTTGTGACCGGGTATGAGGAATCTCTTAAGGCTCACAGCGCATCACTGTCCGGCACGATATCACATGAAAGAGCGAAGCTGACAGCCGCGGATATCGCAAAGAAGCTGTTTGCGGGAAATGCATACAAAAACGAGGCGTCTGCCGAGACCGTAGATATACTGAAACAGGTCAAGGCAACAGCCGAAGAGATGCTCGCACGGCCCAAATACGACTTTTTCCGGATCGGCTACTACGTGTATAAGCATCCCAATGAGGATCTTTCCCGCATCCCCGCTCCCGAGGCAAATGAAATGGCTTACAAGTACCTCACAGAGGACTTTATGGAGTCGTTCATCAGATATGAAAAGATTGCAGTGCGTTATTCGCTCGACAAGGTCAGAAAAAACAAGGAAAAGGCTGTCAAGGAGCTGCGTGCGGCGATTGGATTCTTCGAGGCAGGCGGTTTTACCTCTCAGGATGCGACCGCGCTTGCAAAGAATCTGAACAAGAGCGTTACTGCGGCGATCGATCCGCTGGCTGTGGTCAAAGACAGCGTTGCATACACCTTCGGCGAAGCGCTTGACAGAGAGATCGAAAAGTACTTCTTCTATATTAAGAACAATCCCAAGGAGGAGGCTCGCTTTGCACGTCAGACCGCAAAGAGAGAGGCAATGCTCGCCAAGGGAAAGAAGGGCAAGAAGGTAAACTGGAAGATCGTTCCGAAGTCCGTTGTGGAGCCGGAAGATCAGATCCGCATCATCGTTTCCGTTCTTAACCACGTAGTCGAAAAGTTTGAGTCGGATATTCAGGCGGAGGAAAATGTCGATCTTGACAAGCGGTGCATTGAGATAATCGATTATCTCAAGGAAAAAGCTTCTCAGGTCGTTTATAAGCTCACTAAACGTATAGCCAAGGAAAGAGCTATCAAGCTCATGGACGAGGTCGGTATTCCCGAGGCGAGACTCCGTTTCAGACAGTACCCGTTTGAATTCTCGGGCGGTATGCGTCAGCGTATAGTTATTGCTATCGCGCTTTCGGCAAACCCCGACATTCTGATATGCGATGAACCCACGACCGCGCTTGACGTTACCATTCAGGCTCAGATTCTTGAGCTTATCAACCGTCTGAAGCGCGAACGCAACCTCTCCATTATCTTTATTACACACGATCTTGGCGTTGTTGCAAACATGGCGGACCGAATTGCCGTTATGTATGCGGGTAAGATAGTAGAGTACGGCACTGCCGAAGAGGTGTTCTACAATCCTCAGCATCCCTACACCTGGGCACTGCTTTCCTCCATGCCGGACCTTGATACCAACGAGAAGCTGGATGCTATCCCCGGTACTCCTCCCAATATGATATATCCTCCCGTCGGAGATGCGTTTGCGGAGAGAAACAAGTACGCACTGGAGATAGATTACGAAATGCAGCCTCCTATGTACCAGGTTTCCCCCACGCACTATGCCGCAACATGGCTGCTTCACCCCAATGCGCCCAAGGTAGAGATCCCCAAGATCATTACCGAGCGAATCAAACGAATGAAGGAAAGAGGAGGCAATTATGGAGAACAATAATGAAGTGTTATTGAAGGTAGATCATCTTTGCCAGTATTTCCGGATGGGACACAAGGACCTCAAGGCGGTTGACGATGTCAGCTTTGAGATAAAAAAAGGCGAGGCATTCGGTCTTGTCGGAGAGTCCGGCTGCGGTAAGACTACTACCGGTCGTTCGATCATAAAGCTGTATGACATCACCTCGGGGGATATATACTTCAAGGGTCAGAAGATCAGTGCGGGAACGCGTTCTTATAAGGACGCGATCTCAAAAGCCCGCGCCATAGCAAAACAGAAGATCAAAGCGCTCCGCGCCGAAAAAGACGTCAGCAGCGAAAGAGCGGCTGAGATCGATAACGAGATAGAAAAGATCAACAGCGAGCTGCGTACTGTCGTTGCCGAAAACAGAAAGAAGATCAAAAACGCGAAGGTCGATTGCAAAGAGGTTGATAAACGCTATTCAAAGTCACGCGTCGAGGATCTTCATGCGGAATATGAGGAGAAGCTCCGCGCCGCAGGGGACGACCACGCGGCAAAGAAGGCTCTTGAGAAAGAGTACAAGCAGAAATGCCGCGTGGCGAAAAAGAGCAAGCTGATCACAGAGATCCAGATGATATTCCAGGATCCGATTGCATCGCTCGATCCCCGTATGACGGTCCGCGAGATAATTGCCGAAGGGCTTGTCATCAACGGTATGACCGACAAGGAGCTTATCAATCAGAAGGTTTACGACATTCTTGAAACCGTCGGTCTTGTGCGCGAGCACGCAGACCGCTATCCTCACGAGTTTTCGGGCGGTCAGCGTCAGCGTATCGGTATCGCAAGAGCTGTTATCATGCAGCCCGAAATGATCATCGCGGACGAGCCGATCTCGGCGCTCGACGTGTCGATCCAGGCGCAGGTCATCAACCTGCTGAACGACCTCCGCGAGAGCATGGGGCTTACTATCCTGTTCATTGCACACGACCTGTCTGTCGTAAAGTACTTCTCGGACAGGATCGGAGTTATGTACTTCGGTAAAATGGTAGAGCTGGCGGATTCCGATGAACTGTTCAGCCATCCGCTGCACCCTTATACGAAGTCTCTGCTGTCTGCGATCCCGCTGCCGGACCCCGTGTATGAAAAGCAGCGCACGAGGATCACCTATAATCCTCTGGCGGAGCATGATTATTCGGTCGATCAGCCTTCCTTCCGCGAGATCTCTCCCGGTCATTTCGTCTATTGCAACGATGCCGAGGAAAGGAAGTACAAAGAGGCGTTAAAATAACAGGACAGGCGGTTCAGCCATGAAAAAAGAAAACAAAGCTTTATTGTCTAAGTATATCACATGCTTTGCGGTCGCGTCGCTTATCGCGGTCGCGGTGTTCTGGTCCAAAGGTTTTTTCTCTCATTCTGTCGGAGTGAATATTCAGATCCTTGCGGATGGCTTCTTCGTTTCCGGGATCCTGATGACTATGCTCGCGGGAATGCTGTTCGTCAGCAGCGAGGGCGCGCTGATAGGAATAGGATTTGTTTTGAGAAACGTCATTCTGGCGTTTATTCCCATGGGCAGGCAGAAACATGAGTTGTATGCCGATTACCGTGAGAGAAAGCTCAAGGAGATGAAAAAAAACAAAGACAGGTGTATTCTTGTGACAGGACTGGTTTTTCTTTTTGTCGGAGTTGTTTTTAACGTCATCTGGTACGTGAAATTTTATAACGTGGTCTGATCGTCAGATCGGAACAAATAAAAGGGGCTGTTAAAAACTCGATGTTTTTAACAGCCCCTAAAAAATGCCGGTCGGGATGCCGGCTTTTCTTATTAGGCCGCGCCTGCCGGGGCAAGAGGGTATTATGTTACAAAAAATAATGATATATCTGTACATTTTTTTGCCGAGCTTATTGACTTTCTAAGATATTTCCTGTATAATATGAATTAAGGATGTTCCGGAGCTTTACAAAAGCGCCGTTTTTATCCCCGCGACACGTACAAAAATAAAAGGAGAAAAGCTATGGAGATCATGTATTGAACAACAGAAAAAACGAAAATATTCGCGGAGCCGGGGGCTTTTGAACCCCTGATAAAACAGGCGGAAGCCCTGATACGGGACAGCGGCTTCAAGGATAACGGCTGCGCCAACGCGCTCGTCGTCATGACGGCAAAGGGAAACATCTTTGGCGCTGTGACCGAGGACGGACGCAAATATTATGAGTCCTGCGCCGATAAAGTGTTTGAGCAGCTTGCGGACAGCCAAGAGACGGAGGTAGGGCGGATCGTCTGCCTGTGGGACGGAGGACCGCTTGACATTTCGTCGTATTATTTCAGAAAAAAGCTGTGCGATCTCAATGAAAGCAATAAAAACGCGGAGATGCTGCTGGAAGGTGAAAACGAATATCACATAAGAACGGTCGAGCAGACATTCGGAAAAAAGCCGGAATAAAACGACCGGAATGGGGCGGGCGAGCCGCTGTGTTACAGGCTGGAGGACTTTCTGCCGGATGAACTTATCGGGCGTTTGTCGAAGTAATTTGCGCTGCCCTCGGCAGCTCGGGGCTTCCGGATATTGAAAATTTTCTGGTGCGGATCATGGATAATGAGCTTATCCGGTGCGTGCAGATCGCATTCGATCCGGCGCACGGATATGTGCCGTCCGAATATTCACGCTTTGATATCACCGCGGGTGAGTTTTGCAAATCGCTCATGTCGGTTCCCTGTCACAGCGCCGTGCCCGACGGGGAATTGAACATAAGAAAAACAGGAGGATGAATACATGCTGCTCTTATGGATATCTGTATCATAACGAACCGATCGCAGCATATGATTTGGAAAAAACAATAATTTAAACGAGGTGGATTATTATGTTGGTGGCTTTATTTATATTATTATTTGTGATAATTGCGCTTGTCGCGTGCAAGTATATATATTTTGTGATCAAGCGATCTCGGCTGCTTTTTAAGCTGAAAAAAGCAAATGCAAAAGTGACCGGAACACACAAATTTTGGTTTTTAGGAACAAGAGGCGGCGAAAAGTGCGATTTTTATGTTGAAACAGAAAAAGAAATATTGTCTGTCAAGCTGTTTAATTGCGACGATCATCGTTTTTCAAAATTGGTGCTTACCGATGACAGGCATTTCTTTTTCAGAAAACGTGCCGTTTTTGTTTCGATGTCGCCCGGTGCGTCGGATGTATATGTTGACGGACGTCGGATGTCCCGCCCGGATTATGATTTCAATTACAGACCCCGCGTTGAGTGGAAAGACAAAGCGATGAAAAATGTTCTTCTTGTCAATCCGACCTGCCGTGAAATTATCAGAAAACCGGAACGCGGGGACGAGATCATTCTCGGAGCCGGAGATGTTATAAATAATATGACGGTCATGTCACTGTCATCGCTGATAAAATATATAGACTTACAGACATGACTTTCATAATTATGATGAACGACTCATAAATTTCGACCGGTATTCGCCGTGGCTCGGCGCGGATGACCGGGCGGACGTTCACTACGTGGATGTGGAGGACGGCTATAAGGATGCCGTGCTCGGGGCTGTCCGCGCGGCTGTTGAAATGTCGCCGGTCAGAAAGGCGTATTTGCTGATCCGGCGTCAATGCCGCGAGAGGAAAAACGTGATTGGAATGCTGACGCTCGGGGAAGTCGAAAGGCTTTTTGCCGATGACCGGGTGCTCGGAAATACCGTTTATGTGATCTATGACAGCCCGGATTGTCTCCGCGACCTCCCACCGGCGACCGTTGACGGTGTGATCGACTCATAAAATAAAGTTTTTTCAAAAAACACTTGACAAGTGACCGTTCGGTAACTATAATATCAGTTACCGAACGGTCACTTGTTTTCGGGGAAGACATGGACGGAGAAACAAAAACAAAGATCGCGGAGATGGCAAGGCTGTACCGGGATTATCTTGCCGCCGGTCCGGTCGGATATATGGCGGCGATATTCAGAAAAATGACGGATAACGACGGCGACGCCATGCAGCTTGCGCTTGATTTTTACGGTCCGATGTTCCTGCTTTACAGCGTTTACGACGGAGCCGGGGACAAAAAAGCGGTGCTTGAGTTGCTTTGCAGTCACATCGACCGCTTTATCGCGCGGATGAACGCCAAGCAACAGGGCTGACGCGAAAAAACGGAGTGCATAAAAATAAAAACGGAGGGACCGGCAGTGTATTGCCGGTCGGAGGAAAAATGAAGCTCTGCTTTGGAAATGCCGTGACGACGGCGACGACACTTATGATACTTGCCCTTTTGGGGTTCGTGGGCTATTCGGTCTATGACCGCGCGCAGATCGTGCATTGGGGGCGCAGGAGCCTGCTCCTGCTCGTCTTCGGGCTTGTCGTCTGTTGTTTTGCGGCGGCGCGCGACGGTCTTGACAAGACCATTCAGCACGCCATAGACGGAAGCTGTGCGCCGGGGATATTCCCGCTCGTCAGCGTGCCCACGGTGGTCGGCTGCATCGGCGCTGCGCTGATAATCATTGCCGCGATAGCCACGCCGATAGCCAAAACACAGCAGGCGCGCGAGGTGTGGTTCTATGTCATGTCCGGCGGCGCGGTGCTGAAAATAATCACGATGGAGATCGCAAGGATCGCTATCTGAAGAAAAACAATACAAGAGCATTACGGAGGCTCGACAATGAAAAATAAAATTTACCCGCGCCCGCATGATAAGCAGATAGTCTATCTGAAGGATGTTGTCACGGGTCCGAATATCGAGGTCGGAGACTATACGATATACAACGATTTCGTCAACGATCCGCGCGATTTTGAAAAAAACAATGTGCTGTACCATTACCCGGTCAACGGCGACAAGCTCATAATCGGAAAATTCTGCTCTGTCGCCTGCGGCGCAAGGTTTATGTTCACAAGCGGAAATCATTCGATGCGGTCGCTTTCGAACTACACCTTTCCCATTTTCTTTGACGAATGGGAGCTTGATGCGAAAAATATCCGCGAAGCATGGGACAACAAGGGCGATATCGTCATAGGTAACGACGTCTGGATCGGCTATGAGGCTGTCATCATGTCGGGTGTGAGGATAGGCGACGGTGCGGTCATCGGCACGCGCGCCGTGGTGACAAAGGATGTGCCGCCGTATACCATCGTGGGCGGCGTTCCGGCAAAGCCGATACGCCGCCGGTTCGACGACGCGACGGTCGAGCGGCTGGAGGCTCTGCGCTGGTGGGACTGGGATCACGAAAAGATCAGGCGCAGCATCCCCGCCATCCGGTCGGGTGACATCGCGGCACTGGAGCGTGCGGAATGAAGCCGACGGTTATCGACCCGCAAACGACCACCCGCGCCGGGGCGTATGAGCTTTGGATGAGTGCGCCGAATCCGATGGTGACGTTCTTCAAAACGTTGGATGTCACGCCGCTGGTCCGATTCAGCCGGAAGCGCGGATATAAGTTCAATATGCTTCTCTGCCGGTGCATCGGCAGAGCGGCAAGCGGGATCAAAGAGTTTTATCTGCTTCCCGTGGTGCGGGAGCTTTGGCAATATGACAGCATTGCGGTGAACACCATCGTAAAGAACAAAACGGGGGAGGTCAGCTCCTGTGATGTGCCGTTTTCGCCGGACCTTGCACAGTTCAACGCCGACTATATGTGCCTGACGCGCAGGGTCGCGGAAAGCTGTGAAGATCATGACCTGACCGACTGCATGGTCATTGGCACCTCTGCCATAGTCGATACGGAAATTGACGGGGCTGTGGGCATGAACAGCGGTATTTTCAACAATCCGTTTATCATATGGGGCAAATATCATAAGGGGTTTTGGAGAACGACGCTGAGGCTCTCGTTCCGGTTCCACCACACGCAGATGGACGGCGCTCACGCCGGGAGGTTTTTGGAACGGTTACAGGCTGAGGTAGGGATGAGTGTTCCGTACGATCACGAAAAGGATCAAGGCTTTGAGCCTTCCGATACAGGAGTGTGGAAATGAACGAACTCAGGGCAAGAGTCATTGCGCAGGAAAAAGGACTTTATAAGATCAGCGACGGAACGGAAGTCAGAACGGCAGTCGTCAGCGGCAAATACAGATACGGAGTGAAAACGGTCTCCGACTATCCCGCCGTAGGGGATTATGTTATTGCCGAATGGCATGAGGGCGACGGCAATGCGGTGATAACCGGGCTGTTTCCGCGAAGGAGCTGTTTTATCCGAAAGGCGGCGGGAACGGGAAACAGGGAGCAGGTCGTTGCAACCAATATCGACACTGTGTTCATTTGTATGTCGCTTAACAAAAATTTCAATATACGGAGGCTGGAGCGGTATCTTTCTATCGCTTACGACAGCGGGGCAACGCCTGTGGCGGTCCTAACAAAGGCGGATCTTTGCTCCGATGTGGGGGAGAGGATAGCCGAGGTGCAGAATGCCGCGCCGGGGGTAGATGTTCTGGCTGTCTCGTCGCTTGACGAAGACACGGGCGCGGTAATGCGGTATATCCTGCCCGGCAGGACAGTGGCGTTTATCGGTTCCTCCGGCGTTGGAAAATCCACGCTGACAAACCGGCTCACGGGAACGGACAGCATCGCCACGCGCGAGACCGGAAACGATGACAAGGGACGGCATACTACCACACACCGCGAGCTTATCGCGCTCCCGAACGGCGCATTTGTTATCGACACGCCCGGTATGCGCGAGCTTGGCATGTGGGACAGCGGCGGCGGAATTGATACAGCGTTTGCCGATATCGAGGCGCTTGCCCGCGCGTGCAGGTATTCCGATTGCACGCACAACGGCGAGCCGGGATGTGCCATAAGAAAGGCTCTGGAGGAGGGAACGCTGGACCGCGCACGGTGGAACTCATACCTGAAGCTGAAGACAGAAAACGAGTATGCGGCAGACAGCACAGGGTATCTGGAGGCAAAACGGGCAAAGTTTAAGGATATCGCCAGGATCAATAAGGCGAACAGAAAGGCGGGACATTGACGGGGCGTTCCTGCCTGATATACAGCACCCGGCTGCCGCGTAAACGCGGC
>ERZ827186.2957-NODE-2957-length-10595-cov-4.337571_pt1 | contig 10595 bp, 8 predicted proteins | sample MGYA00519918_ERZ827186 | MGnify/ENA primary metagenome ERZ827186 (study PRJEB31778, sample SAMEA3449275) | human gut metagenome | biome: human gut; feature: human-associated habitat; material: faeces | place: United Kingdom | collected 2010/2012 ... | reverse complement strand
GATGTGGTAGTCGGAGCATGGATAGTACAGGCTCTCGGCCACTTTTGTACACTGCCTAGGTCTTTTTGGCTGTGAGCAAAGGTCTTCTACGCTGCGCTTCGAAGTCCTTTACTCACACCTCAGAATTTGCCTTAGACCTACGCCCCATCAATTGCACTTCGTTTTTGAATCTGTGACCCAAAAATCCGTAAAATCCCTCAGAAAAGAATGCGCCAGTCGCAATAACTCATTTTCATGACGAAAAATCGTAGATTAAGGAACTATGGCCTCCATTGAAAAACCGAAAATGACATGCCTGCAGCTGACGATGGCCGTCATGCTGAACATGCTGGGTTCATCAATTATTCTGATGCCGACCAAATTGGCTGAAGTCGGCACTCAGTCTATCCTCGCCTGGCTTGTCACAATCAGCGGAGCAACAGCTATTGCCTATACTTTTGCCAAATGCGGCATGTTCAGCCGTAAGAGCGGCGGTTTGGGCGGATATGCATCATATGCATTCGGAAAGTCCGGCAGCTTTATTGCCAATTTTAGTTACGGTGTGTCTTTGATTATCGCCAACCTCACGATTGCCATTTCTATCGTGGGTTACGTCATGGTACTTTTTGAATGGAACCTCACGCCGCTTGAGATGGGTTTGGCCAGTATTTTTGTGATTTGGCTCTGCAGTCTCCCCAATATCGGAGGCGCGCGTTTCATCGGACAGCTTTCCCATTTTTCCAATTACGGCATCTTGATTCCAATTCTGATTTTGACTGTTATCGGTTGGAATTGGTTCTCTGTTGACCGTTATGTTGAAGCATGGAACCCTCAAAGTCTGACACCCTTTGATGGCCTTTCGGCTGCGATCTCCATGACGCTTTGGGGCTTTTTGGGGCTTGAGACTGCATGCGCCAACTCTGAAGCCGTGGAAAATCCCGAAAAGTCCGTCCCCCGAGCGATGGTGCTCGCAACGATTGGCGCCGGTGTCGTTTATATTTTGGCTAACAACATCAGTTTCGGCATTGTTGATAACGCCATCCTTTCTCGATCTACCGCTCCTTTCGGTTTGGTTTTTGCAACGATGTTTAGCCCGGAAGTCGGAAAATTTGTGATGGCACTCATGGCTTTGGCCTGTGCCGGGTGTCTCACCAGCTGGCAATTTACGATTGCCGAAGTGTTTCGAGTGTCCTCCAAGGAAGGCTATTTCCCGAAGATTTTCTCAAAGGTGAGTCGCCTTAATGTCCCCATTATCGGCATCATCATTATTTTGCTTTTGCAGTCGCTTGCGGCATTGCTCACAATTGATCCTAGGCTTGAGCAGCAGTTCTACATTTTGAAGGACCTCGCCGTGGTCACGAACCTTGTGCCCTACCTCTTAGCCTTTGCCGCTGTTAATGTGATTTTGCATAGAGAACCGGTCAATAACCCGGCCTTGGTGCGGCGCACAACCATCATCGCTTCGTTTGCATCGGCCTATTCGCTCTATGCTCTTTATGCCTGCGGCCCGAATGCCATGATGTGGGGAGCGCTTGCCACCTTTGTTGGCATCTGGCTCTACGGCTATGCAGCCAAATCCCTTGAAATCAAAGGAAAACTTCAAGGAAACGAGTAAAAAAAGATCGGACTGACAGTTTCTTTTGTATTCAAAACGGTAACTTTTTTGCGGCGAAGGCAAACCTTTTTCAAAAGATCGTCGTAGAATATCACCTGCAATTGATCTTGGCGGTCCGATTACGCATATCTCCATCGTCTAATGGTTAGGACATGACCCTCTCAAGGTCAGAATACGAGTTCAAATCTCGTTGGAGATACCAACCTCTTCAAAATCCTTCATCCCTCAAACACGTTGCCCGCTCTAGCGTTGATTCGTCGGAAAGATATCTTTTTAAACAAACAAAAAAAGTTCAAAGAGGATTCGATCACGTCGAGTAACCGAATCCACTTTTTTTGTCTACTAGAGCTTAACCACCCGTGCAACATCGGCCGCAAATGCTTTCCGGCCTTGAGAGCTCAAGATGCCGTACAAGCGCATTGCGGTGAGATTAGCCAAAACGTAATTTCTGAAACTATTAAATGCACTCTCTTCGGCAATGCCGTATTGTTCTTTGGCCAAGTCTTTTAGGGCTTGAACCGACCACTGGCAAGCCGATGAAGAGATCACCCAGTCATGATCGGCCAAGTGAACAACATAACCTTCCATACGGCGCGGAAGCGGTATTGTTTTTAAGTCCGCCGCCAACAGTCCGTACTTAACCGGATCAACTCCGGCGATAATGCTGGCTGCTTTTAGCCATCCCACAACAAGTGCTTCTCCCTGTTTTGAAGAAGGATGCTCATGAGCACAGGCTTGTGCTACAACAAAACTCGGGTTAATACCGCGCTTAATAGACTCAGCTACACTCAGCACGTGATGCTCACCGGCTCCTGCCAACGGTTGCTCCACACGACAGGAGTGGTTCTTTTCCCATTGAAAGACCCATGGTTTGTGCAAATCGTGCAGAATTTCGCCACCCACAGCATCGTCCCAATCCAGCTCCAGGTTGTTGATGTGACGATAGTTTTCATATAAGGCTTGCGCTGATACAACATTTAGAGCCGTATGAGTGGCAAGACCTCCCGGATAGGCATGGTGTGAGCCGTAACCGGAGCCCGGAGCGCTCCAGAAAGGTTGAGGAGAGTGTTTGGAGTCGGAAATCGCCGGAAAAACCTTTTGAGCATTTTGTGCAATCAGATTTTCCTTTTTCAAACTCGACAAAATCTGTGACTCATTGCCTTCGGCAATTGTCGGATTCGGATTTTCAAGAATGCTTAAAACGGTTGACCGCAAAGAGGAATTATGAATTTTCTTTGCAACGTTCACAATCGTGTCATACGCTGATTGCACCACTTCGCTGTTTTTAGCGATGTCGACATCGGACATGGCTAAAACTTCTTTAAGACTGCGGGCCGTTTTAGGGGCGGCAGCCTTAGCAGTCATCGGTGTCATTGCCGCTGCAGCCACAGAAACACCGATCAGGGCACTGCCATGAAGAAAATTTCTCCGAGATAAATCACTCATACTAGCCTCTAGACTTTTTAAATTAATAGGGTTGCCTCATTGGCAACCCTATTGTGCTATCCGTACATGACCAGCCCGTATCAACTCAATGAAAAAGACGTGACAACATCATTGAAGCGGTAGGCGACCGACTTTCACAGCAGGCATCAGGGCAAATAATGCCCCCAATACCAACGTAGCGGCTACCACTTTCCATTCACTTTGCCCAATCACAGGTGTCATCGCAATACCGGTATTGTCACCGATCACCTGAGCGGCCAGTTGAGACAAACCGTATCCGCCCAAAAGCCCCAAAACGACTCCAGTGACAACCACCGACATAATCAAAAGCCAGACCACTTGCATCACGTAAACTCTGGGAGCTCCCATCGTTCGTAATTGCAAAAATTGCGTCCGTCTCAATTCCCCCAAAATAAAACCGGTAATCAGCACGGCAAAAAGTGAAATCATGACTGAACTGGCGGCAAACCATTCAAAAGCCACCATGGCAGAATCCAACGTCGCATACAGTTCAACCAACACTTCTCCCGTAAAAACAGCCATCAAATTAACCGACTGCCCGCGACTATCCAAGCTCGTTGCCGAAGACAGCCCCTGACGAATCTTATAAGCATCGGAAATAGACACGGGTTTAACGACAATGGCAGAAAATCCGGGCAATGCGTCAACGTTCTTTTGCAAAAGCCACTGCTCGAGCTGCGGCGGCTCTTGTGCGATCTTTTTGTCATGCATCGCCCAAATAGACTCTATCGGAACCAATACTGCCCGATCCCAAGGCGTTCCGGTTTCGGGCAAAACCCCCACCACCTTAAACCCGTTCTCATGCCGATGGCCGATACCTGCAATTCGTCCGTGGTGAGGGAAAACAATCTGGCCGATGGCAAGGCCCGATCGAATCCCGACAACAGCCTCATGGCGCTTCTGAAAGACCCGCCCCTGAGAGAGCTCTCGAGTCTCACCTAAAGTCACAAACGCTTTTGTCGTACCCACAAGTGGGTTATCGCCTACTCGATCACCGAAAGCCAAAGGGGCACTCCACTTCACTCCTTTGTATTGATCCAGAATATTTAAAGTGCTCGCCGGTGTGAGCGAGATCATCTCGTCTCTTAGGTAAACGGTTGAAAGTAGCAGTGACGTGCGGCTGCCTTTTGCGCCGATCAAAATATCAAACTGCTCGGCTGCTTTGGCACTGGAGGATTTGATCATTCTTTCCGTTTGACCGATAGCCGAAGCAATAGAAAGAGCCAAAGCCAAAACGCAGGCAAGCGAACACAAAATTTTCCAAGACTGCCGGCATTCATTTTTCAAAAAAAGCGATACATTCATTGTCAAGCCCCCCGAACGGTTCCGTCCTCAAGTGTCAGGACTCGTCTGAAACGGTTGAGCATGGAGCTGTCATGCGTGACCACAATCAATGTCGCTTTCAAATTTTCTGCCGCCTCAAAAAGCGCATCCATGACATGAATTGCGTTATCGTGATCGAGGCTCGCCGTCGGCTCATCTGCCAAAATGACTTGAGGTGAACTCATCAAGACCCTGACTAAAGCCGTTCGCTGCATTTCACCTCGAGACAAAAGCGAAGCCTGTGTCTGGGCGGGTACTGCACAAGCATCGAGTAAGGTTTTTGCTCGACTGCGATCAGCCTGCGTGATGGTGCCACGAAAAGTCAACGGCAAAATAACGTTATCGAGCGCACTCAAGCCCCCGAAGAGTCGAAAATCCTGAAATAAAAATCCGCAGTGACGACCTCTCCAATCATCTCTTTGCGATTCGGACAGGCGGTTAATGGCTTCTGCCCCCCAATACACATCACCTTTTTGTGGAATCAGTATCCCGCTGATCAACTTTAAGAATGTAGATTTTCCGCTTCCGGACGTTCCCCGCAAACCGACTTTTTCTCCGCAGACAATATCCAAGTGATTAATATCCAGAATCGTGCGAAAACTGGCTCCGTCCTTTACCCGGTATTGCAGATCCTCGACAGTCAAATCAAAAGACTGCGAATTCATTTCAAAACCTCAAAAGTCGCCTCTACCAAACGAACCAAACTGACAAAACCGGTCTGTTCATCGGTGTGGCTACCAAGTTGCAACGTTCCCGTAACCACTATAGGGCGATTGGGCTGCACAAACTCCTGTTTAGCACTCAGATACACCACGATGATATTATCGGGCCAGTCCTGATCACTGTTACAGAAAGGACAAAGACTCACAGGCTCACGGGTCATCACTAAAAAATTCGCTTCGGGCTTTAAAGGCGGAGCCATAAATCCCTGTACAGAAACCGTTTTTTGAGCAAGAGACTTTAATTTCTCACTGAATTGAAGTCCTAAAATCGGATTGCCTTCATACATTTCGTCAAAACCGATAGAGGCAGCCGCTTTTGCCTTCACCCACGGAGCCAACATCAAAAGTGAGGCGGTTAAAAATACTCGTCGCTTCATACACACTCCTATGCAAAAAGCGCCGGCATGGAGTGCACCCCGTACCGACGCCTTCCGATTCGCTCAACCCGTTATCGATTAGCGACCCAGGGCCAAAGCTTCAGCCATCACTCGGAAAATTTCCGTCGAATTCATAAAGCCTCGGATCTGATCGGCGTTAGGACCGCGAGCGGTCACAACCAGGTCATCGACCGTATGCACGCCCTGGCTTTCGTTACGGGGTAAATTACCTTCAACGAAGTGAGCACTGGGGATATCTTTGTACTGAGCATTGGCCACGTACTGACCTTTTTCGTTTTGTACGGCCGGATTAAACGTGGCGTCGGGGAAAGACCGATACGTTTCGTAGTAGTCCGGATGGGCACCGAAGAAGACTGCCAAGCGCTTGCTCGGATTGAAATCATCCGGGAAGCCGTCCTTGTTTTTATCTTCGTAGTTGGGGTAACCGGCATTGGCATACACACCGACCTTTTCGCGCCAGTCATTACCGGGCTTATTGTCGTCCACGGTACCGGCAACGGAGATGGAGTGCGTATGATCGCCCGTCACAATCAAAAGGGTATCCGGGTGCTCATCGCAGTACTTCTGAGCCGCTTCCACTACCTTATCAAAGGCAATCGTATCGCCCACGGAACGCGCCCAATCCAACGGATGCGAGTACTTGTCCACAAGACCTGCTTCCAGCATCAGGAAAAAGCCCTCTTTGTTCTTTTCCAATACCTTGACGGCTGCATGGAACGAGTCCGTCAAATCCGGTTGATTGGGAAATTTCTTAACGGTGTTACCCTTCCATTGATGACGATCGATCCAGCCGTCCATGTTACCGGTATGGAAAAGACCCAAAAGACGGTTGCTTGAGCCTGCTTTTTCAACCAAAGCCGTGCGGTCGGTCACCAAGGTGTAGCCATCCTGCGTGAATTTCTCAATATAGTTGATATCGTCTTTGCGCTTGGAACCTGCAGTTGACTGGGGCAGGAAATAGGCCGAACCGCCGCCTAAAATCACTTCGGGTTTAACGTTATAGAACATCCCGACGATATCAGCTTTATCGGAACGCTTACGAGTATGAGCGACCACGGAAGCAGGTGTGGCATCTTCAATTTCTGCATCACTGACCACGCCCACGGCCATCTTCGTCTTTCTGCGGATCAACTCAGCAATCGTTTCTTGCTTCGGGTCATCCTGGCTCGCTTTCGTTCGGTCGGCGTACACACCCAACGCATTCACACTGGACTTATGACCGGTCATATAGGCTGAAGCCGTATTAGCACTGTCAGCAGCAATCGTATCGACTGAACTCGTTCCCAAAAGTGCCATGTGGGGCATATCGTCCATTGCCAAGGGGGCGTTGTACATACCGTTGGTCACCCCTTTAGACAAAATACGGGCAGCGGTGCGGTGACCGACAGAAAGACCGTCAGCTAATAACAAAATCACATTTTTCGCTTTGGGCTTGTCACCGGTCGTATAGACATCCCAATTCACGGTCTTTGTCGTAGCACCGGCTTTCACCGTCACGGTGTATTGACCCGGAGTTTTAATTTCCGTATCGCGCAGGATTAATGCCGAGGCATTGACCCCTTCTTCTTTATCCAACCACAATTCTTTGCCCGACAAGGTCTGATTGAAATTCTTTCCGTTGATTTCAACCGTGATCTTATCTCTGGCGGTGACATCGTCGAGTTCAACTTTAAAATCAAAACGAGCATTGGTCATGAAACGCGCATGATCAACAGGATAAATTTCAATGGCCTGAGCACTCAACGCACTCATTGCCGCTACAGCACAGGCCACAGAGGCCACAATTTTTTTGGATTGCATTTCTTGATCCTTTTTCACAATGCCATCAGAGTCATCTCTGACGGACGCAAAGAGTGTAAAAAGGCTCTATGACCAATCCATGACAAAATGCTCTCAACTTAATGAAGTTTTTTCAGCCCGATCCGAGCGATTTCATCAGCAAGTCACGAATAAGTACACATTTGTTATATGTTTAGATGAAAATATTCCCTAACTCATGTCAAAAATCCTTATAAATTAAGGGAAAGTGACAAGGCGATTTGGAAATTTGTCCATTAAAATTCGCGAAAAAATTTCTAATCCAAATCCTCAGGAGATTAATAATGACCTTACTGAACTGGGTTGCTGTGGTCGTTGTTATTTTGACGATTGCCGCTCTCATTAAACGCTACGAAACGCGTTTGGTCCTCTTTACGGCCGGTTTGATCCTCTGCTGTGTGTCCATGCAGCCGATGACTGCCTTTAACGCGTTTGCCAAGTCCATGACCAACGGCGGTTTGATCATGGCTATTTGCGCCTCCATGGGTTTCGCTTATGTGTCTTCTTACACGAAGTGTGACCAACATTTGGTGCACTTGCTCTCCAAGCCGATTCGCGGTTTGGGTATTTTCCTTGTGCCGATCTGCACGGCCGTGACGATGATCATTAACATCGCCATTCCGTCTGCCAGTGGTTGCGCTGCTGCCGTGGGTTCTACGTTGATCCCGGTGATGCTGCGTGCCGGTATCAGCCCGGCTGCTGCCGCTGCTTCCGTGATGATGGGTACGTACGGTGGCGTTCTCTCTCCGGGTTCTGCCCACAACGTGTACATCGCCAAGATCTCCAACATGGAAATCATGGACTTCATCGCCTTGCACACCCCGTTTAGCTTGGTGCTCTACGCTATTGGTATCGTCGGTATCCTTGTGATGTGCATCATCTTCAAGGATAAGGGCGAAGCCACCGACAACATCCAAGTCAATGTTGACAGCAAGCAAGAAGAAATCGAACGCCCGAACGTCATTTACGCTATGGTTCCGTTGCTCCCGATCGTTATCTTGGTGCTCGGTAACTCTGTTCTCCCCGTCATTAAGATGGGTGTGGCTCAGGCCATGGTCTTGGGTGCTGTGCTTTGCTTACTCATCACCCGCGCCAACCCGCAACAATTCTCCAAGACGTTCTTTAACGGCTTGGGCAAGGGCTACGGTAACATCTTGGGTATCATCATCGCCGCAGGCGTGTTTGCCGCAGGTCTTCGCGCTGCCGGTTTGATCGATACCTTCATCGCCTTGTTGCGTGAAGCCAACGACATCGCTCGTTGGGGTGGTTCTATCGGTCCTTGGTTCTTGGGTACGATTACCGGTTCCGGTGACGCTGCTACGTTCGCCTTCAATGAAGCCGTTACGCCGCACGCCGCCTCCTTTGGCATGGACATCCCGCACTTAGGTGCCTTGGCCTTCTTGTCCGGCGCCTTGGGTCGTACGTCTTCTCCGATCGCCGGTGCCATGATGGTTGTGGCCGGTATCGCTATGGCTAACCCGGTTGAAGTTGCCAAACGCACTATCGTTCCGTGCTTCATCGGTGTGATCGTTTTGGCCCTCATCATCGTTTAGTCTGATTACTGATCAGTATTAAACTGAAAGGGACAGTTTTTACGCTGTCCCTTGTTTTGCTTAAAAAATTCGCCCGAGAAAACATCTCCCGAGCGAAAGCTAATTAAGAATTGAAAACTTCAATCAGATAATAATCTGACCTCTGTAATGCAACCATTTTTCTTCAATACGTTGACCCAAACGCGTCATCGTGGTTTCCGCAATACCGATACCGGCGGCATACATCAGCTTTTCCTGTTCGGCCATGCGAAGCGCCTCATGGCAATCAAAAGAGGCAAATTCAGACACTTCTCCGTCTCGATTGACAGGTTCGGCTCCTTCTTTTAAGAAACCTTCATAGTTTCTGACCACCTCTCTGAGATAGCCTTCAGGCACGGGCAGCTCCTGCACAAAGCGGGCGCTTTCCTTAATTTCCACATCATTGGCACTTAAGCCGGCTTCTTCGTAGAGCTCACGATAAAGCGCATGTTCAGGCTCTTCACTGGCCTTGACCAAACCGGCCGCAAGGCTATCCCAAAGACCGCCTGCAACAGGTTTTCCTTCGCGGCGCTTGGCCAACACTACATGCCCATCCTTATCGTATGCAGTCAATCGCACAGACGTGGTCATCAGTCCCAACTTTCTGCACAAAAGTCTGGGAGCCTGACAGAAAACACCGTCATAAACCGTTGCCCGCACATCAACAAGTTCCCCGGCGTCATCGGTTAAGTCTCCCGACTCTGCGAGGATTCTCGCTGCTTTTTGCATTGCAGCCGTGCGCTCCGTTACGGAACGGCAAACGTCATCGACCAGGTAGAGACTGTCCATTAAGCGAAAGTCGCTTGTCGCACCGGCAATTTTCATAGCGAGTTGCTTTTTCACGCAACCGATGATTTCCTTACCGGCCCGAACCCTAACAAAATCAGACGGAACCGGTTGATTGACGCGATTCTTTAAGACTTGATAAGTTTCGTAAACCGATCGGGCAGAAAATTCACTCATGGTGTGTCTCTCCTTGGAATCCTATTAGGCTTCGGGACGCATATGCGGGAAAAGCAACACGTCACGGATACTGGCGGCATCCGTGAGCAGCATCACAAAGCGGTCAACACCGATACCGCAACCACCGGTGGGGGGAAGGCCGAATTCCAAGGCGCGGATGTAGTCGGCATCGTAGTACATGGCTTCATCATCGCCGTGAGCCTTCGCATCGGCCTGAGCCTTAAAGCGGGCCGCCTGATCTTCCGGGTCATTCAATTCGGAGAAGCCGTTGGCCGTTTCACGACCGGCGATATAAAGCTCAAAGCGTTCGGTGAGTTCCGGATTGGTATCCGAAGCACGGGCCAAAGGAGAAATTTCCACCGGATAGTCCACGATAAAGGTCGGATCAATGAGCTTAGACTCCGCCACTTCTTCAAAAAGCGCCATTTCCAAGGCGCCGATACCGACATAGTCGGGCTGAGGCGCACCCAAGCGCTTTAATTCATTGCGCAGGAACGCTTCGTCGTTTAACTTTTCATCGGTGTACTGCGGTGCATACTTTTGAATGGCCTGGCGAGGCGTCAAGCGATCAAAGGGCTTACCCAAATCAATGTCATGGCCTTGGTAGTGCACCATGGTTGATCCATTGACTTCCTGAGCCACATGACGAAGGATCGCTTCAGTGAAATCCATCTGATCCTTGTAGGTCCAGTACGTCGCATAGAATTCCATCATCGTAAATTCCGGATTGTGGCGCGTA
>ERZ827186.2956-NODE-2956-length-10597-cov-2.815974_pt1 | contig 10597 bp, 10 predicted proteins | sample MGYA00519918_ERZ827186 | MGnify/ENA primary metagenome ERZ827186 (study PRJEB31778, sample SAMEA3449275) | human gut metagenome | biome: human gut; feature: human-associated habitat; material: faeces | place: United Kingdom | collected 2010/2012 ... | reverse complement strand
GGTATAAATCCGGCCACACAGGTAATGGCAGCGAGAATAATCAGCGGCGTGGTCATCGTACCGGGGGCTTCATGCGGCGTATGCTCGTGCTCCGAAGGAGTGCCCCAGAAAATACGATAGTAAAGACGGAACATATAGAAGGCCGTCAGCGCAGCGATGAAGGTCATCACCCAGCCCATCGCAGGACTGAACATGAACGCCGCAGAGAGGATTTCGTCCTTGCTGAAGAAGCCCGAGAAGGGCGGAATACCCGCAATCGCGAGGCAGGCGATCAGGAAGGTGATGTGCGTAATGGGAAGCTGTTTGCGCAGGCCGCCCATGTGGCTCATTTCGTTGCTGTGTACGGCATGGATGATCGCACCGGCACCGAGGAACAGCAACGCCTTGAACATAGCGTGCGTGAAGAGGTGGAACATACCGGCCATGTAACCGAGGCCGTGGTGTCCGCCGTAACCCGATACGCCGAGGGCCACCATCATGAAACCGATCTGCGAAATGGTCGAGAACGCGAGCACGCGCTTGATGTCGGTCTGCACACAGGCGATCACCGCCGCGAACAGCGAGGTGAACGCTCCGACCACCGCAATGCCCACGAGCACCTCGGGAGTCTGGAAGTAATACACAGGGAAGAGGCGTGCGACCAGGTAGACGCCGGCCACGACCATCGTCGCGGCATGGATCAGCGCCGATACCGGGGTCGGACCTTCCATCGCGTCGGGCAGCCAGATATGCAGCGGGAACATCGCCGATTTACCGGCACCGCCGATAAAGATCAGCGCCATCGCCCAGGCCATCACCGAGCACCCCATGAAGGTCTTGCCCGCAGCTCCTGCGAAGATGCTGCCGTTACCGGCTGCGCTCGAGGTAATTTCCCCGAAGTTGAATGTCTGGGTAAAGTACGATAAGAGCAGGATACCGATCAGGAAGAACATATCGGCGAATCGCGTCACGATAAAAGCCTTTTTCGATGCGGCAATCGCCTCGGGCTTCGTATAGTAGAACCCGATGAGCAGGTAGGAGGAAACGCCCACCAACTCCCAGAAAATGTACATCTGGAAAATATTGGTGGCCACGACCAGCCCCAGCATCGAAAAGGTGAACAGCGACAGGAATGCGTAATAACGCTGGAAGCCCACCTCGCCTTTCATGTAGCCGAGGCTGTAGATATGTACCATCAGCGACACGGTGGAGATGACCACCAGCATCATCACCGAAATCGGATCGAGCAGGATGCCCAGGTCGATGTGCAGGTTCTGCGTGAAACCGAGCCACTCGACGTTGAACACCGTCCACGGCTGGTAGATGCCGTCGACGCGTGCCGTCGAAAAGTACTGCGCCGCTACCGTATAGGACATCGCAGCGACCGCAGCCAGCACGATCGAACCGATGCAGCCCGAAACGAACGGCCGGAGCTTGGTACCCAGCAGGCCGAGGCAGAGGAAACTCAGCAACGGCAGGATCAGGATGAGTATCGTATATTCCATCTTCTATTTTCGGTTTAGTCTTTCAGTTCGTTGAGTTTCTTCACCTCAATATTGCGGATATTCCGGTAAATATTGATGATGATGGCGATGGCGACGGCCGTTTCGGCAGCGGCCACGGCAATGGAAAACAGCGCGAAGAAGAGCCCTTCGAGCGCACCGGGATAGAGATAATGGTTGAACACCGCGAAGTTGATGTTCACCGCATTGAGGATCAACTCAATCGAGATAAGGATGGCCAGCAGGTTGCGGCGCGTGATGAAACCGTAGATGCCCGCGAAAAGCATCACCGCGCTGACGATCAGGTAAAACTGCATTGGTATCATAGCTTATTGTCTTTTTCGTGCAATCATAATTCCTCCGATGATGCAGGCCAGCAGCAGGATACTCACCAGCTCGAACGGCAACAGGTACTGGTACTTGCCGGTGCCCATCATCGTATAACCGATCGCCTTCATCGGCAGCTCCGTCTCCGGCAACGCATAAACGGCCGGGAAGGTATGTGTCAGCAACAGGAAGAGGCTCAGCGCGACGCCCACGGCCGAAGCGGCCAGGCCGGCCACCTTGCGGCGGTTGCGCAGCGGCTCCTTCTTATCCGCATCGGAACTGGTCAGCAGGATCGAGAATACGTACAGCACGATGATGCCGCCCGCATAGATGGTGAGCTGTACCGCACCGAGGAACGAATAGTTCATTTGAAAATAGAGGCCTGCCGTGGCGAAAAGCACGAAAAGCAGGTAGGTCGCCGCCCTCAGGATCCGGCGCGTAGTGACGGTCAGTACCGAGCAGACCAAAATCACCGCGGCAAGGATAAAGAAGACTATCTGTTGTGATGTAAGTTCCATAGACGTCTATTTTTTTGCAAGAGTTGAACCTTCGTGATTGAGCTGCTCGCGCAGTTTGCCGCGCGTGAAGACGGCGTGCTCGTAAGTATTGATGAACTTAATCGCATCGTGCGGGCAGGTACGCACGCACAACTGGCAGAAGAGGCAGCTGCCCAGATCGTATTCGTAACGGTCGAGTACCTTGCGGGCCTTACCCGTCTCCTCGTCGGTCACCTGCTTGGTGACGACATTGATCGTTCCGTTGGGACAGTTCATCTGGCAGATGCCGCAGGCAACGCAACGATGCTCGTTCTTGTCGTTGTGGATCATGACCAGCTCGCCGCGGAAGCGGTCCGAAATCTTCAGCGTGGCACGATTTTCGGGGTACTGCTCCGTCGTCTTGCGCCGGAAAAAGACCTTGATCGTGGTGCCCATACCCACCAGCAGGGAGCGCAGGCCGCTGAAAAATGAAGTGATGTATTCTTTAAATGTCATAGCTCGTCATGTTTAAAAATGTAAACCGAAGACAATAATCAGCGCCATCAGCAACAAATTGATCAGGTTGATCGGCAGCAGGTACTTCCATTCGAGTTTCAGGAGCTGGTCGATCCTCAGGCGGGGGAAAGTCCACTTGAACCACATGATGATGAAGATCATCACAGCGACCTTGCCGAGGAACCAGATAATCGACGGAATGTAGTCCATCGCCTGGTTGAAACCGTCCCAACCCGAGATGTGCAGCGGCATCCAGCCGCCCCAGAAGAGGGTCGCGGCCACCGAAGCGACGATAAACATGTTCAGGTACTCGGCCAGGTAGAAGAATCCGAAGTGCATACCCGAATATTCGGTATGGTAACCTGCGGTCAGCTCCGATTCGGCCTCGGGAAGGTCGAACGGGCCGCGGTTGGTTTCGGCCGTACCGGCGATGATATAGATCAGGAATGCGATGATCGCGGGAATATGCCCCGTGAAAATAAACCAGCCTCCGGCCTGCGCCTCGACGATCCCCGAAAGGGACATCGTGCCCGCGAGCATCACCATCGTCAGGATAGAAAGCCCGATCGAAAGCTCGTAACTGATCATCTGCGCACCGCTTCGCATGGCGCCGATCAGCGTATACTTGTTATTACTCGACCATCCGGCCAGCAGGATTCCGACGATACCGATCGACGAAACGGCCAGCAGGAAGAAGATACCGATATTGAAATCGAGCACCTGCAGCCCCTTGGCAAAGGGAATACAACTGAATGCCAGCACCGAGGAAATAATAACGATATAAGGTGCTAAACCAAACAGGAACTTATCGATATGGTTGATGTGGATGATCTCCTTGATGAGCATCTTGAACATGTCGGCAACGCTCTGGATCACTCCATAGGGTCCCACGCGGTTCGGCCCGAGGCGGCACTGGAAGAATGCGCAGACTTTACGCTCGATGTAGATCAGCGCCAGCGCGATCACGGCATAACCCAACAAGAGGCAAACCCCTACCAGCACACACTCAACGATCACGGCCGCCGTCGGGGACATCCAGCTCCGCAACAGCGTGTCGACCCATTGAGTCACGATTGAAAAATCAAACATATTTGTTTTAATTATCAGGTTAAACTTGGGTTAGCGGTCCACGTCGGGTACCACATAGTCGAGCGACCCACCGATCGCGATCAGGTCGCCGATCTTCGCGCCGCGCGCAAGCGGGTCTACCACCGACACCAGCGGCAGGCATGACGAACGGAACTTCATGCGGTAGGGATATTTGTCGCCACGGCTTTCGATATACGCGCCGAACTCGCCGCGGGGCGCTTCGACGCTTGCGAAATACTCCCCTTCCGGCAGGCGGATGATGGGTTTGGTTTTGGTAGCGTAATCGCCCTCCGGGATGTTGTCGATCAGCTGTTCGATAATGTGCAGCGACTCGAGGATCTCCTCCATACGCACCATGTAGCGGGCGAACGAGTCGCCTTCGGTATGGATCACCTCTTTGAATTCTACCTTGTCGTAAACGCCGTAAGGATGTACCTTGCGCACATCGCAGGCCCACCCCGAAGCTCGGCCCGTGGGACCCGTCGCACCGTAAGAGATCGCATCCTCCTTCGAAAGGACGCCGACGCCCTTGAGACGCTGCTGTGCGATCACGTTGCCAGTAAATACCGCGTGGTACTCTTTCAGCACACCGGGCAGGTAAGCGATGAATTTTTTAACCTTCTCCACGAAATCGGGAGCCAGGTCGGCCATCACGCCTCCGATCACATTGTAATTCTGGATCAGGCGGCCGCCGGTGGTACCCTCGAAAATATCGAGCACCATTTCACGGTCGCGGAAACCGTAAAAGAACGGTGTCAGACCGCCCATGTCCATACACATCGTGGCATAGAACAGCAGGTGCGAATCGATACGCTGCAGCTCGTCCATGATCGTGCGGATGTACTGTGCACGGGCGGGAACCTCGAGCTGCATCGCCTTTTCGATACACATACAAAGCGCATGGCGGTTCTGATGCGCCCCCAGATAATCGAAACGATCGGTCAGCGAGAGCGTCTGCGGATAGGTCATGCTCTCGCACATTTTCTCCGCACCGCGGTGGATATAACCGCAATGCACGTCGATCTTCTTGATGATCTCGCCCTCGAGCGAGGTACGGAAGCGCAGTACGCCGTGCGTCGCAGGGTGCTGGGGGCCGATGTTGACCACATACTCCTCTTCGTCGAAGAGCACATGTTCTCCCTTTTCGATCTTACCGTCCTTGAGCTCGTAGCAGGGAGCCTCGTCCTCGGTCGGTTCATTGGTCTCCGGTACCGGATTGATCTCCGGGTTCGCATCGTAATCCTTGCGGAAAGGATAGCCGACCCAGTCGTTGCGCAGGTACAGCCGGCGCATATCGGGATGGCCCGTAAACCGGATGCCGTAAAAGTCGTATACTTCACGCTCGTTCAGGTTGGCCGAATGCCACAAGTCGCATACACTGGGCAAAACCGGATGTTCACGGTCGGCCGTCTCGATACGCAGCACCACTTCGTGGCCCAGCGTAGTCGAACGCAGGTGGTACACCACACCGAGGGTTTCGCCCCAGTCGGCTCCGGTCATGCAAACCAGAAAATCGAACTGCGTCTCACGGTCGTCGCGCAGCATCTCCGCCACGGCGTGGAAATTCTCCGCCGGAACCGTCACGGTCAGCACTTCGCCCTCTTTCACCGTCGCGGCGGGAGCCAGTGCCAGTATCTTATCTTGTATCAGGTTACTCATTGTCGCCTCCTTCCTGTTCCATTTCCTTCAACTCTGCGGGCATCTTCTCCTTGCGGTTCGCACCGCCAAAGAAGCGCTGCGCCTTTACTTTGCGCTGCAACTGCATCATGCCGTACAACAGCGACTCGGGACGCGGGGGACACCCCGGCACATAAACGTCCACCGGAATGATCGTATCGACACCCTGCACCACATGGTAAGACTTTTTGAACGGACCGCCGGAGATGGAGCAGGCCCCCATCGCGATCACATACTTCGGCTCGGCCATCTGGTCGTAAAGCCGTTTGAGCACAGGCGCCATCTTGTGCGTGATCGTACCGGCAACGATAATTACGTCGGCCTGGCGCGGGCTGGCGCGGGCCACTTCAAACCCGAACCGGGCGAAGTCATACCGGGCGGCGCCGACCGACATGAACTCGATACCGCAGCAGCTCGTAGCGAACGTCAGCGGCCAGAGCGAATTGGAACGCCCCCAGTTGATCAGTTCGTCCAGAACGCCGATCGCGACAGGCACGCCCTCTTGCTGCAGTTTTGCATAGGTCTCCAGGTATTCGTTGTCCCTGAAGTCCTCGTATTTCATCGATTTGATCTTTATTTCCATTCCAAAGCTCCTTTCCTCCAGGCGTAAACCAGACCCAGAACCAAGATAAACAAGAAGAAGATGATCGTTACGAGGCCCTCTACGCCCACTTCACGCAGGATCACCGCCCACGGGAAGAGGAACACGGCCTCGACGTCGAACATCAGGAAAAGGATGGCGAACAGGTAGTAGCCCACCTTGAACTGCATCCACGACTTACCCCGCGTGGGAATACCGCATTCGTAGGCTTCGCCCTTCTGCTTGTTGAACGAGCGGGGCGAAATGAGCAGGGCTATACCCAGCGCCGCTACGACAAGCATCACCGCCGTAATCAAAACGGTAACAAACAACGTCAGATTCATAGATTATGGTATCTTATTGGTAATCAAAGAGTGAAAAACGGAACCGACATCCCCCGGAACGCAATTTCCGGCCGGGAAACACGACACGCGGCGCAAATATACAGAAATATTCGCGGAACCACCAACAAAAAAACCTTTTTCTTCCACCACCACGGCCTTCCGGCACACGCGCCCTTCTTCACTGCATCTATCAGCCGCACACGATCATAGCCAAGACCGCCGTGCAATACCCGATCCGCCTCTTTCCCGAAAAGACAAATTGCATCCGCGCCGAAACGACAGCAGGTGGCAAACAGCCCAAATTTTCCAACCACAATATTTCGAATACAAAAACAATCGGATAGACGAAAAAATTAAGAAAGGCCGCGATCAAATCGCAGCCTTCCCAGAATCATCCGGACAGTTTCCAGAGCTATCATCCGAAATAAATCACCCGGAACATATACCTCAATGAATACAACGCGCGCGGACCTTCGGCCTCAAGTACGAAATTACGGCGAAACCGACCGGTTTAGGTATGATACCCCGCCTATGGACGAACGGAATCAGACGATCTCGATCAGTTGCGCGTCCGCAGCCACCGTATCGCCCTCGGCAACCAACAACTGCTTGACCGTTCCTCCCGCACTGGCCATGATACTGTTCTCCATCTTCATCGCCTCGAGGATAACCACGTCCTGCCCGGCCTCCACTTTATCGCCCGGCTTCACCAGCACCCGGATGATACGGCCCGGCATCGGCGCACTCACCACCCGTCCCGTAATCGGCTCTTTGGCCTTGGCCGACGAAGTCTCGCCGGCCTTCGCAGCCGTCCCTTCCGGCTCGGCCGCAACTGCGGGTTTGCTCTCTTCGTAACGTTTCTTTTTCTGGTCGGTCAGGAAACCTTTGGCTACCAACGGGAACAGTTCGAGTAACAGTACCTCTTTCTCGTTCTCGGCCAGTTTCACGCCGCCGCACTCGTCAAGTACCGGGTTGGGCTGCATCCGGTACTTGGATGTATCGTACGGGGTCTCCTCGCGCACGCCGGCAATCTTCAGCCGGAACTCCGGATCGACCGGAACGGGCGTTTTGCCGTATTCGCCCTTGACGAGCCCTACGAACTGGTTCGAAACATTCGAGTACATCGGTTTGCCGCTGCGGGCATCCAACGCACAGTTCACCGCCTGCGCCCCTACGATCTGGCTCGTGGGCGTCACCAGCGGCGGCAACCCGGCATCGAGGCGCACGCGCGGAATCAACTCCATCGCCTTCTCGAGGATATCCTCGGCCTTGAGTTGCTTGAGCTGCGCCACCATATTCGTATACATACCGCCCGGAATCTCTGCTTTTTTAACCAGTTCGTTCGGGGCCGGGAAATTGAAATGGCGTTCGATAGCATGGCAGGCAGCGATCAGGTCGGCCTCGTTCATATTGCGGGCCGCCTCAATCGCACGGTCGAACTCCTTGTCCACCTCGGCAGGCAACGTATCGGTAAGCGGATTGAACGGATTGGGGAACTGCTTGACGGCGTCGAACTGCTCCAGCTCCTTGCGGATGCGCAGCAGCTCGCTGTTGATCTTCGCTACGGCTCCCATGTTGATATCCAGCTCGACACCCATCTTCTGACAGAAGATGTAGATCAGCTCGATGGCCGGAGCGGCGGGACCGCCCGCGAAATACCAAATGTTGGTATCCACGATATCCGCCCCGCTGACGATGGCCGACAGCACCGAAGCCAGGCCGTAACCCGGCGTGCAGTGCGTATGGAAATCCACCGGCACTTTAAGATTATGTTTGAACAGGCGTATCAACCCGGCCACCCGTTTGGGAGGAATCAGGCCGCTCATGTCCTTGATCGTGATCATGTCGGCGCCGAGCGCCTCCATTTGCCTGGCTTTATCCAGGAAATAGGCGTCGGTAAAAACTTTGCCCGGCAGCTTCTTGCCCTTGAGCAGCGACGTAAACCGCTCGCCCACCGAAAAGTGCGGGTCGATCGTATAGCAAACCGCACAATCGGCCAGTCCACCGTATTTCTTTACATATTTGACGGTCGATTTGATGTTCTCCACATCGTTCAGCGCATCGAAGATACGCATGATGCCGAGACCGGATTCGATCGCATTGCGGCAAAATCCTTCGATAATTTCATCGGTATAGGGGCTGTACCCGAACAGGTTTCGCCCGCGCGAAAGGGCCGTCAGCTTCGAGACATCACCCACTACCGCCTTGATCTTCTCCAGGCGGTCCCACGGGTTCTCGCCCAGGTAACGCATCACCGAGTCGGGCACCGCTCCGCCCCATACTTCCATTGCGTAAAAACCGGCCTCTTTATAATAAGGTAGCACCCTGTCCACCTGATTCTGGTTCATGCGCGTGGCGAACGACGATTGCTGACCGTCACGAAGAGTCAGATCCCGGATCAAAATTTTCTTTGCCATATCAATATGCATTTGTTGGTCACCCGTGCGGGTTTTGTTATTCCAATAACAAAGATAAGAAATAAACGTCAACCTGTGCAGGTGAATTTGTTTTTGTCCGAAAAAAAACGCACTTTTGCGTCGCAATGGTTCCCGCTGGGGCTCTCCGCCCGGGGATTAAAAGGGAATGCCGTGCGATTCGGCAACAGTTCCCGCTGCTGTAAGTCCCGCCCGCAAGGGCCGGTGCTCTCCGCACAAGCCACTATTCTGTCACAGCGACAGGACGGGAAGGCGCGGAGAGCGGGATAAGTCAGAAGACCTGCCGCTGCGACATAGATTTTACAACCTGCGGCGATATGGGTTGGCGAAGTCCCCGACGGCAATTCCGGTATTTTCCCGACTTTCTCTGATTTTCCGTCGCTGTTGAAAAATCTATGGAACAAAAACAACAGCGATGCGTATTCCATTACTCCTTATACGGCGTATCTTACGGACCTGCTTTACGGAAGCGGGAGCCTGCCGCATCCGTAAACCGGCAAGCGCGGCATTGCTGTGCCTGGGTCTGTCGCTTCCGCTTGCGGGTTGTATGGAGTACGGCCCCGTCGAACCGGTCGACGTCACGCTGCCGGGGCGGGGGCTGTTTATTTCCAACGAAGGAAATTTCACATACGGCAACGCATCGCTAAGCTACTACGATATCACGCACAGCGCGCTGGTCACCAACGAAGACGGATCGAACGATATTTTTTACAGTGCCAACGGAATCCCGTTGGGCGACGTGGCGCAATCGGCGATCGTACGGGGCAACACGGTCTATGTAATCATCTTCTGGTCGTCCGCTCATTGAAAGAATAAGTTTAAATAGATATAAATTCGGATATTTACTGCTCCACGGCTGAATACCGTCAAAAAATGCCTCTGTCTCAAACACCAATTCCTCTTCCGCTGCAATTGTTTTGCAACAGGAAAGTTCTTTCACATTTTGGGCTTCGCCCATCTTCTTGTCTAGAAAATTCATACGAGTTCCATCTTCCTCATACAAACAATCCGGAGCAAGAACCGCTCTAAGCGACACACTATGTTTTTCCTTCGATATATTTGAAAGTATAATTCGGATTCGAGCTTTCCAACCACCCATTTCCTGATATATTGGCTCAAACTGCACATTTTTAATATAAACATCCTTAAGCTGTTCAACTGCCACTGGTCTTGTGATGCCGCCATACGTATAATAATCATTTGGAACATGCAGGGCAGATTCCGGCGTAAAACGATTGTCTACATACACCTTTAACTCATGTACTCCGGCCTGAACATTCTTTGCGATTGCAGAAAATGGAGTAAATGCATTGTAATGATGAACCAGTTTTTCATTATCTAAGTAGACATCTGCTGTATGGCTCACTCCCTTAAACTCAAAGCGAAGATTTCCATCCTGTGCTACTTCAATTTTTCTTGTATAGCAGCCAATTCCTCTTTTATCCAAGAAATCTGGATGTTGTTCAATGCATCCTGGAACCATCATCCGATATTGTTTCTCATTTCCTTCCATTGTAAAATCCCAGAGCCCTTCTAACTCTGTACATGGTCGAACTTCATGTGTTTTAAATAAGCGCAGCATATTTTTCCTCCTATATTTTCGCTTTATTTTTACTGTATTTTCCTTTTATTCGAACGCTATTCTTATCTTATTCTCACTTTACTCTCATCT
>ERZ827186.2944-NODE-2944-length-10638-cov-3.371917_pt1 | contig 10638 bp, 8 predicted proteins | sample MGYA00519918_ERZ827186 | MGnify/ENA primary metagenome ERZ827186 (study PRJEB31778, sample SAMEA3449275) | human gut metagenome | biome: human gut; feature: human-associated habitat; material: faeces | place: United Kingdom | collected 2010/2012 ... | reverse complement strand
TGCCGAAAGAATTTGTAGATCGTGTTTCTTATATTGTAAGTCATCATCATACAATAACCGGAATCGATGGTATTGATTATCAGATTATGATAGAGGCAGATTATCTGGTAAATGCAGATGAGAGTAATTTTTCCGGAAACAATGTGAGAAACATGCTGGAAAAAGTATTCAAAACAGAGACAGGAAAATTCCTGCTCCAGTCTATGTATCAGAAGAGATTGAATGCTGAAGAATAAAAGGAAAACATTAAGAAAGATTATGAGTGATAAAAACCGGTGCAGAAATGTGCCGTTTTTTTTTGTGGGAAAATTCAGGGCTTATAATTTGTTTGTATTACAATTATATGCGGATGAGAGGTTATAATAAATATAAAAAATCTCACACCTGAAAATTTAGTTAAAAGATATGAAACTTTTCTTTATATTTCCCCATCTAATAAGTGTAAAACAAAACAACAAAGCTTCATTCGAATGAAACATATTTGTAAAAACATAAGAGCTACTGGACATGAAGTAAACAGTAACACATAAAACTTTAAGCAAGGAGGATCAGCATTTGATACAGTTGGTAAAACGCTCCATCTCAGGAGATGCGGATGCATTTCTGGAACTGATGGAAAAGAATTCTCTGGCAATGTACAAGGTGGCAAGGGGAATCCTGGATAATGATGAGGATGCCGCAGATGCCATACAGGATACCATACTTACCTGCTTTGAAAAAATACATACACTGAAGAATCCGGAATATTTTAAAACCTGGATGATCCGTATTCTGATCAATGAATGCAATAAAATCCACAGACACTACAAAAATTTCAGCAGAGCTGAAGAACTTCCGGAAGTCCCCGGACAGGATATGTCCATTGAGGAATTTGAGTTCAAGGAAATGCTTGGAATGCTGGACGAATCCTACAGGATTATACTGGTTCTGTATTATGTAGAGGGATTTCGGATCGCAGACATTGCTTCTATATTAAATATGAATGAAAACACCGTAAAAACCAGACTGGTCAGAGCCCGTATGCAGCTAAAGCAGGAATATACTTCAGCAGAAGATAATATTCAGAAGAAGAGACTGCAGCAGAAAAAAAAGAAAAACAGAGAATTCACAGGTATAGCAGAAGGTTTGCAGAATATCAGAATGAAAATCTGAGAACAGGATCAGTAACAGCAGGAAACATAACAGTAAGTTCAAGAAAGGAATGAAGTGCTCATGGCGAAGAAGTTGGATTTTGATAAAGAAAAGAATAACAGAAATGACAATGTGATAGAGGAAATCATGCAGGCAGACTTTCCGTTGCCAAAGCAGGCAGAAGATGCAAAAAACGAAGCATTTTCCAGAATCAGAGAAATGGCAGCAGCTTCTGGACATACGGAAAATACAGAGAATATGGTGCAAAGATTACAGGAGAAATCAACAGGAAGTTCCGGAAAGAAATCCACAGGAACAGCAAAATCGCACAAGAAATTCAAAACAGTATACAAAACAGCTTTGGGACTGACTGCAGCTGCAGCTGTATTTTCAACAGTATGTATCACAAATCCGGCATTTGCAGAGAACATCCCTCTGGTTGGAAATGTATTTAAGCAGCTCGGTAATTCCATGGGATTTTATGGTGATTATTCGAAATATGCAAAGCAGTTGACAGATTCTGCAGAAGATGCAGAGTTGGCAGATACTAATGAAAGTCAGGAGGACGGAGGTAATCCTCAAAGTGCTCAGGCTGAGGATCAGAATACAACAGAAAATAACAATGCAAATAAAACGAAAGACAATGAATCATACAGTAAAACAGTAGATGGAACAACTGTCACGCTTTCAGAAGTATACTGTAATGAAATGGCTCTGTACCTGTCCATGACAATCCATACAGAGGATAAATTTCCGGATACATTCATTACACCTGATGGAAAACCCAATATTAAGCTCAGCGAGAATTCTACAGTGAAATATGATTACATGGATGAAAAAAGTAATCTGTTCAATGCTTATCTGGATGGAAAAATGCTGGATGATAACACCTATGCAGGAGTTTTGCGTATTCCTGTAGAAGATATGACAGTGGATGATGCAGGATGGACAAAATTTTATGAGGTGCGTAATGCATTTTTCAAGGAAAAAGGGATTGATGTAGATTCTGAGGACTTTAGTTTTGACAAGTTAGCCCAGGCACTGGGAATGGATGAATACAGTGATGAGAAGCTTCCTCAGGTGGGAGGTCCGGCAATCAGTGATTATGTCAAAGACATCAAAGTACCTGACCGGTTTACCATGGAGCTGGATCTGAAAGATATTGTGGGTACTCTTCCGGATGACCAGGATACCACCCCGGATATCCCTCAGGATCTGCGGGATGAATATAATCAGAAAATGGCAGAGCATGGAATCAGCACAGATGATGCAGATTATGAGAGCCTGACAGAAGAACAGAAGAATCTGGAACATCAGTTTTTCACTGAGATGTGGAATGAGTATTTTGAACGGTATCCTGAGGCAATTGAAGGTAATAACAGATATAACTCATGGACACTGAAGGGTGACTGGAAGTTCAACGTAGATGTAGAGAAAAATACTTCCGATACGGTTAAAAAGGATGTAAATGTGGTAGATGAAAATGGAGATGGTGTTCTCTCCATTACGAAAACACCATTTGAGATCACTATGAAAATGCAGGATCCGGAAGCAAAGTATTTTGCAGTTATGCTGGATGCCAATGGAGATATCATGCCATATGGAGGCGTGTCAAACAGCAATAACACATATGCGATACAGGACAGAGACATTTCCACTGTATATATTTATCTTTGTGACTACTATGAGTATATGGATGAGCTGAAAGGCTACTACTGGTCCGATGACTACGAAGAAAAAGCAAAGACCAAGACTTTCAAACAACTCCTGGATGAGCGTGCAGTTGCCAGCGCAGAAGTGCATTTTGATACAGATAAATAATGATAATAAGTTTCTTTTGGAACCTGATATCAAATGATAAAGTACAATAACTGAAACCGCATCTTCCTAATTTTCTACAGGAAGATGCGGTTTTAGTTATTTTGATAAAAAAGGTCAGAAAAACAGTAGAATCTGAGCCAAGTTAATGTTACAATGTAGGCGTCTCAAAAAAAGAGTGCAGAAGGGAGCCAAAACAAAATGGACTACGCAAAAGAATCTTTAAAAATGCATTATGACTTAAAAGGTAAAATTGAGGTTGTATCAAGAGCCAAAGTAGATTCCAAAGATGCTTTAAGCCTTGCTTACACACCGGGTGTTGCTCAGCCTTGTCTGGAGATCCAGAAGGATGTAAACAAGAGTTATGATCTGACAAGACGCTGGAATACAGTTGCTGTTGTAACAGACGGAACTGCGGTACTTGGACTGGGAGATATCGGACCGGAAGCTGGTATGCCTGTTATGGAAGGTAAATGTGTACTCTTTAAAGAATTTGGCGGTGTAGACGCGATTCCGCTCTGCGTCCGCAGTAAAGATGTTGATGAGATCGTTAAGACAGTAAGCCTCCTGGCAGGATCCTTTGGAGGAATCAACCTTGAGGATATTTCCGCACCGAGATGTTTTGAAATTGAAAAGAAACTGAAAGAATGCTGTGATATTCCGATCTTCCATGATGACCAGCACGGAACAGCAGTTATCACACTTGCAGGTGTTATCAACGCGCTGAAACTGGTTGGAAAGAAGCTTGACGAAGTGAAGATCGTTACTTCCGGAGCCGGTGCAGCAGGTATCGCTATCATCAAACTGTTAATGTCCATGGGACTTAAGAATGTAATCATGACAGACAGAAAAGGTGCGATTTACGAAGGCAGAGAAGGATTAAACCCGATTAAAGAAGAGATGGCTAAGATCACAAACTTCAACAAAGAGAAAGGTACTCTTGCAGAAGTGATCAAAGGCGCAGACATCTTCATCGGTGTATCCGCACCTGGAACACTGACACAGGATATGGTCCGCACAATGGCAAAAGATCCTATCATCTTTGCATGTGCAAACCCGGTACCTGAGATTTTCCCTGATGAAGCAAAAGCAGCAGGCGCAGCAGTGGTATCCACAGGACGTTCTGATTACCCGAACCAGGTAAACAACGTACTCTGCTTCCCGGGACTTTTCCGTGGTGTACTGGACGCAAGAGCATCAGATGTTAACGATGAAATGAAAGTTGCAGCAGCATATGCAATCGCAGGTCTGGTAAGTGACGAAGAATTAACAGCGGAATATATTCTTCCGGCAGCATTTGACCCACGCGTAAAAGACGCTGTAGCTAAAGCTGTAGCAGAAGCAGCAAGAAAATCAGGCGTAGCAAGGATTTAAGCAAATAGAATAATGAAGCCCTCTGTTTTCATGTGAGCAGCATGCAGACGGAGGGCTTTTTTGTGTTATAGGAAATTACTCCGTAATGTTCCTATAACACAAAAAGGCCCTCCGGGCAGGATCGCACTGCGACGGAGAGGAATTATGTCGCTGAAGCGACCCGCCGCAGGCGGAGAATCCTGCAAGCAGGATTCTTTTACATAATATTCAATCTGACCTCTAAAAAATTCAAAAAATTGGTCATTGAAATAATGACACATTTCGCGTATGATAACTTCAACATATTGATGCGTCAATATATAAAAATCTGATAGTGAGAATCAAACAGGCAATCTGGCTTATTGATATGAGCTTTCTATCAGATCATATGAGAGGGGACAGTTATTATGAATACTCAGAACAGCACAATTACAAAACTTGCAGAGACAGCTCTTATGGCTGCGTTATGCTATGTATCTTTTACATTCCTGCAGATTAAGATCCCTGTACCGGGCGGTGATGCAACATCCATCCATATCGGAAATGCATTCTGCGTACTGGCAGCACTTCTGATCGGCGGTGTATACGGCGGATTGTCCGGTGCCATCGGAATGGGAATCGCAGACCTGATGGATCCTGTATATATCACAGGCGCACCAAAGACATTTGTACTGAAATTCTGTATTGGCCTGATCACAGGTCTGGTAGCACATAAGATTGCAAAGATTAATGAAAGTACAGATAAGAAATACGTTTTCAAATGGAGTGTGATTGCCTCTGTAGCAGGTCTTGCGTTTAATGTTGTGGCAGATCCGATCGTAGGATATTTCTACAAACAGTATATTCTCGGACAGCCTCAGGAACTGGCACAGGCACTTGCAAAAATGAGTGCTGTAGCGACATTATTCAATGCAGTTGTTTCGGTGATCCTGGTAGCAGTGATCTACAATGCAGTACGTCCGGTACTGATCAAGAGTCATCTGCTTACAGTTACCGGTAAGAAAAAAGAACAGGCAGCATAAATGGATACAAAATGAATAAGACATAATAAAACAGCATTTCGGGTGCAGAACCTGAAATGCTGTTTTATTATGTTACAGGAAATTATTCCGTAATGTTCTGCGCAGAAGTTTTTACTTGTCTGACGAAGGAAAAACAGGCACAAGCCATAGGATACAATTCAAAGAGTATGCACTTTTTTGACCTCAAAGTAGCACTTTTTTGGACATAGTGTAATAAGATAGAAAAAAGAAATTGTGCATATTTAACAAATGACGAAAAAGAAAGATAAAAAAATTCAAACTTATGCGAAAAAGGTCTTGCTATTTCAGAAACAAAGTGGTATTATACAACTATCAAAAAACCTTATGCGCAAAAGGTAAAAAGAAACAGTTAAAAAAATGACGAGGTGACGAAAATGAAGAAAAAAGTATTTGCAACACTTTTAGCAGTATCTATGATCGCATCAATGGTTCCGGCAGCAGTATCCGTACAGGCAGCAGACGGTGACAGTATTCGTCTTGTAAACGGTAAGATCGAAGTTGACGCTCAGCTGAAGAAATTAGCTGAAATGTATGAGAAAGAAACAGGAACTAAAGTAGAAATCGAATCCATGGGCGGCGGAATCGATATCCAGGGTACTCTGAAAGGATACTACCAGTCAGATAACATGCCTGACATCTTCGTAAACGGTAGTGGAGCAGACTTTGCTAACTGGACAGATATGTTAGTAGATATGAGCGATCAGGAATGGGCTTCTGATACAGATGCAGCTTATGTTGATGAGAGCCAGGGTACAATCGGTTTCCCATATACAACAGAAGCAATCGGTCTTGCATATAACAAAGACATCCTTGATAAAGCGGGAATTGATCCTTCCACATTAACAAGTCCGGATGCAATCAAAGAAGCATTTGAGACAATTGATTCCAAGAAAGATGAACTTGGACTGACAGCAGTTGTAGGTTATGCAGCAGAACCAGTTAACCTTTACTGGTCAACAGGTAACCATTTATTTGGTACATATCTGGATGAAGGTCTTGACAGAGATGACACTACTTACATTGACATGCTCAATGATGGCGGTAAACTTGACGAAGGCCGTTTCACAGATTTCGCTAACTTTGTAGGTCTTCTGAACCAGTATTCAGATCCTGCGCTCCTTGTTTCCGGTACATATGATCAGCAGATTCTGAACTTCTCATCCGGTAAATATGCATTTGTTACACAGGGATCTTGGATCGGTGCAACAATGGTTGGTGATGACGCTGACGCTTACAAAGAAGCTGGTAACTTCGAAGTTGGTATGATCCCGTACGCATTCGAAGATGGACAGGATACAATCCTTACAAGCTCCCCATCCTGGTGGTCCGTATACAAAGATGGTAATGTAGAAGCAGCAGAAGCATTCCTTCAGTGGCTGACAACAGACGAAGCTCAGGAAGTCCTCGTAAAAGAAGCTGGATTCGTAAGTCCATTCAAATCCTGCACAATCGTAGGCGACGATCCGTTTGCTCAGACAATTACTGATTATCAGAAAGCAGAAAAGACATCCGCATGGCACTGGTCAATTCCAGGTTTCAAAGAAGGTATCGCACAGAACTATACAGGTCAGGTATTTGCTGACTATGCATCTGGAAGCCTTGATGAAGCTGGATTTGTAAAGACAATGCAGCAGGTTCTTGAAAGTGCATATGCAAACTAATAATTGAAACTTATGGGCGGCGCTTATGTTGCCGCCCACTTTTATTTGCGCTGCATACCTGAGTAAAGGTCCGGCAGACCTTTACCCAGGTACGCAAAAAGTTTAAGACGCATTGATTTTTGCTTTGAAATAAGAAATAGGAAGGATGAAGGCAAAATGAATACAAACAGTGCTAGTAAAAAAGCAATTTCCATGGTATGCCTGATAGCCGGTATTATTTTACTGGCAGCAGCATTGATTCAGGATATTTCCGGAAGCGGAGCTGGCTGGAGAGGTCCGGCGCTGATCATCGGTGCAATTGGCATCTTACTGGGAATGTATTTATTCCCAACATTAAAACATCACAGAAGCATCGTTAACTTTATATTTGTATTTCCGTTGTTATTTACATTTGTAGTAACAGTTATTATTCCATTATGCCTTGGTGTATTCTATTCCTTTACAGACTGGAATGGAATCAAGATGACAGGATTTATAGGATTTGCAAACTATAAGGCAATGTTCAGTGAACCAAGTTTCCTCTGGTCACTGATCATCACAATTCTGTTTGTAGTTCTGAATATGGTTCTGGTAAATGTAGTAGCGTTTATGCTTGCATTACTCTGTACCTCTAAGATTAAGGGACTCTCATTCTTCAGAGCTTCCTATTTCCTGCCAAACCTGATCGGCGGTATCGTACTTGGTTATGTATGGCAGTTCGTATTTAACAACGTACTGATCAAGATGACAAATAATATTTCACTTCTGTCAAAGACAAACACAGCTATGATGGCTATCATCGTTGTTTATATCTGGCAGTATGCAGGTTATATCATGCTGATCTATGTAACAGGTCTGACACAGGTACCTAAAGATGTACTGGAAGCATCTCAGATCGATGGCGCAAATGCAGTTACAACATTATTTAAGATTAAGATTCCGATGATCGCAGCTACAATTACAATCTGTACATTCCTTACCTTAACATCAGCATTCAAACAGTTCGATGTTAACATGGCTTTGACAAATGGTACAGGTTCTGTCGCAAGTTTCTTCGGAAACTATCTGACAAACGGTACTCAGATGCTGGCTCTGAATATTTACAATACAGCAATCTCCAAGAACAATTATGCACTTGGTCAGGCGAAAGCTATTCTGTTCTTCATTATCCTGGCTGCTGTATCTATTATTCAGGTTAGAATTTCCAATAAGAAGGAGGTTGAAATGTAATGGTTATGAAGAAAACTCCAAAGGTAGTGCTTACAGCTGTTGCGATTGTTATCGCAGCGTACATATTATCTCCTTTCTATCTGGTACTTATTAATACATTTAAGAATGCAAACGGTATTGTTGCAAATCCTGTAAGCTTTGCAGGTGCAAGCTTTGCACAGTTTAAGACAAATATTTCAAACGTTGTCAACAACTCCAACTTCAGTTTCTGGAGTGCATTCGGAACATCTGCGATCATTACAGTTGTTTCCCTTGTATTACTTGCTTTATTCGGTGGTATGGCTGCATGGGTTATCTGCCGTAACAAGACAAAATGGTCCACAGCTATTTACATGACATTCATCGCATCCATGACAATTCCTTTCCAGGTAGTTATGCTTCCTCTGGTTTCTACATTCCGTGATGTAGGTAAATTCCTTGGAATCAACATGCTTCAGTCTGTTCCTGGTATTGTATTTGCATACTGTGGATTCGGTGGTGCTATGACAGTATTTATCTTAACTGGTTTTATTAAAGGTATTCCATATGAACTGGAAGAAGCAGCAGCGATTGACGGATGTTCTCCTGAGGGAACTTTCTTCCGCATTATCCTTCCGCTTCTGAAACCGGTTATTGTTACTGTTACTATTCTGAATGGTATGTGGATCTGGAACGATTACCTTCTTCCTTCTCTGATGTTAGGACAGAATGGTAAGGTTAAGACTCTTCCGGTTGCTGTACAGGCGTTTGTTGGTTCTTATGTTAAGCAGTGGGATCTGATCCTTACTGCAGCACTCCTGGCAATGATTCCGATGATCATCGTATTCCTGCTTGCTCAGAAGCAGATTATGAATGGTATGGTTGAGGGTGCTATTAAATAGGCTTGCAAATACTTTTTGAAAAGCTGTCGTTTTCCTCATTTATTGGGGACGACAGCTTTTTTATGGTTTCAAAGGGGACGCGAAGAAAAATAAATGTTTTGAACCACGGCTGCGGGGCAGGAACTCTAAGCCTTTGGAAATTTGCTAAAACCATGCCGGAAAAATTCAAACTCGCTTCGCTCAGACAGTGAATTTTTCCAGCATAACGCAAATTCCCGGAAGCTAAGTATTGCTACACCTCCTGTAGATGTATCAGAAAACAAATATTTTCCTGTGCTGTACAATGGTTTCGCGGGCGGGGGAAAACGGAAAGGTATTGGATATAGGGAGAAAGATGCAATGTATGGGTGTGCAGGAATGGAAGATTACAGGATTTGGTAAGGGTGTGTTATAGTAGGGGGATGAATTAGAGATTTGTTAGATATATTTTTTCTGAGCAATGTTATAGAGGCAGACAGGAGGCGTTATTGTGGCTGGCAGGAGACGGAAAAAGAGCGGTGGAAGAAGTTATGCATGGAGATATCGGGGCAGGATTGTGGCTTGTGTGTTTGTTGAGGTGATCATTATCTGTGCGCTGGTTATCATGATCGGATGGAATAAGGGCGTGAAGGAGTGGTTTGAGCAGTTTGAACAGCCGGTTCTGAAGGAAGTGGATATCAGTGGTATCAACAGTCCGAATGCGATCCTGATGCAGGCCAGGGGAGGTAAGATTCTGGGTGAGATTAACGGAGAGGCTCAGATTTATCCGGCTTCTATGACGAAGATTATGACTGTGATACTGGGGATTGAGAATTTTGATGATCTGGATGAGAAGATTACTCTGACGAATGAGATGTTCTCCGGATTGTATGAGCAGGATGCTACGCAGGCAGGTTTTCAGCCGGGGGAAGAGGTCCGGGTGATTGATCTTCTCTATGGTGCGATGTTGCCTTCGGGGGCAGAGTGCTGTATTGCGCTGGCAGATACGATCAGTGGTTCAGAGGCGGATTTTGCGGAGCTGATGAATAAGAAAGCAAGGAAGCTTGGAATGGAGAATACTCATTTCTGTGATTCTACAGGACTGCATAACCCGGATCATTACAGTACGGTTAAGGATATTGCTGTTTTGATGAAGTATTGCATTAAGAATGATACGTTTCGTGAGATTGTGGAGACCTCCAGACATTCTACCGGAGTTACAAATATCCACCCGGATGGAATCACTTACTACAGTACAATGTTTAAAAATCTGTCTGATCCGACAGTCACAGGTGGAAAAATCCTCGGTGGCAAGACCGGCTATACCAGTGAGGCAGGGCACTGTCTGGTGAGTTTTGCGGAGATTGAGGGCAGGGAATATATCTTTGTTTCCGCAGGTGCTTCAGGAGCAGATGGAAATACGATTCCGCATATTCAGGACGCTGTGACTGTTTATAACAGGGTTGGTGCGGCGATTGAGGAGAAGATGAATGATAATAATAAATAAAATCTCCCACAAATTGTGACGCACATCTTGTGGGGAGCATTTTCGTTACTGTTCACTGGTAATATCCCGCGAGGTGTTTTTTGTGAGCAAAGGTCACA
>ERZ827186.2943-NODE-2943-length-10647-cov-2.869147_pt1 | contig 10647 bp, 14 predicted proteins | sample MGYA00519918_ERZ827186 | MGnify/ENA primary metagenome ERZ827186 (study PRJEB31778, sample SAMEA3449275) | human gut metagenome | biome: human gut; feature: human-associated habitat; material: faeces | place: United Kingdom | collected 2010/2012 ... | reverse complement strand
CAGTAGCCCTGTTTCTCCAGTCTCTTACAGATCTTTGCCAGCGAATGGTAATATTTCTGCCCCATAGCATAGATTTCATCACCGGTATACATCGCGTTTGCCATCACATCCCCTCCTTTCTCCAAAACAGCCTATTTTGCCTCATTGTACTACAATTCTCATCAATAGACAAGTTCCTGTTCAAAGACATTTTTTGTGATTTTTTTCAAAAAAAAGAAACCGTATATTACGGTTTCTTTGTATTCATATAATACCGAAAAGCGCCTACGCACGCTCTACTGCTCCAGAACGTAAACATCCTGTACATACCGGCATCTTCTTTGTGCCGCATTAACCTTAACCTTAACGGACTTGATATTTGGCTTCCACATCTTGTTGCTTCTTCTGTGGGAATGACTTACTGCGTTACCGAAGTGAACGCTCTTTCCACAAACTGCACATTTTGCCATCGTAAGCACCTCCTTAGCATATTTAACCCTAACGGTCATGATTTATCAATAACTATTATGACTGTCTAATTTTGCCACAACATGCTTATTCTACCAAATCATAATGTAAAATGCAAGAACAAATTTAATTTTTTTCTGTTTCTGCAAATTGTAATATGTATTTGCAACGAAAAATGATGTACTTATCTATCCGGTAGAGGATAGAGGAAACGGGGGCAAATATAAATAAAGAAGATTGTAAAAAGGTTTTTATTAAACAATATAAGATCTATCAAAAATTACATATGAAAGAAGAACCTAACGTTTATGAGTGTGCTTTAAATCTCGGTGTATATCTTGGAATGCAGGATATGATGGTTCGGTCGGGTCAATTTACATTAGAGGAAATTGACGAAATAAAAAAGTCAGCAAAATAATATCATGGTGACAACCCCCAGTAAATCACACTGGATGGGATCACATACAACTTAATAACGCCCCCGCACGGCGACGGGGGTTGAAAGAAAAGCTAGGAGGTAGCTATTATGAATATCGAAACAAGATTTAACGCATTATGCGTAGGAAAGAATGAAAGTACAACAAGTGACGGAAAGACAACATTTTATACCCTTGCTCTTGTCCAGAATGGACAGGCTGGCAATATTGCTTGTAGTCCGGACGTGTATAATGCGGTACTGGCATCCGGTCAGCCAATTGAATCATACGACTTCACGGGAATCTACCGTGATGGTCAGTACAAAGGGTTCAGAATAACCCACGCCGGCGAAGCTGGTTCACTCATTAGCGGCAAACCCCAAAGTACATCACCTGCCGGCAACCCAAAAGGCAGTAAATAAGCCGCTAATGTTTGGATAGATCCAAAGGGTTCAACCGCTGTCAACTGTAATCGTGATTTCCTATTATAGTTGACGGCGTCAGGAATCCTGATAATGGTCAGGCGTGTGAATGGGCATACTGCTCCATTCACGCCTTATCTATAAAGGGGGATATTATGAAAGTAGTAACAGGCTCGGCGATCTATTTAGCCGACTACGCAGATTATAACGTATTCTTTTATCATCAAAGTTTATCGTGCTTTCTTGGTATTCTGATCGGAGTAGTCTTAGGCTGTATTTTCTGGGGGTTAGTGTATGATCGAATCAGTTAGTTATTTAGATGCTTGCAAGCCTTTCCTTATGGGAATCGGTGGAGGTTTTATACTTGCCACGATCCCGGCAATGGTAGGTTTTGTAATAAATAAGCTTTATAGAATAATGCAGAAGTAAAGCTGCAGAAAGAAAGGGGGTATACATATGATGGTAGTATACGGAGCAGAGGGCGCAGCTTCAACCGTTGTTACCGCATTAACAGGTGCGTTGACAACAACCGCAAGCCAGTGTCAGGATGCAATTGCCGCAGTACTTCCGGTTGCACTTCCGGTCATGGGTGCGATCGTAGTAGTCGGTATTGGTATCAAGATCTTCAAGAAGGTAACAGGCAGATAGCCAGAAGCCGGAGCAGATCAATTTCGCCAAGAAACAAGAGGGGTCTACCTACAGGTTCGGGGCGATCCCTCTTTTTTCATAGATAGAAAGGCTTGAAATATCATGAAAGACTTTTATGTTTACTACTCCTGTTGTAGTGGTAGTTGTCCTTTACTTGTTGAAGAGCAGAAATACGGAATTATAACCTCATCCTGTGATGATTATTGCGGGAGTGGATTTAATGGATGCCACAACTGCTACTTTGAAGGAAGTAAATACTGCAATGAATGTATATGGAAGGAGGAAGAATGTGAGAAGAAAAAGAACGAAGCAGCTCATAGCGATCCTGTTGGCGGTGAGCCTGATCACGCTTGCCACAGCTAAACCGTATCAGGAAGCGAAGGCAACGGGTGTATTAGCTGGAGTCGGGGCGGTTGTAGCAAGTCCAACCGGAATTCTTTTGATAATGGGCGCTGTTGGAGTTGTTAGTCTTGCAGCTCCTACGATTCATGATCAGATTGAGGATTGGAAAGATTTGAAGGACGAAGGACGAAAACACACAATCGAAAAAGCAGCATCACGGGTAGCGGATGATTTTTATAATCATACTGTGCAGGCTCTCAATAATAATGTATCTGCTGCAGAACAACAACGAGATAATGCCGCTCATGCTCGATCTGTTATAGATGATTTCTTAGAATCTGCATCAGCAGGAGTTATTGATACAACCAGTGAAGCGTGGCGCTGGTTTCAGGACTTTGTAAGTGATATAAGAAATGCGATTGCCGGTAATTCGTCTGTATCAATGAATGGTATGGCTGGTTCTGTATTAGATGGAATGTATACAAAGGCGGTCGAGTTAAATCCAAAGAAATCTGGGGCGAGTTATCAGAGTCTTAGTATAGAATTTAAAGGATTAGATTTATCTTCGATCACATCAAACAAATGTGTAATGGCTCTATCGGTTAACTCTGTATATGCAAATCTAGTAGTCGGAGAAATATGGCCTGATGGCTCAATTCATAGATTAAATCAGTCACTAGTTAAAGGTTTAGGGGCAAAATATAGGATAATAACGGATGCCGGGGTTGGTGTTTGGAATGATTTCACCGGAGTATATACATATAGTTTGGGAAATTCAGATTTTTTTGACCCTGCATTTAATTTACCTTTAATTGATGCTAAATATTCTACGCCATCTGGAACAACAGACGTGCCGGGTGTGGCAAATCCATCCGACTATGTTGCAGTTGGTTCAGATCTTCCGTACAACCGACCGGAAGGGGCTTGGGATATCTGCGATCCTAACGGCAAGCAAGGGCAAGTTTCCATTGGTGCAGATATACCGGGTAAGCTTGGTTATGATGATTGGTATGACCTTTTAGGTGGTGTAGCCACAGGAGATACCACATGGGAGGAAGTGGCTAATGCTTCGGATGTTATCACGATCGGTTCAGATCTGGCGAACGATTACAGCCCATCGAATGCCAAGGACTGGTCGGCATACCACGATGGTACAATTGTTGGTTATGATGTAGATGCCGCCGGAAACGTTACAATAACATTTGAGGATGGAACAGTTATATCTATACCGCAGGAGTATGTGAGTGGCGTGGAATGGGTAAATGAGCAGGATAAGGCGCAGGAATTGGACAAAGATACCGCTTTGCCGGTAAGCGGATCGTTGGCGTATCCGCTCCCGGCTATTCAAGATCCTGCTGTTCCTGCCGATCCACAAGATCCCGGGGGCGGCTCGGGGGATATGAAAATAGACGATGATGTAAAAGATTATACGTTGGATTTCCGTAAGCTTTTCCCTTTCTGTATTCCTTTTGACATTTACAAGGCTGTAAAACTGTTGGACGCTACTCCTACCGCTCCGGTTGTTCATTATAAGTTTTATTATACGAAAAGCAAAAGCTATACTATTGATATAAATCTTAATAAGTTTAATTTCGTGGCGGCGATTCTGCGCCGGATGGAGTGTTTATTGTTTATTATCGGCTTAGCAACTGCGACCAGACGGATCTATTTGAGGGGGTGATACTATGCTGGAGTGGTTTCTGGAGATTATCAAGAAGTTTGGTGCGATTATATTGTCCGTATTGCCGACTTCTCCGTTTGATAAGTATTTAGACAGTTTAGGAAATTTAGATTATTTAGGCTATTTAAATTGGTTTATTCCGGTTGGTAGCTTCATTAAGATCCTGCTGACGTGGGTAACTGCTGTAGGTGTATTTTATATTTATAGTATAATAATGCGCTGGGTTAAAATGATCGGTGATTGATTCTCATTATATGGCATGATATACTACTCCTATAAAAGGAGGTAGTATAAATGAGAAAGCTTTTATTAACAATGTGCATCGCTTTACTTATTTTATTTGTAATTCTTGTTTCCATTGGAGTTAGTTTAGAAAAAATCGGTATATTATATATTGCGTTGATAATTATGTTTTCTATCATGCTGTTATTTATGCCGAGAAATAAGCATACAAAATGAGGAGGGCATTAAATGCACATCAATGATCTTCCATGGTGGGCTGTCCTGCTGATCATTTTAGCGGCGCTGATCACGGCAAAATATTTATTTCATTTAGATGCCATGCTGTTATTTCACACATGGACAGGAAGAACAGGAGTGATAAATTGATTTATCTTTATTCCGGTACGCCCGGCTCGGGAAAAAGCCTGCATACAGCCGATAAACTGTACTGGCGGCTTCGTGCCGGGAAACCTGTGATTGCAAATTTTACATTTCGCTGGCAGGACTGCGGAAAGAATCCGCATTACTTGTACATAAATAACATGGATCTGACGCCGGAACGCCTGATCAATTTCTCCCGGAATTGGTTTGCTTGTCATAAGTTCCATGAGGGTGCAATAACTCTTGTGATTGACGAATCACAGATTCTTTTTAATAGCCGGGATTGGAACGCAACCGGGCGTGGCGATTGGCTTTCATTTTTTACGCAACATCGCAAATATGGCTACGATGTTATTTTAGTAGCGCAGTTCGACAAGATGCTTGACCGCCAGATCCGGGCGTTGATCGAATACGAATGCATTCATCGTAAGGTATCCAATTTTGGCATCTGGGGAAAAATATTCTCTCTCTTCGCCGGAGGGAAGTTATTTGTGTGCGTGAAAGTCTGGTATCCGATGAAAGAAAAAGTCGGGAGTGAATTTTTCCGGGCAAAAAAGAAATATTACCAGCTCTATGACAGCTATGCCGATTTCGGTGCCTGACAGCATCAGCCGGATGCTGTCTGTGTGGCGTGCGAGTGCCCGGAGCGGGACACACAGACAGTGCCCGGCATGTGCAGTGAGGTGATTGAAATTGACGATAGACGAAATATTTGCGGAGCTTTACGGGATTACTCCGGAGGGATACTACCGCCAGCAGCTCCGGAAAGGAGCTGACGCTACAGCCGCTCTTTTGGATATCAATCACAAGATCAATGATATCTGGGAATGTGAGAAAAACGGTGGTTTTTATCCAGTAAATAAATCTGATATTCCAGAGGGTTTTATATAATATATATAATAAATATAACTTACTTGACAGTAGCAACACGTTAGCGAATTTTTCCAAAATGTTCCGTCAGGTCAGGAGGTTGAAATGGGAGCATATAACTACAAAATAAGCGAATACGCACACGGCACAAAGATCACAAATTATTCCAAACCGATCTACACGGATCAGAAAAAAGAAAAACGATCGCAATTAACCGATGCAGAACGAACGCTGGAAATGGTAAAACACTCTTTACAAACTTCTTTCAATCGTACTAAAAATACAATCTATGAATTATCTAAATCAAACGACTGGGAATATTTCATCACATTCACATTTGACCCAAAGAAATATGATTCTACCGACTATGATACTGTTACCGCCCTACTTAAGAGATTTATTGACCGCACACGCAAAACACGGGCGCAGGATCTTGTATATATGATCGTGCCGGAATTTCATGCAGACGGCAAAAAGTATCACTTTCATGGACTTCTGGCAAACGCCGGCGAAATAAAAATGATCCCTTCCGGCAAGCTGGATCAGGACGGGAACGATATTTATAATGTGCCTGATTGGAAATATGGCTTTTCCACGGCTACGAAAATAAAAGACACCGTCAGGGCTTCGGCGTATATCACGAAATACATAACTAAAGAGTGCGTACAACATACGAAATATAAAAAACGGTATTACGCCAGCCGGAATATAAAACGCCCGGAAATCACTTATATCAATTCCTCTTCTACTTTGGAACAGGTGATCGGAACATATGCGCCGGATCATATTAAGTCTATTGAGATGGGTGGCGCACTGAACCGGGTGACATATATGGAAATTGACGATTGATTTAATAGATAAAGTTATTTTATAATACTCTCAATGATAAATACTTTGGGGGTATTTTTTATGGGTAAATATTTTACAGAACCGGAACGTTATCAATTGGAGATCATGCTGCAAGATAAGATTCCGGTCAGGCAGATAGCGGAACGGCTTGGAAAATGTCTTTCAACAATTTACAATGAAATCAAACGGGGAACGGTCGAACAACTCACCTCGGAGCTTGTGCCTTATAAGGTATATAAGGCAGACTATGCACAACGGGATTTTCTTGAGAAGCAGACCGCAAAGGGTGCAGACTTTAAGATCGGGGATGACTTCGAGCTTGTCAATTTTATCGAGGATAAGATAAAAAATGAAAAGTGGTCGCCGGAAGCTGTGATCGGATATATTAACACTCATCCGGATCTTAATTTTAAAACCGAAATATGTTTTAAAACCTTATACAACTATATCCATGCCGGGCTGTTTCTGAATGTCAGGGAGTCAGATCTTAAGCACTACCGTAAGAAAAAGAAAAAAGAAGGTAAACCGGTTGCGATGCATAATCTTCATGGTGCATCTATAGCAGAACGCCCGGAAGAGATCCGAAGCCGGGACAGCTTCGGGCATTGGGAAATGGATACCGTGATAGGTCAACGTGATAAAAAAAATTGCTTGTTGGTTCTCTCTGAACGAAAGACCAGAACGGAGATCATCCGGAAAATCAAATCAAAATCTCAAGAAGCTGTAAAGGCTGCACTCGACCAGATTGAAAAGGACCTTGGTGCAGAGACATTTCGGGAACGTTTCAAAACGATAACAACAGATAACGGCGTAGAATTTTTAGACGCCGGCAAGATAGAAAACTCAATTTTTGAAGGTAAGCGCACAACAAGCTATTATTGTCACCCTTATTCAAGCTGGGAACGTGGAACAAATGAGAACATCAATAAAATGATACGCCGCTGGATACCGAAGGGTGCAGATATAACACTCTATACAGATCAGCAGATCGCATATATCGAGCATTGGATAAATGCTTTTCCCCGGAAAATCTTTGGATTCCGGTCAAGCCGGGACATGCTCCGAGCAGAGCTTCAGCAATAACTTAAAATAATAGAATAATAAAACAAGCCATAGGATACCTATGGCTCATTGTCGTGTTCTATTGTGTAACATTCACAAAGAACAATGGTTACTGAAGCAAAGTTTTTTGGTTATATTTAACAAAGATTTAGTTATTTTCTAATTTCCTCTTGCAATCTTCCATTTTTTGCAAAAAAATTTAAAATCGAAAAGAGGACCACATTAATATGATCCTCTTGCTGTCAAAGAAGCCCAAAATGCCGGTTCCTGAATTTTGAGTCCTAGCATGTGCTAGGTGGGTAACCGCACATGTACTTCTGCCGTCCCAGGTAATAGGGCATGACATCCATACATAGATATAGGAATCCCTGTTCAAAAGTGTAGGTTCAAAATGTCAGGAGTGTCGCACACCCCAGGTGATTTCTTTTATAGATAGTATACTCAATTTGATTTCAAAATACAACACTTTCTGCAAAGTATTTTTTCCATTTTTTTGAAACTGCCTCTAGCACAGCTTGTGCAGTACCTCTGCCAGCCGTATCAGTTCTTCCTCCGTTGTATATCTTCCCACGCTGACCCGAACCGTTCCTGTATCTCCGGTTCCGTAAATGTCATGTACATATGGTGCACAATGATATCCGCTGCGCACGGCTATATCGTATTCCGCACTTAGGATGTCTGCCGTTTCCTCCGGTGTGTATCTTCTGAGACGAAATGACAGGATCCCCGTAAACTGCTCCTGAATACGGTGCGCCGGATAAAAACAGATTCCTCTCTGTCCGTGAAGCTCCTTCTGCAGCAATGCGATCTGATGCTGCTCTCTCTGCAATGTTTCCCGTGGATCAGGCAGAACCTCCAGTGCTTTTTTCAGTGCTCCGATCGCCGGTGCGTTACTGCTTCCGGCTTCATAACGTGCGCTTCCGGTCAATGGCATCTGCAGATTCCGGGAATCCACGCCGTTGCCTCCATACAGAACCGGCTCCGGCATTTTGCCGCCGCATACAATAAATCCTCCCGTACCAAACGGTCCGCCAATCCCCTTATGCCCTGCAAAAATTATAAAATCCGGTGCATCCTTTGTCAGCTCAACCGGAACGATACCAAGTGCCTGTGCCATATCTGAAATAACAACGGCACCCGCGGCATGTGCATATTGTGTTATCTGTTTCACCGGCAGGATATATCCGGTCACATTGCTGACCATCATCGCACATACAGCTTTGGGTGCATACGTCCGGAAAAGCTGTCTCGTCTGCTCCAGATCAATGTAACCATTCCCATCTACCGGAAGCAGCCTGATCTGAAGCTTATACCGCAGACGCAAAGTTTCCATCACACGGGCGATTGCATTGTGCTCATACGGCGATAAATACACAATATCCCCCTGCTCCCAGGATAGCCCTTGCAGCACTATATTGCACGCCTGAGTTGCCGACGCGGTAAAATAGACATCTGAAGGATCATACCAGCCGGTCTGCGATGCTATTTGTGCCCTCGTCTCATCAATCAGCTTCTGTGCCTGCCGGCTTGCCGGATATGTTCCTCGTCCTGCATTGACGGACATTGTCCGAAACAGGCGATCCATTTCCTGATAAACACACTCTTCTTTTATATATGAGGTTGCTGCATAATCAAGATAGATCATTCTCTATCACCTCCTGCAGCACCCGGATCAAAACCGCTGCTTTCTCTTCCTGTTCCAGTGCATTTCTGGTCTCCCCGATCAGATAATGTATCTGCCGCTTCAGAAGCTGTGCCGTCTGCCCGTGCGATTCATGATATATTCTGCAGCTGATATCCTTCGCAGCTTTTTCGCAAATAACAATTTCCAGAGTCGGAGTCCCCGAATACTTTCCGCCAAGTTTCTCATTCATATAGTTTTGGAGCTTTCCGGCATAAATTTCAGCACTGTCCGGCTGAAAATACTCCATTGTAACCCCCATAAGCTGTTTTGCAAGCCTCTCGGTTTCTTCTACCGATGCCTCTCCACATATCTTCCCGGTGATTTCACAAAGTTCTTTCTGCAGTTTCGGATAGCAGGCTTCCAAAAGACTCTTCTGCGCCTGCAGTGCCTGAATGCATTCCTTTGCATTCTGTGCCAGCAGACAGTCCGGGATGTCCCGATAAAGGAAGGAAAAGAAACGATCTCTCTTCCGGCGGCATGCTCTGACAAATGCTTCCGTCTGCTTCCCGCATGCTCCGGCGCTCCCCATCGACCAGGTATACAGAGGAAGCTTTTGATACCAGTCCGCGATCCGGTCTGCCACTAACTTCGTCCTCTCAAACCTTCCGGTTTTGTCCAGTTCTTCCCGGTCAATGTCAAAAAGACCGGCAAGTTCCTCCTGATATTCCTGTGGATGCAGAAATACATTTTCTATATATAACTCATAATTTGCCGGTTCCTTATCTGCATTATCCAGCGTCTTTCCACAGATCACCTGCTCTACCGCTGCGACGCGGAGCACGCCATCCAGCTTCTGTTCCATCAGCGCCACTGCAAGAAGAACAGGAATAATACCTCCCGGCAGACCATACGGAGGTGCTTGCAGTGTATTGTACAATGTCTGCAGATTTTGCGGACTCTTCCGTGCATCGTCTATAAACCGGTGAAACTGCAGCAGGATCCGATTCATGACAGGCTCTGCCTGTTTGTCTCCGTTCGCCCCGGTCATCTCTGCCACACAGCGGCAAAGACGCTCTTCCTCCATATAAGAGGTTCTCCTCTTATATCCTGTCGTCCGCCCGAAAATTGCATCAATAACTCTCATTCTCACCCGGCGCTGTGTCAGTGTCAAAGCATCTGCCATCAACGTTTCCATTCGAAGTAACGGTGTTTCCGGATAATATTGTTTGCTTTGCTCCCACATTATTTGCAGAAGACGGCTTATACTTTCGCAGGATACCGCACCCTTTCCGGCACGCACTGCCTTCCACCGTCCGTCCACCTTGCCGACAATGATCGCCGGATACGTACTTATCCGATCAATGACATTCTGAATTTCATCCGATGCTGTTATTTCTCCGCGAATCAGACAGATGACAGACTGTTTCCGCATACAGGACTGTTCCAGAACCGTCTCACATTCCTCCGGCGCACATTCCCTGCAGCGATATATCCGGCGCATTCCTTTCTCAATATAATACCGGCACGAAAACAGCATCATCCCATCCTGAAGAAGTTCAACCGATGTCCGGTCTGCCATTTTGTAGCAGGCTGCCATCTGTTCTTCCGGCAGAGACAGGTTCTGTTCCAATTTCCACTGCATTTTCCGGCCAGACGCACCTTGAATACTCTGTACGATTGCCT
>ERZ827186.2941-NODE-2941-length-10650-cov-2.693252_pt1 | contig 10650 bp, 9 predicted proteins | sample MGYA00519918_ERZ827186 | MGnify/ENA primary metagenome ERZ827186 (study PRJEB31778, sample SAMEA3449275) | human gut metagenome | biome: human gut; feature: human-associated habitat; material: faeces | place: United Kingdom | collected 2010/2012 ... | reverse complement strand
AGAAAATGGTTAACACTCTATTTGCGCCTGCGGGCGCAAACTCTGCGAGGCTTTTCGACAGACTGAAGGCCGCCGTTCCGTTGGAACGGCGGCCCTTTTTAAGTATGTTATTTTTACTGTTCCGGCTCGTCCGGCGCGTCGGCGTCCGTCATGCGGTAGCCGACACCGATCTCGGTGAATATGTATTTCGGTTCGGCGGGATTCTTTTCGATCTTTCGGCGGATGTTCGCCACGTTGACGCGCAGGATCTGGTTGCTGCCGCCCGCGGAGGGGCCCCACAGCTCGCGCAGGATAAAGTCATAGGTGAGGACCTTTCCGGCATGGCGGGTGAGCAGTGAGAGAATCCGGTATTCGCTCTGCGTGAGATGGATATCTTCCCCGTTGATGCGCACGCGCCGACGCACGCAGTCCACCTCCAGATCGCCGCAGCGGTACACACCCGTGCGGCCGACCTCGCCGCCCGCGGCAGTGCGGACGTGGCGGAGGGCGGCGCGGATGCGCGCGAGGAGCTCCTCGGTGCCGAAGGGCTTCGTAAGATAATCGTCCGCGCCCATATCGAGCGCGATGACCTTATCCCGCTCGCGTCCGCGGGCGGATACGACGATCACCGGCAGCGTGGACCACTTGCGGAGCCCCGCGAGGATCTCCATGCCGTCCATATCCGGCAGACTGAGATCGAGCAGCACAAGGTCCGGGCAGTGCGAGCTGATGAGCGTCACCGCCTCCCGGCCAAGGCTCGCGCGGATGGTGTCAAAGCCGTTGGCTTCCAGCACCGCTATGAGAAACGCGGCGATGGTCTCGTCGTCCTCTACGATCAGGATCTTGTCTTTCGTCTCCATGGCTGTCTCCTTTGCCGGTTTCAGTGTCCGGATGATATTTCTTTATTCTGCGGCGGTCTCGCTCTCCGGCGGCACCGGAAGCGAGAAGCTCACCGCCGTCCCGCCGTCGGTATTGCGGGCGCTCATGCTGCCGCCGTGCGCCTTCACGATGGACATGCACACCGAAAGGCCGATGCCCATCTGGCTGCGGCCGCCGACGCCGTTTTTCTCCGGCAGAAAGCCGATCCCGTCGAAGAGATGCGGCAGCCTTTCGCGCACGATGCCGGTGCCGTTATCCTGCACGGTGAACACCGCGACGTTCCCCTGCCGCGCGAGCGAGACCGTGATCTCCGTTGCGCCGCCGTGGCGGGCGGAGTTTTCCAGAAGGTTTGTGAGCACCTGCTGGATGAGCACGGGGTCCATCGGCACGAGCATCACCGATTCGGGCAGCTGCGGCGTGACCGCAACGCCCGGAAAATGCGCTTTGAATTTGGAAATGGCGGAGAAGATGACCTCCTCGGCAACTTCGTCCTGCTTTTCGATGCGCGCCGATTCCAGGCCGATGCGCGTTACGGAAAGGAGATTTTCCACCATGCGGATGAGCCATTCGGCGTCGTCGTTGATACTGCCGAGAAGCTTCTTTTTCTGCCAGTCCGGAAGGTTGTCGTTTTCCAGAAGCGTGATCGCCGAGCCGGAGATCGCCGTAAGGGGCGTGCGCAGATCGTGCGAGATCGCCCGCAAGAGATTGGCGCGCATGCGCTCGGTCTCCGCCTCCATGCGGATGCGCTCCTGCCGCTTGAGCGTCGCCGTCAGCGTGTTGACTGTTAGGGAAACGGCGAGCATCGTGAGGAACGTGAGCGGATAGCCGGACAGGGAAAAGTTAAAGTCCATATACGGATAGGTAAAAACATAGTTCACCGCAAAAACGCTCAGAAGCGAGACGACCGTGCCGCAGAGATACCCGTCCGTCAGCAGCGACACGAGCAGTACGCAGAGCACATACACCAGCGGAACATACGTTTCGTTTCGCAGTTGGCTGATCTCATTCAAGCCAAGGCGCTGCAAAAGCGCGCATACGACGGTCGTCAGAGCAAAAAGACCCGCCGTGATCCCGGCGCTCTTCCACGTGACCGTCCAGTTTTCCTTCTTCAGCACGGCAGATCACCTCTGTTTCTATTGTAGCATAGAACGGATAAAGAATTTGTTAGGATTTTCACAATGTCAGCGCGTCCGCGGCACGGACAAGGAAGCACTCCCTGTAGCTTTGCGAAAGGCGCTCGTACGCGGCGGCAGCCGCGGCGCGATCGTCAAATACGCCGAACACCGCGCTGCCCGTGCCGGTCATCACCGCGCCGAGAGCGCCGCCGTCGAGAAGTGCGCCGCGGATCGAGCCGATCTCTGCGCCGCTGCGCGGCAGCGCCTCCTCAAACACGTTGAACATCCGCCGCGCAACGCCGCGAAGATCCCCGGCGTGCAGCGCAGCGCACAGTCCCTGCGTATCCGGGTGCGCCGTGATGCGGCGCTTATCGATGCGCCCGAAGAGCTCCGCCGTGGAGACGGAAAACGGCGGCTTGCATATCACGATCCATCCGCCCGGAAGCTCCGGCAGCGGCGAGAGTATTTCCCCGCGCCCTTCGGCGAGCATCATGCCGCCGGTGACGCAGTACGGCACATCCGAGCCGACCGTTAACGCAAAGGCGCGAAGCTGTTCCGCGGAGGAATTCGCTCCGGTGAGCACATTGAGCGCGCGGAGCACCGCCGCGGCGTCCGTGCTGCCGCCGGCCATGCCCGCGCCGACCGGCACTCTCTTTTTTATGCGGATGTCCGCGCCGAGAGTTTTGTTGCCCGCAGCGTCAAAGAACACGCGCGCCGCGCGCACGGCAAGATTCCGCTCATCCCGCGGCAGCCACGGGATCGAACACTTGGCCTCGATCCGTCCATCGGAGCGGAGCGATACCTCAACATCGTCCCAGAGCGAGACGCTGCCCATGACCATGGTGAGATCGTGGTAGCCGTCCGAGCGTCTGGCGTGGACGTCGAGAGAATAGTTCAGCTTGGCATAGCCTTTTTCGTTTACCGTCACGGAAAACACCTCATTTCCATACTCAGCATTTTACCGTATTTGGTCTCTCATTGCAACATTTCCGGCTTTCTCCCGTTTTTTTACATTTTGTTCGCACACGGTGTTCCATCTTCGGTATAATTGGTATATAATAGTAATTTAGAAGAATAGGCAATTCTTGCCGTACATACAGGGAGGCTGCAAATATGGCAAAAAAAGTACTGGTAGTTGAGGACGACAGCAACATCGCGGAGCTGCTGCGCCTCTATCTGGAAAAGGACGGGTTCGACGTGTTTCTCGCCGCCGACGGCGGAGAGGGCATCCGCCGCGCGCAGGAGCTGCAGCCGGATCTCATCCTGCTCGACATCATGCTGCCGGTCGTGGACGGCTGGGTCGTCTGTTCCGAGATCCGGAAGACCTCCAATGTGCCGATCATCATGCTGACCGCGAAGGGCGAAACGTTCGACAAGATCTCCGGACTTGAGATGGGCGCGGACGATTACGTCACGAAGCCGTTTGAGGTCAAGGAGCTGATGGCGCGCATCCACGCCGTCATGCGCCGCAGCGAGCCGGAGGCCGCGCCGCACGCGGCGGAAAAGCGGCTTGTATTCGACAAGCTCGTGATCGATCTTGATTCCTATGAGCTCATCGTAGACGGTAAGCGCGTGGAGGCTCCCCCCAAGGAGATGGAGCTTCTCTATCATCTCGCCTCCTCCCCCAACCGCGTTTTCACCCGCAACCAGCTGCTCGACGAGGTGTGGGGCTTTGATTATTTCGGCGATTCCCGCACCGTGGACGTCCACATCAAGCGTCTGCGCGAAAAGCTGGAGGGCGTTTCGGATAAGTGGTCGCTCAAAACGGTCTGGGGCGTCGGATACAAGTTCGAGTCGGTCGAATAAACGATGCACAGAACGTATTTCCGGACCTTCACCACGACCGCGGCGATGGTCCTTGTGAGCTTTCTGCTCATCGGCGCAGCCTTCGGCTTTGCGAGCCGTCAGGTGTTCGTGTCCGAAGCGCGCGAGAGCATGATGACGAACTCACGCGAAATATCGCGCATGGCGGTCGCTTATGCCGCCGAGGGCGATCTGCGCTCGCTCGAGCTGCGCATGACGCTCAGCACCATCGGCGCGAGCACGAATCAGCACATTTTCATCGTCAATCCCTCCGGATATATCATCACCTGCTCGGACTCCGCCGTTTTCTGTGAGCACATCGGAAAGCGTCTGGATGAGAGCGTAACGGCGATCCTGCCACAGTCCGGCACGGTCGCGTCGCTCGGCACGCTGGGTGGGTTTTACGCGAGCGAGCATTATACCGTCATTTCCGCGCTCACCGATGACGGCGCACTGCTCGGCCATCTGTTCGTTTCCAAGGACACGGTAACCGCGCTCTCCATCTGGGAGACGATCCTGCCGCTGTTCTTCTTTATCAGTCTCATCGTACTCTGTCTCGCACTCATTTTCAGCTACGCGAGCTCCAAGTACTTCGCCAAGCCCCTGCGCGACATGGCGGACGCGGCGCGGCGCTTCGGCCGCGGCGAGCTGAACGTCCGTGTGGAGCCGACCGACAGCACCGACGAGATCGGCGAGCTGACAGAGGCCTTTAACTCCATGGCGGACTCGCTCGAGCAGTCGGAAACGAAGCGGCGCGAGTTTATCGCAAACGTATCACACGAGCTCAAAACGCCGATGACGACGATCTCCGGCTTTGCCGACGGCATTCTCGACGGGACGATCCCGCCGGAGTCGGAAAAGAAATATCTTCAGATCATCTCCTCGGAGACGAAGCGGCTGGCCCGCCTCGTGCGCAGCATGCTGGAGCTTTCGCGCCTGCAGGCAAAGGACCGCGCAACGCTCCTCAAGAACAGCTTTGATATTTCCGAGCAGCTCCGGCTCACGCTCATCACATTTGCCGATAAGATCGATCAGAAGCATCTGGAGGTAGTGTTCAACGTTCCTGAGGAGGCGATCAAAGTTCTCGGCGATGTGGACGCCATCACGCAAGTCATCTACAATCTGCTGGATAACGCCATCAAATTCTCCCGCGAAAATTCACCGCTCACCATTTCGCTATGGAAGGACAGCAAGAAGGCCTACGTCTCTATCCGGAACTCCGGCAGCACCATTCCGGAGGCGGAGATCCCGCTCCTCTTTGATCGCTTCCACAAGTCCGACCGCAGCCGCAGCCAGGACCGCGACGGCGTCGGTCTGGGGCTTTATATCGTCAAAACCATTTTAAATAACCACGGCGAGGACATTGCCGTGACAAGCCGCCAGGGTGTGACCGACTTTGTGTTCACGCTCGCGCTCAAACCGTAAAAGGCGGAAAGGAGTTTTATGGAAAATCAGGAATCTATGTGGTATGCCCCCTCTGGCGACACGCCGCAGGCATCCCCGCCGGTCCTCGTCCCTCCGGCGAAGCCAAAGAAAAGAATGCCCGCGTGGGGCATTGCGCTGATCCTTGTCGCCGTGGCGGTGCTCATCATCGGCTCGTGTCTGCTCTTCCGGAACAGCGCCGCGGCAGACCCCAACCGCCCCGGCGCGGCGGGCGATCTGCCGAACGATTATAAATCGTTCTTCGATAATTACTTCACCGCGAACGAGGAAGCGGAAGAATGTACTATCCCGACCGTGCAGACGACCGAGCGCGTGACCGTGACGCTCTCCCCCGCCGGTAAAACGCCTCTTTCCGCACAGGAGGTCTATGAGCGCTGCGTTCCCTCCATCGTTGCGGTGTCGGCCTTTCCGGATGAGACGTCGGAAGACAGCTATTACTGGGGCTCCGGCGTTGTTCTGACGGAGGACGGGTATATTCTCACGAATTCGCACGTTGTGGAGGGCACCTGCCGCGCGCGCATCACGCTCTGGGACGATACGGAGTATGATGCTCTGCTCGTCGGCTACGACCACCGTACCGATATCGCCGTTTTGAAGATCGATGCACACGGTCTCACGCCCGCGGAGTTCACTTCGACCGACTCTCTGCTCGTCGGCGATGCGGTATACGCCATCGGCAACCCGCTCGGCAAGGAATTCCGCAGCACGATGACAGAGGGCATCATCTCCGGCATCAACCGTGACATTTCCCACAACGGTGTGACGAACAGCCTGCTCCAGACCTCCGCGCCGATCAACGAGGGCAACTCCGGCGGCGCGCTCGTCAACGTTTACGGGCAGGTCGTCGGCGTCACCAATATGAAAATGAGCAGCCAGTATATTGGCTCAGTGTCCATTGAGGGCGTGGCGTTCGCCATCCCGTCGAGTACCGTGAAGGCCATTGCGGACAGTCTGCTTGAATCCGGCGAGGTACGCGGACGCCCGGCGCTCGGGCTCACCGTCGGCAAGATACCGCAGACGGCGGTGGAGGAATACGATCTCCCCGCCGGCCTTTACGTGAGCGCCGTTTCCGAAGGTTCGGACTGTGCCGCCAAGGGCATTGTGACCGGCGACGTGCTTCTTGCCGCGAACGGCGTGGAGCTTACCGTCAACGAGGATCTTACCGGTATTATCGCCCCGCTCCGCGTCGGCGACGAGCTTACGCTCACCGTGTGGCACGAGGGCGAGACACGGGACATTACCGTGAAGCTCGTGGACGTGAACGATGTTTACTGATATAGAAAGGGATATAACCATGAACGAAAAGATCATTGAAAACTTTCTTTCTCTCTGCGCCATCCCGCATAAGTCCCATCATGAGGAGAAGATCAGCCGGTTTCTCTACGACTGGGCCGTGAAAAAGGGTCTCGCCGCCGTGCGCGACGAGGAAGGCAACGTCATCATTGATAAGGCCGGTTCCGCCGGGCACGAGGACGCGCCGCGCACCATTCTGCAGGCGCACATGGATATGGTCGTCGTCTGGGAGGACGGCATGGACTTTGATCCGCTCAACGATACCATCACCGTTATCAACGACGGCAAAACGCTCAAGGCCAAGGGCACATCCCTCGGCGGCGACGACGGCGCGGGCGTCGCGCTTGCGATGTCCATTCTTGAGGATGAGTCCGCCGTGCATGGCCCGATCCGCGCGATCTTCACCGTGGACGAGGAAGACGGCATGTCCGGCGCGGATTATCTCGATCCGAAGCACCTCGACGCCAAATATCTCATCAATCTCGACTGGGAGGAGTTCGGCTCGCTCTGCAACTCGAGCGCAGGCAGCGATATGTACCGCATGCACCGCGCCGCCGAGTGGGAAGCCGCTTCCGGCAAAGCGTATAAGATCGCCGTTTCCGGTCTCGTCGGCGGTCACTCCGGCGCTTCCATCCATCTGAAGCTCGCCAACGCCATCCGCATTGCCGCGCGCACGGCGAAAACCGCGCTCGACATGTGCCCCGGCGCGCGTCTTGCCGCCTTCCGCGGCGGCAGCGCCCACAATGCCATCCCCGCTTCCTGCACCGCCGTGATCACCGTGCCGGAAAAGGACGCCGAAAAGGTTCTCGAAGCGCTCAACGCCCATGCGCTTACCGAGGCGGTCGCCTGCGCCGCGACCGATCCGGAGGCGAAGGTCGCCGTAACCGCTGCCGAGCTCACCGAAAAGGCGCTCACGGGCGAGCTTTCGCGCAGCTATCTCGCGCTGCTCACCGAGGTGTTCGACGGTGTGCACACCATGTCGCCGTCCATCCCGTCGCTCGTGGAGAGCTCGGCGAACACCGGCCTTGCCGCCGTCGGCGAGAACGAAGTCGAATTCACCGTCCATCAGCGCAGCAGCGAACCCGCCATCACCGCGGAAATGAAGAAGGAATACGAGCGTCAGGCATCCGAGCACGGCTTTACGATGACGCTGCTCAGCTCCTCCCCCGCGTGGCCGCTCAAGCCCGGCAGCGAGCTTGTCGGCATCTGCGAGCGCATTTTCAAGGAGCAGAACGGACGCGACATGTCCGTAGAGCCGGTGCACGCCGGTCTGGAGTGCGGCAGCTTCTCTTCCGCCAATCCCGCGCTCGACATCATCTCCATCGGCCCCGACATTCTGGACATTCATTCCCCGCGCGAAACGCTCGTGCTGGATACCGTGTATGGCTGCGATACGCTCATCCGCGCCATTTTGAAGGAGATCGCTGATAAGAAAGCATGAAGACCTACGACGCCGGAAAATTTGATATTGCCGTCATCGGCGCCGGACACGCGGGCATCGAGGCCGCGCTCGCCGCGGCCCGGCTCGGTCTGCACACCGTGTGCTTCACGGTGAATCTCGACAGTGTCGGCAACATGCCGTGCAACCCCGCCATCGGCGGCACGGGCAAAGGGCACCTTGTCCGTGAGCTCGACGCGCTCGGCGGCGAGATGGGCAAAGCGGCGGACGCCGCGGGCATCCAGTTCCGGATGCTCAACCGCGGCAAAGGCCCCGCCGTCTACTCTCTGCGCGTGCAGGCCGACCGGCGGCGCTATCAGGAGATCATGAAGGAGACGCTGGAGACGCAGGAAAATCTCGTGCTGCATCAGGCGGAGATCGTTTCCATCGGCCTTACGGACGGCCATGTTTCCTCCGTCACGACGCACACGGGCGCCGTATACGCGGTGCGCGCTGTTGTCATCGCTACGGGGACATATCTCGGCGGGCGGACGATCGTCGGCGACGTGGTACGCACCTCCGGCCCGGACGGGCTCGCCGCGGCGACGGAGCTCACGAAGTGCCTCGCCGATATGGGTCTTCGTCTCCGCCGCTTCAAGACCGGCACGCCGCCGCGCGTGAACGCGCGCAGCGTCCGCTTTGACGAAATGCAGCTCCAGCCCGGCGATGAGGAGATCGAGCCGTTTTCCTATTCCACCGACGCTGCGGCGCTGCAAAACCGCGCCGTGTGCTGGCTTACCTATACCAAAGCGCGCACGCACGAGATCATCCGCGCCAATCTTGACCGCAGTCCGCTCTTCAACGGCACCATTGAAAGCACCGGCCCGCGCTACTGCCCCTCGATCGAGACGAAGATCGTCACGTTTCCGGACAAGGAACGCCACCAGCTCTTCATTGAGCCGATGGGTCTGCATACACAGGAGCTGTACATTCAGGGTCTGTCTTCCTCTCTGCCGGAGGACGTGCAGATCGATGTTGTCCGCTCCATTCCGGGACTGGAAAACGCCGAGATGCAGCGCTGCGCCTATGCTATCGAGTACGACTGCGTTGATCCCACGGAGCTGCGCGCCACGCTCGAGAGCAAAAAGATCCCCGGTCTGTACGGCGCGGGCCAGTTCAACGGCTCGTCCGGCTACGAGGAAGCCGCCGTGCAGGGATTCGTCGCGGGCGTGAACGCCGCGCTCAAGATCCGCAGCGAGGAGCCTTTGATCCTGCGCCGTTCTGACGGCTACATCGGCACGCTCATCGACGATCTGGTCACCAAGGGCACGAACGAGCCCTACCGCATCATGACCTCGCGCAGCGAATACCGGCTGCTGCACCGGCAGGACAACGCCGACGAGCGCTTGATGCCCATCGGCCACCGCATTGGGCTGATTTCCGACGCGCAGTATGAAGCCGTGCAGGAAAAATACCGCGCGGTCGCCGCGGAGATCAAACGCCTGGAGGCCACGGGCGTGCCGGAGAGTGAAGCGCTGAACGCGATGCTGCGCGCGCATGAGACCGCGCCGGTCGAGGGCTCGGCCCGACTGTCCGATCTCATCCGCCGCCCGCAGCTGGGCTATGACGATCTGGCGCCCTTCGACCCGGAGCGGCCGGCGCTGCCCGCCGTGGTGCGCGAGGCCGTGGAGATCCGGATGAAATACGCGGGCTACATCGCCCGCCAGCAGAAGCAGGTCGAGGAATTTGCCCGCGAAGAGGGCAGGCTCCTGCCGAAGACGATCGACTATCTTTCCATGCAGGGCCTGCGCGTCGAGGCGCGGCAGAAGCTTGATGAGATCCGGCCCCTGTCCGTCGGGCAGGCCAGCCGCATCTCGGGCGTCTCGCCCGCGGATATCGCGGTGCTGCTCATCTGGCTGGAGCAGAATAAGGAGTAAGGTATGTATTTTGATTCACACGCACATCTGACCGAGGACTGTTTTGCACAGGACTTCGACACCATTGTGGAAAACATGAAGGCTGCGTCCGTCACCGGCATGATGGAGATTGGCTTCGATCTGCCGTCGTCGGAAAAGGCGGTGCAGTTGGCCGAGCGATTTAGCTGGGTCCACGCCGCCGTCGGCAGCCACCCGGACGACGCCGCGCAGGTGGACGAGGCACGGATCGCCGTCTACCGCGAGCTGTGCAAAAACCCGCGCGTGAAGGCCATCGGCGAGATCGGCCTGGACTATCACTATGAGGATCCCCCGCGGGATGTGCAGCAGCGGGCCTTCCGCCTGCAGATGGCGCTGGCGCAGGAGCGCTCCATGCCCGTCGTCATCCATGAACGCAAGGCGCATGAGGACGGGCTGCGCATCATCGATGAATTCCCGGACGTGAAGGGCGTGTTTCACTGCTTTTCCGGCAGCTATGAGATGGCAAAGGAGCTGATCAAGCGCGGCTGGTGCATCGGCTTTACCGGCGTCGTGACATTCAAAAATGCGCACAAGGCCGTGGAGGTCGCGCAGAACATCCCGCTGGACCGCATCCTCATCGAGACCGACTGCCCCTACATGGCCCCGGAGCCCTTCCGCGGCCGCCGCTGCGACCCCAGCTTGGTCCCGTACGTGGCCAAAAAGATCGCAGATCTCCGCGGCATCCCCGCCGAAGAAGTCGCCCGCGCAACCGAATCCAACGCCCGCCGGGTGTTCCGTCTCTGATAGGCACTTCCGGCAGCGCGACCCCCTTGGCCCCCCTGGGAGGGGAGCCTGGGGGGACGAA
>ERZ827186.2934-NODE-2934-length-10675-cov-3.151789_pt1 | contig 10675 bp, 13 predicted proteins | sample MGYA00519918_ERZ827186 | MGnify/ENA primary metagenome ERZ827186 (study PRJEB31778, sample SAMEA3449275) | human gut metagenome | biome: human gut; feature: human-associated habitat; material: faeces | place: United Kingdom | collected 2010/2012 ... | reverse complement strand
TATTATAATATAAAATATCGGAACTGTCAATCAAAAATCCTGATAGCTCAACGGGTGAGCCGGGGATTACGATAACAGTTCCGATATGGATGATATTACGTATTAAATATTTTTTCGGTACATCAGCTGTTTCTTGTTACGGAGCTGGAGCCTGCTTACTCAGGATTCGGTATTATCCAGTGTTTCAGGATCTTTTTCCGGAAGGTAGACATGCACTTTCTCGATACGGTTTTTATCCAGCTTTTCTACGATCAGACGGATTCCGTCCTCTGTGATCACTTCGTCACCGGCAACAGGCAGACGATCCAGATGTTCGATGATAAATCCACCCAGGGAATCATAATCCTCGGAATCCAGTTCCGTATCCAGATGATCATTTACGTCATCCAGATGCATGGAACCTTCGATGATATATTCCCGGTCGGAAATCTTCTGGACAAGCTCGTCCTCCTTCTCATCGTATTCGTCATGGATCTCACCCACGATCTCCTCCAGGATATCCTCCAGTGTGATCAGTCCTGCCATTTCGCCATATTCATCCAGCACGATGGCAATATTAAAGGTAGAATCCCTCATCTCAACGAGTAATTCAGAAATATTTTTATATTCGTAAGTGAAATGCGGCTCACGAAGAAAATCTTTCATATGAAACTCGGTATTTGCATCATAAAGAAGCAGATCCTTCATATTAATGATACCGACGATGTTGTCCTGCGTTTCCTCGTAGACCGGAAGACGGGTAAACTTATCTTCACGGAAAATATCGATCAGTTCTTCATAAGTATTGTCTACACTGGCAAAGGTGACATGGACTTTTGGAACCATGATATCTTTGGCGTTGGCATCTCCCAGATCAAATACATTGTAGATCATTTCCTTTTCATCGGATTCAATCACGCCATCCTCGTGGCTGACATCTACGATTGTACGAAGCTCTTCTTCAGTCATTGCGTTATTCACGGCATCAGGATCAACATGCATGATCAGCATGATCACACGGGAGAATAAATTAATGATGAAGATGAAAGGTGTCATGACCGTCATAAAAAACTTGAAAAATGGAATATAACGTAGCGTGACCTTTTCTGCGTTGATCGTTGCATAATTCTTCGGGGTAATCTCTCCGAATACGAGGATCGCAACAGTCAGTACAGCGGTTGCGATACTGACCATATAACCGCCAAAATGATAGGCAAGTGAAGTAGCAAGCGAAGAGGCAGAGATGTTCACGATATTGTTGCCGATCAGTATGGCACTGAGCATCTTCTGGGTATGATTCTCCGTAATATCAAGAACCATGGCAGCACGCTTGTTTCCCTCGTCTGCAAGGGAACGGAGACGGATCTTATTCACCGCCATCAGTGCTGTCTCGTTAGATGAAAAAAATGCTGAAAGAATCAGCAGGATAATCAATATAATCAGTTGGAAAGTGTCACTCGCGTCCACTTGAAATAATCACTCCTTTTGTATGATAAAAGTCAATTTAGATATACTCGATTAGTATACACTTTTTTCAGGTGATTTGCAAGTGGCGGCACAGTCCGGCGAGTGTGAACTGTTATTTTGGATCTGCTGCTTTTACAAAATGATGCAGATTCTGCTTTGAGTCGCTTTTCTCAGCCTATTTTATGAAAAGGGTGGCTTTACTTTAAATGTGGCGTGGTGTATGATGTTTACAGCACTTAACAGAAAAGAAATGGAGTAAAAATATATGGATTTATACAGCAGTCTGTGTACGATTACGAAGGAAGAAAATATTTTGAGAGATGAGCCGATGTGCAGACATACGACTTTCCGTGTGGGCGGACCGGCAGATTATTTTGTCACACCACAGTCAGTGGAAGAGATCCGGGGGATACTCGCAGTATGCCGGAAAGAGAATGTTCCTTATTATATTGTAGGAAATGGAAGCAATCTTCTTGTTGGTGACGGTGGATTCCGGGGAGTTGTTCTTCAGATTTTTAAAAAGATGAATGACGTCCGGGTAGAGGGCGAAAGGGTGACTGCCCAGGCGGGAGTGCTTTTGTCAAAGGTGGCAAGTGCAGCATATAATGCGTCATTGACCGGTCTGGAATTTGCAGCAGGGATCCCCGGTACACTGGGCGGTGCGGTAAGGATGAATGCAGGTGCTTATGGAGGCGAGATGAAGCAGGTGTTGGAAAGTGCAGTTGTCCTGACGCAGGAGGGAGAACTTCTGACGATCCCGGTGGAAGAACTGGGACTTGCTTACCGTACCAGTGTGGTAGAAAAGAAAGATTATGTTGTGGTGGAGGCAACACTCAGACTGAAAAAGGGCGATCAGGCAGCAATCCGTGAGGTGATGGATGATCTGAAGCAGCGGAGAGTGACAAAGCAGCCACTGGAATTTGGAAGTGCAGGCAGCACATTTAAGCGTCCGGAAGGCTATTTCGCAGGAAAGCTGATCGAGGATGCGGGACTGCGGGGATTCCGTATCGGGGACGCACAGGTTTCTGAAAAACACTGCGGATTTGTTATCAACAGAGGAAATGCGACAGCAGCCCAGGTCTGCGAGCTGATGCAGGAAGTTGTAAAGAAAGTGAAAGAGACTTCCGGAGTGACGCTGGAGCCGGAAGTGAAAAGGATAGGAGAGTTTTAGGATGCGTTTTGTTATCGTTACGGGAATGTCGGGAGCAGGAAAGTCTACGGCTCTGAAGATGCTTGAGGATATGGGATATTTTTGCGTGGACAATCTGCCGATCCCGCTTCTTCCGGGATTTGTCCAGATGTTGCAGAATACAGATACAGAGATGAAAAAAGTAGCTTTGGGACTGGATGTGAGAAGTGGACAGGATCTTTCCGGACTGAAGGAAAATCTGGAAGCAATGGATCGTGACCGGATCGGATATGAGATCCTTTTCCTTGATGCGAATGATGCAGTACTCGTGAAGCGTTACAAGGAGACGAGGAGGCAGCATCCTTTAAGCGGATCGGGAAGAGTGGATACCGGAATTGCGAAAGAAAGAGAAAAGATTCTTTTCCTTAAAATGAAGGCGACTTATATTTTAGATACCAGTAAAATGCTGACCAGAGAGCTTCGGATCGAGCTGGAAAAGATCTTTGTGGATGGACAGAGTTTCTGCAATCTTTATATTACGGTTATGTCGTTTGGGTTCAAATATGGGATTCCGCAGGATGCCGATCTGGTATTTGATGTGCGTTTTCTGCCGAATCCGTATTATATTGATACATTGCGGGAGAAGACCGGGAATGAGGCGGAAGTGCAGGATTATGTGATGCAGAATGATAAAGGAAGGATTTTCCTTGACAAGCTGAAAGACATGATGGAATTTCTGATCCCCAATTATATTCTTGAGGGAAAGAATCAGCTTGTGATCGCAATCGGATGTACCGGCGGAAAACACCGCTCCGTGACACTTGCCAATGAGTTGTATGAACGGCTGTCTGTGGCAGAGAAAGAGTACGGTGTAAGAAAAGAGCATCGTGATATCGAGAAAGATGCAATTACGAAAGCAAAATAGGTGATAGTATGTCTTTTTCTGGAAATATTAAAGAAGAAATATCGCGTCAGCTAAGTCCTGCAAGACATTGCCAGATTGCAGAACTTGCAGCGATCATCAGCATGTGTGGGGCTGTCATGATCGACAGCAGAGGTCAAGCAGCACTTAAGATTCATACGGAAAATCTGGCAGTTGCAAGAAAAAGCTTTACTTTATTGAGAAGAACGTTTAATATAGTGGTTGATATCGCTATTCGGGTGAACCGGGAAAAAGGCAGCAGCTACTATTATATAGTTGTAAAAAAACACGAAGATGCTATCAGGGTGCTTCAGGCGGCAAAACTGCTCAATCCTTATGGAGACGTGGAAGAAGAGCTTTCTGTAGTTAAGAATGTCGTGATTCAGGAAACTTGCTGTAAGCGGGCTTTCTTGCGTGGCGTTTTTCTTGCATCGGGATCCATGAGCGACCCGGAGAAGTCCTATCATTTTGAAATTGTCTGTGCGTCGATGGGGAAAGCACAGCAGATTCAGAAGATAATGAGATGCTTTGCTCTGGACGCAAAGATTGTATCAAGGAAGAAATCATTTGTGGTTTATCTGAAAGAAGGAGCTCAGATCGTGGATGTGCTGAATGTGATGGAGGCACATCAGTCACTGATGGAGTTGGAGAATATCCGTATATTGAAAGATATGAGGAATACGGTGAATCGAAAAGTGAACTGCGAGACTGCGAATATCAATAAAACGGTAAATGCGGCAGTGAGACAGGTGGAAGATATACAGCTGATCAGCAGGACCGTCGGTTTTGAAAGTCTGACCGACGCTCTGGCACAGGTGGCCAGGCTGAGGCTTAAATATCCAGATGCCACGCTGAAAGAATTAGGTATGATGTTGAATCCGCAGGTGGGCAAATCAGGTGTGAATCACCGGCTTCGCAAGCTGAGTGAGATCGCAGATGAGCTGCGGGAGAACAAGGAGGAGCTATTATGATTAAAAAACCAATCACTATCAACTTATCCACTGGACTGGAGGCGAGACCAGTAGCACAGCTTGTTCAGGTAGCAAGCCAGTTTAACAGTGAAATTTATGTTGAGATTGGCAAAAAAAGAGTCAATGCAAAGAGCATCATGGGAATGATGACACTGGGGCTTGACGCTGGAGAAGAAATCACATTGTCTGCCAACGGTGATGATGAGAATGCAGCGATGGAGAGCATTGAACAGTATTTAAGCAACCAGTAATTAATTTAGACAGAGCAGTCCGTGATAATCATTGCGGACGTGGAATATAAAGGGATACAGACGGAAAGGAAGACCGATTCCCGCTGTATCCCTTTCCGCTTCAATTCGCCTACTAATATGAAAGAGGAAGATTACCTATGTCAAAAGTATTGAAATTTATTGTACATCTTGTTGTAATATGTACTTTGGTCTGCGTACTGGGACTTGTTCTTCCACCGTTTTTCGGGGTGAGAACAGTGATCGTGGATAAAGCTGATGAGGCAACGAACCTTCCTGTTGGTTCTGTTACATATGCAATTCCGGAGAAAAGTTCTGCGATCAGTGTAGGTACACCAATTCTTGTACAGAAAGATTCCAAGACATATAAATATACCATTACGGATCTTGATACTTCCAAGGGAACCGGAACCGTTACGGATCAGTCTGTTTCCGGAGGTAAGACGCTTACAATTAAAGTTGGAGATTATGTTCCGAAAGTAGTGATCACGATCGGATATGTAGGATATCTGCTGGTTGCTACAGAGAGTATAGAAGGCCTGATCATTCTCGGACTTGTTGTACTGTTCCTGATCATTCTTTATGTGATCGCAGAACTCTGGAAAAAAGAGCTGGATGACATACAGGATGATATGGAAGATCCGGAACCAGGATATGTGAAATCAAAAAAAGAACTGAAACGAGAAGAGAAAGCACGTGCCAGAAGAATGAGGGAAGAAGAAAAAGAAATCCTTCAGGAAGAAAAGGCGCGCAAACGCAAAGGCAAAAAAGCTGAAAAGCGAAAAGTACGTACCGGCGGTTTTGTGGACGAAATCGATGAAGATGATATTACAGAACATTCATCTGGAAAAAAAGCTTCTGCCATGCAGCAGACAGCACAGACGGCAGCCAGTGAAGCACATGAAGAACTGAAAAAAGAAATTGCGGCAGCAACTTCTGAAGAGGCAGATATGGCTCCTGAGTTTGAGCGGACCCAGAGAAGACCGGCAGAACGAAAAACAGCCCGTCCGCAGCCAAGAAGAACGGAAGAACCTGAGAGAGTGGAAGAAGAGCAGGTTGCAATCGGAAGCCTTGCGATGCCATCTCTTTCTGCCGCACAGCTTGCAAGCCGTGTGAAACAGGCAGGGGATGCACCGGATATCGTGAAAGACGATATCACCAATGTAACGTTATTTGACTATTCCGATATCATTGGCAGTGATACAGATGCAACAGAAGAATAATAACTACCTATTATATAAGAAGAAAACGGTTCAGAAATGAGCCGTTTTTTTCTTTTTTAAAAAAAATTGAAAAAATTAAAAAAAACACTTGCATTCTTAAAGATCATCGTATATACTAATCCTTGCTGTGACATTGATAGCTATGAAGCGCGAGGTTGCTACCATATCGGTAGGTTTTCCGTGGAGCGAATGTCAAGTTAGGAAACTGACGACAAGTCACTGTACAAAGTTCAATAACCATCTTGGGATGGGCGTGTGTGCAAATATACCATGACACACACGGAGATGTGTACAGTCGCCGCTTGTCGTACTGCTATATAAGTACGAATAGGAGGAGACTTTTTTTATGGCAAATCAGGTAATGAGAATCACATTAAAGGCATATGATCATCAGCTCGTTGATGCATCTGCAGCAAAGATCATCGAGACAGTAAAGAAGAACGGAGCAATGGTAAGTGGACCGGTTCCGCTTCCTACTAAGAAAGAGGTTGTTACAATCTTAAGAGCTGTTCATAAATACAAAGATTCCAGAGAGCAGTTTGAGCAGAGAACTCATAAGAGACTTATCGATATCCTGACACCAACTCAGAAAACAGTAGACGCACTTTCCAGACTGGAAATGCCGGCTGGTGTTCACATCGATATCAAGATGAAAAACCGCTAATAATGTCATTTGACATTAACTATATGATTACCGAATGGTAATCCGCTATAAGGAGGAAGAAAGAAATGAAGAAAGCTATTTTAGCTACTAAAGTCGGAATGACTCAGATCTTCAATGAAGACGGCCAGTTGATTCCGGTAACAGTTTTACAGGCTGGTCCTTGTGTCGTAACTCAGGTTAAGACAGAAGAGAACGATGGATACGAAGCAGTTCAGGTTGGATTCGGAGACATCAGAGAAAGCCTTGTTAACAAACCGGAAAAAGGACACTTTGACAAAGCTGGCGTTGCAGTAAAGAGATTCGTTAAAGAGTTCAGATTTGATAACGCTGCTGAATATACAGTAGGACAGGAAATTAAAGCTGATATCTTTGCAGACGGCGATCACATTGATGCAACAGCTGTTTCCAAAGGTAAAGGTTTCCAGGGTGCGATCAAGAGACATGGTCAGTCAAGAGGACCTATGGCTCACGGTTCCAAATATCATCGTCATGCAGGTTCCAATGGTGCTTGTTCTGATCCGAGCAAGGTATTCAAAGGAAAACACATGCCAGGTCATATGGGAAATGTTCAGGTTACTGTACAGAACCTTGAGATTGTACGCGTAGATACAGAAAATAACTTACTGTTAGTTAAAGGTGCTGTTCCAGGACCTAAGAAATCTTTGGTTACAATCAAAGAGACAGTAAAGTCCTTATAATAGGAAAGGAGGAGCATCAGAATGGCTAATGTAACTGTTTATAATATGGAAGGCAATGAAGTTGGCACAATGGAGCTGAATGACGCAGTATTCGGCGTTGAGATCAACGAGCATCTCGTTCATCTTGCAGTTGTTCGTCAGCTTGCAAATAACCGTCAGGGAACTCAGAAAGCGAAAACTCGTTCTGAGGTAAGAGGCGGCGGAAGAAAACCGTGGAGACAGAAAGGAACAGGTCATGCAAGACAGGGTTCCATCCGTGCACCACAGTGGACAGGCGGCGGTGTTGTATTCGCTCCGGTTCCGAGAGACTATGAAGTAAAAATGAACAAGAAGGAAAGAAGAGCAGCTCTTAAATCCGCTCTGACATCCAAGGTTCAGGATAATAAACTTGTTGTTGTTGACAGCCTTGCACTTGCTGAGGTTAAGACAAAAGAGATGCAGAAGGTCCTTACAAACCTGAAAGCAGAGAAAGCTCTTGTAATCACAGCTGATAACGATCAGAACGTAATTCTTTCTGCAAGAAACATCGCTGACGTGGAAACTGCAACACCGGCTACAATCAACACATACGATGTTATGAAACACAACACCGTAGTTGTTACAAAGGATGCCGTTGCATCTATCGAGGAGGTATACGCATAATGGCAAGTATTCAGTACTATGACGTAATCATCCGTCCGGTTATCACAGAGAAATCCATGGCAGACATGGGTGAGAAGAAATATACATTCCTTGTACATCCGGAAGCAAACAAGACTCAGATCAAAGAGGCTGTTGAGAAGATGTTCGAGGGAACAAAAGTTAAAAGCGTAAACACCATCAACAACGATGGAAAGAAAAAACGCCGTGGAATGGTAGTTGGAAAAACTGCTAAGACCAAAAAAGCTATCGTAGCTCTTACAGAAGAGAGCAAAGATATCGAGATCTTCGAAGGACTTTAATTAGAAGATCAGCATCAAGCGGTACGAGTGACACCTCGGAAGCAGAAGCTTCCTCGGTCGCGTTTCACGCTTTTACAGCTTCATAAGTAATCAGTCTCTTACATGCAAGCATGACGAGCCTGCTTCCTCATGAATCTGTGTCACTCTGATTATCGCGAATATACGCAGTCAAAAGCGTGATGATAAAGATTGAAAGGAGAAACATCATGGGAATCAAAAGCTATAACCCATATACACCGTCAAGAAGACATATGACTGGTTCCGACTTCTCTGAGATTACAGCTGCAAAACCAGAGAAATCCCTCGTTACTTCCCTTAAGAAGAACGCCGGACGTAACAATCAGGGTAAGATCACTGTAAGACATCAGGGTGGCGGAAGCAGAAGAAAATACAGAATCATCGACTTCAAGAGAAGAAAAGATGGAATCCCTGCAACAGTTAAAACAATCGAGTACGATCCGAACAGAACAGCTAACATCGCTCTGATCTGCTACGCAGATGGCGAGAAAGCTTACATCCTCGCTCCAGAGGGACTTAAAGTAGGCCAGAAGGTTTACAATGGTCCGGAAGCTGAGGTTCGTGTTGGAAACTGCCTCCCGCTGGAGCTTATCCCGGTTGGTACTATGGTTCACAACATTGAGCTTCATCCTGGAAAAGGCGGACAGATGGTTCGTTCTGCAGGAAACGGCGCACAGCTCATGGCTAAAGAAGGAAAGTACGCAACACTTCGTCTTCCTTCAGGTGAGATGAGAATGGTTCCGATCGTATGCCGCGCAACTGTTGGTGTAATCGGAAACGGAGATCACAACCTTATTAACATCGGTAAAGCCGGACGTAAACGTAACATGGGTATCAGACCTACAGTTCGTGGTTCCGTAATGAACCCGAATGATCATCCACATGGTGGTGGTGAAGGTAAGACCGGTATCGGACGCCCAGGTCCTTGCACACCGTGGGGCAAACCTGCTCTCGGCCTGAAGACCAGAAAGAAAAACAAACAGTCCAACAAGTACATCGTAAGAAGACGCGATGGAAAAGCATTATCGAAATAATAAGGAGGAGAAAGCATGTCTCGTTCACTGAAAAAAGGACCTTTTGCAGACCAGAGCTTACTTAAAAAAGTAGACGCTCTTAACGCTGCAAATGATAAATCCGTAATCAAAACTTGGTCTCGCCGTTCCACAATCTTCCCGTCTTTCGTAGGACACACAATCGCTGTTCATGACGGAAGAAAACATGTGCCGGTATATATCACAGAGGATATGGTAGGACACAAACTTGGTGAGTTCGTTGCAACAAGAACTTACAGAGGACACGGAAAAGACGAGAAGAAGTCCGGAGTACGCTAGTCATCAGATTTATAACTGCCCGCTGTCAGTTTAAGACAGCTGGCAGATAACTCAGATATCGAATTTAGGAAAGGAGGCACTTTAAGATGGCAAAAGGACATAGAAGCCAGATAAAGAGAGCCAGAAATGAGAATAATAGAGAGACAAGGCCGTCTGCAAAGTTATCTTATGCAAGAATTTCTGTTCAGAAAGCATGCTACGTATTAGATGCAATCCGTGGCAAAGATGTACAGACAGCACTTGGTATCCTGACATACAATCCGAGATACGCTTCCAGCGTGATCAAAAAACTGCTTGAGTCAGCAGTAGCAAACGCTGAGAACAACAACGGAATGAACGCAGACAACCTTTATGTTGCAGCATGCTATGCAGATAAGGGACCTACAATGAAGAGAATTCAGCCGAGAGCACAGGGTAGAGCTTACAGAATCGAGAAGAGAACTAGCCATATCACAGTTGTGCTTGATGAAAGGTAAGGAGGAAAAGCATGGGACAGAAAGTTAATCCGCATGGCCTTAGAGTCGGAGTTATCAAGGATTGGGATTCCAGATGGTATGCAGAAGATAAATTTGCTGACTACCTGGTAGAAGACTACAACATCAGAACATTCCTTAAAAAGAAATTATACAGCGCAGGTGTTTCCAAGATCGAGATCGAGAGAGCATCTGACAGAGTTAAGATCATCATCTACACAGCAAAACCTGGTATCGTAATCGGTAAGGGCGGCGCAGAGATCGAGAAAGTTAAAGCTGAGCTTCAGAAATACACAGACAAGAAGCTTATCGTTGACATCAAAGAAGTTAAGAGACCGGACAAAGATGCACAGCTGGTTGCTGAGAACATTGCTCTTCAGCTTGAGAACCGTATTTCTTTCAGACGTGCTATGAAGTCCACAATGCAGAGAACAATGAAGGCTGGCGCTAAGGGAATCAAGACTTCCGTATCCGGACGTCTCGGTGGAGCTGATATGGCTCGTACAGAGTTCTACAGCGAGGGAACAATCCCGCTTCAGACACTTCGTGCAGATATCGACTATGGCTTTGCGGAAGCAGACACCACATATGGTAAAGTTGGTGTTAAGGCA
>ERZ827186.2932-NODE-2932-length-10680-cov-3.263906_pt1 | contig 10680 bp, 10 predicted proteins | sample MGYA00519918_ERZ827186 | MGnify/ENA primary metagenome ERZ827186 (study PRJEB31778, sample SAMEA3449275) | human gut metagenome | biome: human gut; feature: human-associated habitat; material: faeces | place: United Kingdom | collected 2010/2012 ... | reverse complement strand
AACTTTTTATCAGGTATCTTTTTGTATTTTCTGATTATTTGTATTGAAACGCTTTTTTGATAGGTCTATAATATAGAAAAAAGGAGCGTGATCTTTATGAGTACGGAAACTACGAAGGATACTCTTCCTTTTACCTGCACGCCGGCTTATGACCGGGATGCCTGTAAGGGATGTGTCTGTTCTACCTGCTATGAACAGGAATTTTGTGACCGGTGCAGCTCCTGTGTAGAGCAGGGACATCGGAAGGAACGATGCAATGCTTATGAGGGAGCCTACAATTACTAACCAAAAAAGGATCTGAAAAAGGCAGAACTATTTGTAAAATCTCGCCTTTTACAGATCCTTTTTATTATTATCCACCACCCAACAGATCGACACAGCCTCCCCTCCTCGACACCCCCGAATTCCGCACCCTGTCAGAACATTCACGCCCACCACAACGCCGAACAGCGGCGTGGCCAGGAGGGGAAGAGCGCGAGAAGGGGAGACGGCCTTCGCAACTATGAGTGCTTCCCCTTCTCGCAAATTTCCTACTTTCATAAAGTAAAAACTATAATCCCAAAAAGAAATACACACACTTCAAAAATCCACTTCACAAAGTAAAAGCTATAATCCCAAAAAAGAAACACACAAACATTACAGATTCAAAGGAAGTCGTCCCACAACTTCCTTTGTCAAAACACCTATGAGAATCCCCGCCAGGACCCCGGCCACCAGCAGTGCCGGTGCATAAACCATCAGACTCGTATTACTCACCACGATCATGGCAACGATCAATTGCCCAATATTGTGCGTAACCCCACCAGCCACACTGATCCCGATCAGACTAAACCCGGAATGTTTTTTCAGCAGATTCATCACAGTCAAACTAAGCGCGGCGCCAGCCATACTATATAAAATACTGAACAGATTTCCAAACATAAACCCAATCACAAGTATCCTGACAACGGACACAAGAGCCGCCTCTTTCGCAGAATACCGATCCAGGATAAAAAGCACTGCCAGGTTTGCAAGTCCGAGCTTGATTCCCGGAATTCCTGCAAACACAGGAATCAGGGACTCCACATATCCCAAAATGATCGCTACTGCGGAAAATAATCCAAGATAAGCTGTTTTTCGTTTCATAAATAAACCCTTTCATTTGTTACAGATGTGCCCCGGACCAAATGTCATCTGTCGGAGGAGAGCTGAATGGCGAACGCATATTACGCATATATTCCGTAACATCTTCATCTTACGTCACCGCATCAATCTTCGGTGAACTCTTCGAATCCGAATCCTCCGTGGTATTTTCTCCTTCTATCACCACTTTGTTAGGAAGACAGATAATAGAACCGCCATGTTCATCCACAGCTTTCTGTTTCATACAGTAATGATCCGGACAGGTTGCTTCGATCATGGTAACTTTTCCGTTTTTGATCTCGCAGACATTGGTGTCTCCGATATGTATGACCTGATCCTGGGAAAGAGAATAAGTTCCGAATTCTTTTCCGTCAACGGTAATACGGATCGTATTGTGGGAACGTTTCCCTGTGATTTGAAAACCAAGCCAGAGAACCCCGGCCAGAATCAGGATCCCGGCAATAAAAATCACTTCTTTTTTCTTCAAAATAAAAACTCCGTTTCTGTCACAGATTCAGAAAAAATCATATCATACTCCCATTCAAAAGGCAAATATAAGTTAAGGATATCTAACCAATATCTGGAAAAGTTACAGCAAAAATTAAAGATACGGAGAAAAAAGTTACTGCGTACTAACAAAAAGTATAGACAAGAAAAAAATCAGGTGATATAATACCTAGCTGTAAGTTAGTAATATCTAATTAAAGAAAAATGATTAATTAGAACTAATCTATAAATATGAGTAAAAGATATATAACTTATTCAAAAAACGGTTATGTGCAGATGATAGGAACGGACTGTGAATATCTGACTGACTAAATACAGGGGAGAAAAGAGATGAAAAACCAGAATTTTTATATGAGAGTGATTTCTTTACTGCTGGTAGTTCTGGCTGTGCTTTTTTATAACAGCAGTATGAAAGCCCAGGCAAACGAAAAAGAAATTTCGGCTCTGACAGATAAGGTAGACACGCTTCAGGAGCAGCAGAATGAACTTCTCAGTGCACTGGAGACAAGCTATGCAAACCGTATGCAGAATCAGGCAGCATCCACAAGAACTGACAGCAGTAATGCAGATTCAACAGACGGTGACAAGGCAGCAGACACTTCGGACGGCAAGACATCCGATGCAAACGCGGAGGACACAGCAGTGCCAGATTCCGATAACGTATATAAAGATGGAACTTACACAGGAGAAGCTGATGGATACGGCGGAACCATTCAGGTGGAAGTGACACTTGCCAGTGATGAAATTACATCCATTAATGTGGTCAGTGCACCAGGTGAGGACAGCGCATATCTTTCACAGGCAGAGAGTGTGATCGATTCCATCTTAAGTGCGCAGAGTACAGATGTGGATACTGTATCAGGAGCAACTTTCAGTTCTACAGGAATCCTGAATGCGGTGGATGATGCACTTGGAAAGGCGGAAAACTCATGAAAAAAAGACAGCGGGAAGTAAGGCTGATGCGTGCGGGGATACAGCTGGCATTTTTTATTGCTGCCCCGTCTCTGTTTTCCACAGCTTTTGCGGGAATCAAATCAATTTTTCTCGCCATTGCGGCCGGTCAGCCGGTAGAGTGGAACTCCTTTCTGACTGTAACAGCAGTGCTTCTGATCTTTACGTGTTTTTTCGGAAGACATTTCTGCGGATATGCATGTGCATTCGGATCTTTTGGAGATGCCGTGTATGAAGGTTTTTCTCTGATCTGTATGAAATGTTTTCATAAAAAAAAGAAACCAGCTCTTTCTGAAAGAATGGTACACAGACTTCAGAAAGTCAAATATATCGTACTGGCCCTGATTTTACTTTCCTGCCTTACAGGAGTATACGGAAAGCTTACAGGAACCAGCCCGTGGGATGTTTTTTCCATGATTACAGCAGGACGTTTCCCTAACAGTAAATATCTGGCGGGAATCGTGATTCTGGTTCTGATCATGGTGGGAATGTGTACACAGGAACGTTTTTTCTGCCAGTTTCTCTGCCCTATGGGAGCGGTTTTTGCATTAATGCCAATCCTTCCGGGTGCACTGTTTCGGAGAAACCGTGAGAAATGTCCGCCGAAATGTGGTCTCTGTAAAAAAAGATGTCCGGCTCATCTGGATATTGACGGCGACACGGCCAGGTCCGGCGAATGTCTTTGCTGCCACGCATGTGCGGCAACCTGTCCGAGAAAAAATATTCACATTGGAACAAATGAGGGAAATTAATCTATGAGATCTCATGCTCTGAAAAAGAAAGCTTTTCTGGCAACGGCTGCAGCTGCAGGAATTACCATGGTTTTTCCTGTATTATGCGCAGCTTCGGAAAATGACATACAGACATATACCAATACAGATTTTGCCATGGATACTGTGGTATCAGAAACACTTTATACCACAGGAGACGATATAAACAGTAAACTGACATCTGTACTGACAGATGTGGAAACAAACCTTCTTTCATGGACCAATGAAAGTTCCCAGATTTACAAGGTGAACGCAGACAGCGGAAAAGATAAGGAGATTTCCGATGAACTTTCCGGATATCTGGAACGCCTTCTGAAAATTGCGAAAGATTCTGAGGGGGCTTTTGATCCGACCATCGGAAAACTGATCCGTCTGTGGGATATTGGCGGGGAAAATCAGAAAATTCCTGAAGAAGCAGAAATCAAAAATGTTCTGAAAGATTCCGGATATCAGAAAGTTTCTCTTGACGGAACTACGATCCATATGGACGAGGGATGCTCACTGGATCTTGGCGCAGCCGGAAAAGGAATTGGCTGTGACTCCATTCTGGAATATCTGGAAACACAGAAGGATGTTTCTGCGGCACTTATGAACCTTGGGGGAAGCAGTGTCATGACCTATGGAAGCAAACCGGATGGTTCTTCCTGGAACGTGGCAGTGACAGATCCCCGTGCTGAAAATGACGACGATTATCTTGGTGTGGTTGCTTTAAATGGCACAGAATTTCTTTCCACATCCGGAGATTATGAGAAATATTTTATCGAAGATGGTGTAAGGTATCACCACATTATGGATCCGTCCACCGGTTATCCGGCAAAAAGCGGAGTGACCGGAGTTACGGTAGTCTGCGACACAGGCCTTGAGGCAGACGCACTTTCCACCGCATGTTTTGTGCTGGGGGTGGAAAAAGGTGCCGAACTGTTGAAAACTTACGGTGCGGACGGACTCTTTGTGGATGAAGATCACCATGTGTATCTCACTGAGGGGATGAAAGAGCGGTTCAGCCTGCTTGCGGATTCCTACAGCGTGGAGGATATCATCGAATAAACGTAAGTTTCAAAGCAGTTTGACGGTATTTACGGTAGTAACCCCTGGAAAGGTTTCTATAAATATTTCACATTTTTAGGAGGAATAAGTAATGCATAAGTGGAATCTACTGAAAAAAACAGCTCCCTGCATCTTAAGTCTTGCAGTGGCAGTAACAAGTTTTCCTACAGCTGTAATGGCGACAGACCTGGACAGCAGCATTGTAGCAGACGAAACCGAGCAGAGCGATGAGGAAGAGATTGCTGAGGTTTCCGATTACGAGGCAGCTGCGGGAGAGGCTGCTGATGCAGAAGAAATTGCGGCAGAGGACCAGAGCGCTGATGAGATCACAGAGGAAAGCGCAGCAGAGAATACGGAGGAAGAAGCTTCCGGTGCAGACGAATTTACAGCAGCAGAAGATGAGACAGAGGCATTTGCGGATTCTGATGAACTTCAGGGAGAGTATCAGTATGTGTATGCAGGCCTGACCTGGGCAGAGTACTGGGCATCTGAAGGTGTGTATGCAGCAGGAGATACAACTTCTTCTGAGGAATTGGACGGCCATAAGGAACTTGACAAAGGTGCTTTTGATACGGTAACAAGAGCAACTACAAACCATGGACTTCACAGAGGAAGCTTCCAGACAGAGACAACTATCGTGGCAGAGGACGGAAGCAGATATCCGATCGCAACATGGGTGGATCAGAATACTATCAAGCTGACAGACGGAAAAACTGTAGGATTTAAAAAAGGAACCATTACAAAAGCAGACGGAACAACCGTAGATATGGATCATTATGAAGTATATGGCCTGAAATACGTTCCGGTTGCTGTAAGAACAGAAGATTATGCAGCATTTTGCCAGAAATACAACGTAGTTACCAATGATGGTGTATTGGAAGGTGGATATGGTGAGGTACAGCTGAGCGCCTATACAGCAACAGCAGCAGTAACAGCAGATACCAACGGTCTGAAATATGCAGTGAAAAACGGCGACAGCTTTACATTTGAGGCAAGAAAAACAGGAGCAGATTCCGGAATCAAGGATCAGGCTCAGAAAACAGCGACAAATGTAACACCGACTGTAAAAGATGCAAGCGGAAGCTACGGAGAATTCCTCCGTGTAGATATTACAGGAGGCGGATACGGAGATCTTGGAGCAAACATGCAGGCAGTACGTTGGGATTACTGTGGAGATGACGCTACAGGAACAAAGGTGCTGAGATCTTTCGGAACCAAGTTTGCGGCAGATAACTGGATGCATAAAGCAATGGGAATCCAGCTTGGACTTACCGATTCTTTAAGATGCCAGCTTCCGGAAGGAACAGACGGAACCGGATACTGGAGACTGACCGTATATGCACTTGGCTATGCAGACTACAGCTTTGTAGTACAGGCTACAGATGCAAATATTGTAAAACCAGCGGAAGATCCGGCAGACACAACAGCTCTTACAAAAGAGGTCGAAACAGCAAAAGCACTTGCGGAAAACGATTATACAAAAGAATCCTGGACAGCAATGCAGACAGAGCTTCAGGAGGCAGAGGAGCTTCTTGCAAGAGAAGACGCAACACAGGCAGAAGTTGACGAGGCACTTGAGCATCTTAAAGCCGCAGAGGCAGCACTTGTAAAAGTGACAGTTACTCTTGACAAAACATCAGCAACTGTTTACACAGGAAAAACAGCTTCTCTGAAAACAACTTCCAATGATGCAGCTAAAACAGTAACTTATACAACCAGCAACAATGCAGTTGCGACAGTAAGCAGCACAGGTGTTGTAAAAGGTGTGAAAGCCGGAACAGCAGTGATCACTGCAAACTGCGGAAACGCAACAGCAACCTGCAAAGTAACTGTAAAAGCTCCATCTGTAAAATTCGCAAAGAAATCTGCAGTTGTTTACAAAGGAAAAACAGCCACTGTAAAAGCAACACTGGCCGGAGTATCCTCTGTAACATATAAGAGCAGCAATACAAAGATCGCAACAGTAAACAGCAAGACAGGTACCGTAAAGGGAATCAAAGCCGGAACTGTAACGATCACAGCAACAAGCGGAAAACTGAAAGCAACCTACAAGCTGACAGTTAAGAACCCGACCTTTACACTTACAAAATCCTCTGCAACAATTGCAAAAGGAAAAACAACAACCATCAGATCCAAAGCAACACCAGTATCCACTGTTACATACACAAGCAGCAACAAGAAAGTTGCAACCGTAACAGGCAAAGGTGTTGTAAAAGGAATCAGCAAAGGTAAAGCAACCATCACAGTTAAATGCAACGGAATTACAAAGAAATTTGTGGTAACTGTTAAATAATACAACGGTTCATCAAAGAGTAGGAACCTCTGCCGCAGGTATACGGAAATATCTGCGGCAGAGGTCTGCTCATTTTCTGTGGCGGTTCGGAAAATGACCGGAAACGCCGTAAAGAGCATATACCTGACAGAAGCCGCACAAAAAGAGGGGAGAAAAAGAATTATGGAAAAAGATTTAAAAGACAAAAAGCCAGCTGAAAATGGCACACCCAAAGTACCCTGGCCAAAGCTGATCCCTGCAGCTGCTGTCATTGCGGCACTTGTATTTTCAGGTATAAAAGCACAGGGCTCTGATGCAAATACGGAATCTGTCCAGAAAGCAGACACAACGGTCATGTCTGCTTCTGAACTGGAAAAATATCTCGGATATGAGGAGACTTCCGATTCAGCAGACAGCAGTACTGCAGCAAAAAAGAGCAGCACGTCCAAGAAAAGCACATCTAAGAAAAGTACGAAAAAAACAGCAGCAAAAAAGAGCTCAGGAAAAAGAACTGTATCAGAATCTGCAAAAAACAGTGGCGGTGCAGCCGGCCAGGGATCTACTCAGACACCGGTGGCAGATGTTCCGGCCAATGGATATAAAGACGGAGTTTACGAAGGAACCGGAACCGGATTCGGAGGAACCATTCGTGTGCGTGTAACAATCAGCGGAGGAAGGATCGCGGCGATCGATATTCTGGATGCATCCGGGGAGACTGCTTCTTATTTTGCATCTGCCCAGGGAGTGATCAGCAAAATGATTGCGGGAAATACACCAAATGTAGACGCAGTCAGCGGAGCAACCTATTCTTCCAACGGAATTATCCAGGCAGTCCAGAATGCATTATCCCAGGCAGCGGCAGATGGAAGCAGCCAGCAGGTCACCCCTGCACCTGTGGCAACCTCCACACCAACGCCAACAAAAGCCCCTTCAAAGAAACCAAAGCCAACTGTAAATCCAGATCCTGACAGTCCGAAAAAATATCTGGATGGTACATACAAAGCATCCGCAAAAGGTTACAGCGGAGATGTAAAAGTGACTGTAACCATCAAGGATGGAATCATCACAGCGGTAAAACAGGAAAACTCAGATACTCCGATGTTTTTTGAAAAAGCGTGGAGTGTGCTGGAAGAGCAGATTGTGGGAACGAATTATGTAGACGATATTGATACCGTCAGCGGAGCAACCTACTCCTCCAACGGAATTCTGAATGCTGTGAAAAAGGCTCTGAAGTCTGCGCTTAATCCAGAATATGGAAAGAAAGTAACTCCAACTCCGACAAAGAAACCGACACCAAAGCCAACGGCAACACCGAAACCAACGGCAACGCCGAAGCCGACCGCAACTCCGGTTCCAACGGCAACACCGGAACCTACAACCGATCCGGATGACCCAAATGTAACACCGACTCCAGATCCGGAGAATCCTGATGTAACACCGGAGCCTACCGAAGATCCGGAACCGACCCCTGCAGGAATGTATAATGACGGAACTTATCAGGGCTCAGCTTTTGGATATGGTGGCAAAACAAGACTGACCGTAACCATCTCAGGAGGTCAGATTGTTGAGATTACACAGACGAATAATGATACTCCGGAATTCTTTAATGAGGCATGGAATACCATTTATCCGCAGATTATGGCAAACCAGACTGCAGATGGCATTGATACTGTCAGTGGTGCGACACTCTCATCCGAGGGCATTCTCGGAGCAGCGCAGAAAGCACTTGCACAGGCAAAAAAATAACCGAATTAACTGCAAAGCAGTTATTCGGTTATGAGCAAGTAGCGAATGCGGATTGCGAATATCTGCTTGACTATAACCAACACTCTTGATCTAAGTCAAAGTCCCCGGGAACTTCACAAAATCCAGGAAGTTCCCGGGGTTTTTATGTTCATGTATAAGGAGATATTCTACTTTTTTACCCTTATATCGACAAAAAAATAACAGATCAATACACAGAATAATAAAAAAAAAGACAGAATATATAAAAAGAAATTTGAATTACATCAATAATTAACGCAAAACATCCTGGAAAATACAGCCATAATTTTATTGCATACAACTATATTTTATGTTATGTTTGAATGTGTGTAATTAAAATTGTTATTTATGTGACAAACAACGCTGAAAGGAGAACAAACATGAGCAGTAAAATTACGATCATCGGAGCAGGAAGCGTAGGTGCAACCATCGCCTACACCTTATCACAGAAGAGCATTGCCTCAGAAATCGTCCTGATCGACATCAACAAACAGAAGGCAGAGGGCGAGGTCATGGACATTGACCAGGGAACCAGTTTCCGTGAACCGATCTCCATCGTGGCAGGAGATTATCCGGATGCAGCTGATTCTGATATTGTCATCATCACTTCCGGTATTGCCAGAAAGCCAGGACAGACACGTATCGAGCTGACACAGACTAATGTCAACATCATGAAAAGTATCACTCCGGAGATCGTAAAGGTGGCTCCTAAGGCGCTTTATATTATTGTAAGTAATCCATGTGACATTATGACGTATGCATTTGCAAAAATTTCCGGTCTTCCGGAGCGCCAGATCCTTGGTTCCGGAACTGCACTGGACACTGCCCGTCTCCGCTGCAGACTTTCCCAGCACTATGGCGTATCGGAGAAAAATATTCACGCCTATGTATTCGGAGAGCACGGAGATACCTCCTTTGTACCGTGGTCAAGAGCCTTTGTTGCAGGTGCGACCCTTGATGAGTTTGACAAGATCGTTCATGAGGATCAGAAAGATCTGCAGCCACTTGACAGAGAAGAGGTTCTGGAGTATGTTCATACTTCAGGATCAACTGTGATCGCCAAGAAGGGTGCTACATTTTATGCGGTAGCCGTATCTGTTTGCAGACTTTGCTCGCTTCTTCTTGCAGCATCTGATACAATAGTCAGTGTATCAACCATGCTTCACGGAGAGTACGGTGTTGAAGACGTATGTCTTAGTACCATGGCTTCTATCGGACCGGAAGGTGTAAAACGTATCGTTCGTGTTCCGCTGACCGAGGAGGAGACAGAGAAGCTTCATGCAAGCGCCAATGCTCTGAAGGACGTGATCGCACAGATTGATCTTTGATAAATGTCAGAAGCTGTGTAAAGAGGAAAAAGCAGCCTCAGGCAAATTTGAAACAACGGGAGAAAGATAAAAATGGATATTATTCAGGTAATTACCAGAGAATTGAACGTTGAGAAATGGCAGGTCGAGGCAGCGGTTAAGCTGATCGATGAAGGCTGCACCATTCCTTTTATTTCCAGATACCGCAAAGAAGCAACCGGTACACTCAATGACGAACAGCTTCGTAACCTTAACGAAAGACTTGCCTATTTAAGAAACCTTGAGGACAAAAAAGCCCAGGTTCTCGGAAGCATCGAGGAACAGGGCAAGCTGACTCCGGAACTGAAGAAACAGATCGAGGCAGCGCAGACACTTGTAGTGGTAGAAGATCTTTACCGCCCATATCGGCCGAAACGCCGTACAAGAGCTATCATTGCCAGGGAAAAAGGCCTGGGACCGCTGGCGGATATCATTCTTCTTCAGATGACGAAGAAACCTCTTGAGGAAGAGGCGAAAGCATTTCTTTCAGAAGAGAAAGAAGTCAAAACTGTGGAAGAAGCCATCAGCGGCGCCAGGGATATCCTTGCGGAACATATTTCTGATGAGGCAGACTACCGTATCAGCATCCGTAAAAGAACCATGGATAAAGGAACGATCTGTTCCGTTGCGAGAGATGAGAAAGAGCAGTCCGTATACGAGATGTATTATGATTTCGAGGAGCCGGTGAAGAAGCTTGCCGGCCATCGTGTCCTTGCCCTGAACCGTGGTGAGAAAGAGAAATTCCTCACTGTAAAGATCCTTGCACCTGAGGAAGAGATCATCCGCTATCTGGAGAAACAGGTGATCGTCCGCGACAATCCCAATACCACACCGGTGCTGAAAGAAGCCATTGAGGACAGCTACAAACGTCTCATCGGACCGGCCATTGAGCGTGAAATCC
>ERZ827186.2929-NODE-2929-length-10692-cov-3.049356_pt1 | contig 10692 bp, 7 predicted proteins | sample MGYA00519918_ERZ827186 | MGnify/ENA primary metagenome ERZ827186 (study PRJEB31778, sample SAMEA3449275) | human gut metagenome | biome: human gut; feature: human-associated habitat; material: faeces | place: United Kingdom | collected 2010/2012 ... | reverse complement strand
TGAAGCACCTGAAGGCGTGTGCCCAGCCCCAGTATGATGCCGGAACGCACCGTATCACTGGACTGAGCAAACAGATTAAACGGCGCCCGTGCCGGATGGTCAAGCGGCAGCTTATCAAACATAGCGGTCAGCTGCCGTTCACTGTTTTGCGTAAGCAGCTGATATACGGCGGACAGATGCTTCATATCAGGGCTTCGGGTCCGATCCTGATCGATAAGCAGGATGAGCGCCTTCAAAAGATTGCCCTCGCCGTTGTCCCAGAAGTGGTCGCCCTTGCCTGAGCTGGTGTTGCCGATGATGACATTGGTCAGCACCTGCGCCATCAATGTGTCGCCGTTCAAGTCTGACATACAGTTCCACGAGTCGCTGTGCTCAGGGGATACGAGATTATAGATCTTCACATCGTAGCCCGCGTTTCGGAACATTTCCGAGGTATCGGCATAAAGCTCGCCCTTGCTGTCGGTCACGATTACGGACTCGCTGCGCCGCAGCGCCTGAAACAGCGCATTTCGGATAATCGCACGCGACTTCATGGTACCGGATGCGCCGAAAATGGCAATATGGCGGTTGAGTCTGGTGTCCTCCGGCATACAGACGGCTTTTCCGTTGTACTCGCCAAGAATCGTACCTTTGGCATCAGGAACCGGCGATATCTCCAGAACTTCCTTCATTTCTTTTTCGTCCATCCAGGATGCCGTGCCGTAGATACCGGATTTGCTTCTGGCAAAGCCGCGGGGGTCATGCTGCTTCCCGTCAAACTTATCGTGGAGCTTCACATAGGCAAAGATGGCGCCGGCAATCAGCAGGATCATCAGGATGCCTTTGATCCCGTTCCCGCTGAAAGCCGCCGGAAAACAAATCACCGGGTTCCAGCTTACTGGCTTCATCGTGCTCTCGCCGGAAACTCCGCCGCTGTCCATCCACGCTGCGTAGTTGCCGAGCAATTGGCCAAGCATTCCGCCCAGATAGAACAGCCCGACGCATCCCAGTATGGCGGCGATGATAATGGCTATCTTGCGGTTTTTATCGTTCAAATAAATCCCTCCTTTCCGGGTCGAGTTCTGCTTCCACAGCGTCAAACCCGATCGTTTTTATTGTTATGCGGTTCCCGAGATACTCTCGGATGAATGCCATCTGATATGGGTAACACAGCACCTCATAATTTCCACGCTGATTCTCGACGGCTTCCTTGAATCGAACCAGCCTTGCGAGATCTCCGTCCAGATGTGAGAACACATAGGCATCACCGATTTTTGCGTCATACTCAAACAGCCCGCGGTCATAGGTTCGCACTTCCGGGTCAAATAGAAGCTCCAAAAGCCGCTGTTTCCAATCGGGTACTGTCATCAGCCGCAGCTGGCGAATGCCATGCTCATCCATGGGGATGAAATACAGATTACGGTAGATTGCATCAAACCGAAATTCGGGCCGCTTGGTTGTGTCGGACTCCAGCAGTGTCTTCAGTGCGACGCTCTCAGACTGACCAAATAAAATGGCGGCCGGCGCTGCACCGGTGCCCGCATTCAGGCGGCTGATCTCAATGACGCTGTGCAGCGTTTTGAACTCACCCTTGCCGCTCCATTTCATCACGGCGCTGCGCGTGTTATAAACGGCGTATGGGCGCTGCCCGAGATAGGCTGTTCCCACCATCCGGGTAAACATAGTTTTGTTCATCTCCGCTTCGCCGAGCTTCTTCAGTTCTTTGGCAAGATAATAGCAGGGCGCATCGGGGATCCGCTTGGTGATGGTCCGGTTTTGAAGAATGGGAAGCATATATGGTCGGCATTCAACGCCTGAGCGCATACACATAGCCGCAGCTTCGGCAACACGGTGGTTTCTGTCCCGGTGTGCTGCATTCCCGGGGAATTTGTGTTCCCAAAAGGCGTCCATGTAATACCGGTAAGCGTCAGGGTGAAGCCAATCCAGTATGGGGAGAGCGCCCTTATAAAAGCGTACAGACCTGCTGTTGCCTTTGCCGGTAACGGTAAGCAGGCGTGTGGTCAGTTCCGTTTCCGTCTGAGGGATGCGAAATGTTTCCGGTGTGGTGAGCTTATGAACCAGGGCTTTGTAAGCGCGTTCATTGCCGAGCAGGTAGAGCGAACGAACCGGGTATTCACCGACGATGGAAAGCATTGTGATGAGCTGCCGGAGCTGACTGCCCGGGCGGAAGTATTGCATAGGCGCATCACCTCGCTTTGTAAGAAATTCCGACCACATGACTGCTCTCTTTGTCGGAATTTCCGCCGTGAAATCTGCCCCAAATCGCCGCTATACCGGGCGTTTTCGACTCCCAACTTCTTATGTAAGTTTTCCGGGGCGGAAAACGGCGGTTTTTACATAAGATTTTCTCCTTAACAAAAGCGGACTTCATAGAGCTTTACCCCCTTATCCGGCAGCGTTTTCTCTTCGACCATCCACACGGGAAAGTCGTGTTTGGGAATCACATAGACTTCCGTGCGGTCCTCGCTTCCGGCAGCGCTGCAATAGTAATGCGAGCAAACTGCCGGGTGATCGTCGGGCAGAACATACAGTGCCAGAATGTCCGTGACCATATTGGTTTCGATATTATCGTGATCCCGCATGGCCCGTTCCGGGCGGCTTCTATCGTACACATGACGGTAGGCAAGCACGCAATCCCGAAAGCGGACCGGAGGCTTACCCTCAAAGAACTTCCGCATAGCCGGATAAAGATAAGACCTGATATAGTCCACTGAGCCGGATGCTTTCTTCGGCAGCAGTGTCGGAATACGAATGGAAAACCATCCCTCGGCCGTAAATCCAACTTCAACAGGAATCGTATCGGATATGATCGCATCCGTTTGAGTTGTTGCCCCGACTGCTCCGGTGTAGGCCGGAAGGACACGGGCGAGAAGGACTGTCTGCTCGGACAGTTCCTCAAGCCGAAGCGCCCGGTTATAGCTTTCCGGGAGGTTTCCGTTTTCGTAAAACCAGCGGACAGCAGCAGCCTGTTCCTTCATGCGGGACAGCTTGGCTTCTACCTTACCGAGTGTCTTCATATAAGTTGTTTCACCCTTCATGCTCGGTCGCCTCCTCACTGTAAAAACGGACTTCCGGTTCGTCCTGGCCGCAAAAATCTACCGTAGCGAACAGACACGGCGCATTCGGCAGCCGTACAGTGCTCACCATACCGATCCGAGGCACCACAACGATATATTTCATATCTTCCTGGGGCTGAAGCAGCTTCAGCAGATTCTGCTCGCCGTCATAGAGCACCACGATCTCATAGCCGACATTTTCTTTCAGGAAAAATAGCTGCGACGGGTAGACTGCCGGATAATGCGCCATCGGCTCCACCTTGTCAATGAATCGGAGCAGCACCCATATTGCCAGGATCATCCGCTGATCCGGCTGACACATCGGGTCAAGTCCGATATAATAACCGCCGGAAACATCTGCAACACGCATCTGCCTTTTCAGATTCCGCAGGATCTTTTCTGCCGTCTGCGGCGGCTTTTGCAGCATCTTTATGATTTGCGCACGGGGCAAGGCTCCGTATTGCGAGAGCCATTTGACCACATACTGTTCATCGGTCAACAGCACGATAACCACCTCCTTTTTGTACTCATTTGCGCCAAAATGCGTATTCCGTGCAAAATACGCACTGTTAATCCGCCTCACGCTGCCGCTCCTTGAGAATGGCTTCCAGCTCGGCACGGTCGGTCGTGATCATTTCCTGTTCCTCTTTGGACGCCTTAATGATGACAGGCACCTTACTGTTGTTGGAACAGATCAGCGCCTCGCCGCGTTCAAAGCGGGTAATGGAACGGATCTCGGTTTTCGTAAGCTTCAGCGTATCCCGAACAAACTCCGCTTCGTCCGGTTCCAGATTCAGAATGATCTTATTTTTGGAATTATTGATAATTGCCCGACCGTAGCGACCATCTTCCAATCCGAAGAAATCGGACAGGTCCTGCGTTGCGGAAATCGCCGCGCCGCCGAAGCCTCGGATGACCTTGAATATTTCCAGGCAGAACTCTGCCGCCATCCGGTTGGAACCGGCACCGATCAGCTGCCAGATCTCGTCGATCATAATGGCCTTCTTTTTTGTGCGGTCGCTTTTGATTTTATCCCAGACATAATCAAGGGCGATCATCATACCCACAGGCAGCAGCTTGCCCTTCAGCTCCGATAGGTCGAGAACGATATACTTATTGGACAGGTCCACATTCGTCTGTTGATTGAAGGACTGCGCCGAGCCGGTAACAAAGCGGCTGACAATGACTGCAATACGCTTGGTCATTTCATTCTTTTGCAGTTCCTCATGCAGATCTCCGAGTATCGGCATGGTCTTCATCTTCGGCGGAACGGCATTGCGGTCCTCATAGACCGAATCGTTATCATGCGTGATACCGAACTTGCCGTAGGTACGGATCAGCGCCTCATCCAGCATCTGCTCCTCTTCGTTGGTCATGTCCGGAATCAGCAGTGAGAAGAAGATCATCAGCTGCTGAATTTTCTGCGCCAGAAGGGAGTCCATCTCGCTGTAATCCAGCTCGTCGATCAACTCCATCTCGGGGCTGATGGTGTGCCGGATCTCCATAATATTGATGCAGTGCGGTGAGCCCGGTGCAATTTTGATAAACTGACCGCCGATGCGGTTGCACGCTCGCCGGAACTCATGTCCCTTGATAGGAGCAATGATATAGCACTGAATGCCACGCATACGCATACGCAGTGCCAGCAGTTGCATGGTAAAGGTCTTTCCGGCGCCACTGGTACCGAGCAGGTTCAGATTGGCATTTTTATTTTTCTTCGTGTCAAACAGATCGACAATGCACAGCGAGTTGTTATGGCGGTTAATTCCGAGCAGCACGCCGGTATCGTCCGACATCTCAAAGGATGTGAACATATAGGTAGAGGCTGCACCGCTGGTCAGCACATTTCGCTTGGATTTCTTTTCAAGCTTCGGGGATATCTGCAGAAACGGCATCACCGTGCGCAGGGCGTCCTCCTGCTGGAAGCTGCAGTCGCTGACATACATATCCATAGACTTGAGCATATCGGTCATCTGCTGCTTGCGCCACATCAGTTCTTCATAGGTCCGTGCGGACACGGTCACGAACACCGACATATAAAAAAGGTCCTCGTTGTAATTGGCGATCCCTTGCTTGATGAAATATCCGGCCTGAATGGAACCGGTAAGCTCCTCATAGTCGGTCGAGGTGTCCTGCATACTTTTAAGCTTCGTGCGGTTCAGGCGGATGCGCTGGGCAACCTTGTCGATGGTTTTGCTGCGGTTTTCCCGCCTCAGAAACACATCGACATCAATGCCTTCGCCGGCGTTGATGAGGGAGGACATCCATCCGGCGCGGACCTTGTTCGGGTATCCGTTTCCTTTGATATACAGGAAGGAGTAGTAGAGCCCGTCCATAATGATATAATTGCGGTGCGTCAGGTCAATGCCGCGCGGCGCAATAAAATGCGCCATACGGATATGCGGGATTGGGTCGATCCCGATGACCTTGTTTTTCGCCGCCATCGTGTCTAAGACGATGCGGTCGACACGGGAATGAAACGGCTCCTCCACACAGGAACGGCGATTGAAAAACATATATAAAATCTCCGCCGTTGCTTCGTCGGGATCCTTCGGCTGAAGGATATTGTTGCCGCACTGCATGAAGTAGGCTCGGGCGTTCTGCTCGGCGGTCAGCAGCGTGCTGCAGATCTGCCCGTAGTCACTGTTTTCGTTGCGCCGCAGTTCTTCATACCGGAAAATCAAAAAGAAGCGCCTCGTCAGCGCTTCACGGCTTCCCACATCCTTAATGAGTCGGATATATCCCTCGCTGAGCTTCTTACACTGCTCACTTTCCTCGGTTTCCGTTTCCTTTCGGAGCATAGCTATATGCTTATCGGAGTCAGCTTTGCGGGTGATACTCTTAAACTGCAGATGCACCGGCGAAATTTTCAGCCAGCTTGCAAAGGAGCAGATTATCTCATACTGTTCTTCCTCCGAGCGCAGCATAAAGTTGATAGGCTCAATTTCAAGGATTTTGATATACCGCCCGTCGGTCGTCTCAATAATGCCATGCTCCAGATTTTTGATCGGAATGAAATCCTGGGTAAAGCTCAGCTTTTCGGGCTTTCTTTTTCCTGCTTTTCTTTTTGCGGAGCTGTCTTTGGTCATATTTGTATCCCACCCTTCTCAAATGCAGTTTTCTTCTGTGCGCCAGATAGCAGATAATGTGACCTGCATACTGGAACAGCGAATCGCCGTCAATGCCCATAGCGGCGAGAATCCCGATTGGAATCAGCGTGACGGTCATCACAACGATGCGTATTGTGGTTGCCATCGGGATCAGCATCAACTCCGGATATCCGACGGCCAATATCAGGATCAGTGCCTCGATCGCATTCCGCGGTTCCAGCATTCCGCCGAATATCTTTCCGGAGTCGGTATAGTTTGCAGGAATGGCAAAGGTTGTATTGAATTCTTTTTCTTCCATGATTCCTCCGTTCTTTTTTATCCCGGTGTATCACCGAAATCTACATTCTTCGGTCGGCGCAGTGCCAGTCCGGCCTCATAGCTCGGCGTATTGAAGATCACGCCCTCACCACCGGAGGAATGGACCCACATACGCTCGCCGTTTTCACCGTATCCGGCAAAAATAAGCACGTGATTCCATCCGGCTGCCGATTTGCCGCCCCAGAAGTATGGCACCTTCCCGACGAGGGACAGCCCGGTTTTGACAATGTGCTTTCGTGTTTCGCTGCAATTCTGACGGGCAAGGAAGGCAATCAGTTCTACATCGGTAAGCGGAACGGTACTGCCGTTTCCGGCCGTTCCGTAGAGCGTTTTCTTCAGGGCCAAGGCACGGGAGTGGATCACATCGCCGTATGTGGTTTCCAGACCGTTATAGGAGGCGTTTAGATCCAGCCCGAACGCCGTGGAAATCACCGTATTGTCAAAGGGATGAATGGTGCATTCCAGATATTTAACGGTTTTCTTTTCCGGCGTAAGCGTTTCTTTGCCCGTGTACTGATAATAGGTTGCCTTGCGTGTTCCGGTGATATTGCCGCCGCTGTATACGGGGAGCTTCAGGGTGACGGCTGCGTATGCATCCACCTCGATCTGTGTATTGGATGACAACTGCTGATCCTGCAAATAGTAGGTCGCTTCCGCCGTCTCATAGCGGTATTGCGGGACGCCGTTGATCACTCCGGTCTTAACCGTTTTCATTACCACGGTTATCGTGACTGGCTTATATGTATAGTAAGTGACCGGCGTGATTACTTCGTTTTCTCGCTCAACCGAGGTTACAGGAAACATTTTGGCTGCCACACCGTCAAGCTTCTTTTTCATGTCCTCCGGGTCGTTGCTGAGCTGTTCCACCGAAGTGGAATATGCCGACAAAATATAGGCGGTGTCGTACCCGGCTGAGCTTTGCGCATAATTGATCAGCGCATTCATGGAAAGCTCCCGGTCATAGCCGCCGTCTGAAATCAGGCGTTCCACCTCAGCCATCGAAGCGTCATACCCAGCCTGGACAATATCCGAAACCGTCTCAGAGAGATTTTCATATATCTCCGTGATGGATACCGTCGGCTCATTGCCATCGAGACCAAGGGCTTTATTGATGATGATCCCGGGCAGCTCCACGATCATAACAATAAGAAAAACCACTGAAAGGCACAAACAGACCAGAATCTTAAACAGGGTATGCCGCATGGCCCATGCGGCGGAGATGATCGCACCCCAGGGACCACCGGCGGCAGTACCGGCTGCAATTTCTGCCACGGCTTTGCCGCCCTCTACACCGGCTTTTACGGCTGCCGCAGCGGCATTGGCTGTTGCTTCCGCACCCTTTTTCGCCGCCTGCTTTGCGGCTTGCTTTCCGGCATTTTTGGCGGCTTTTGCTGCCTGACCGGCCGCTTGGCCGATGTTATCCGAACCGTCTCCCATTTGCTGCTTTTGCGGCTCTGCCATTCTTTCACCTCCGTATTCAAACTGCCAAAGGCAGGCTTATTTTCTCTTTTATAATTAGGAAGACAGCCGAACCGAATCCATTGCTCCGGTCCGGCTGCCCACCGTTTATCGTCTCCGTCTTGGCGACTTGATCTCCGTTTGATCACGGGATTTTGGCTCGCCATAACAGGACGGTGTGCTTTTGTACCGCACGGTTTCCGTAGAAACGGTGCGTACATTATCGCCGTCATAGACCGGTTTTCCGTTCTCATAAACCGGCTTGCGTTCCACTGCAGCCTCGCCGTGTACAGCGTACCACTGGCTGCCGTGAACATCTTCATATACCTGATAGTCGCCGCGGGGAGGTGCATACTGTGCCGTATCGTAGAACATCGTGCCAGATCCGTTTTCATGCCGGACCTCAAAATGCCCATCCATACGACCGGATCCATCCACGCTTGTGACCGGCTGTTCATAACCAGGCATAAAGCTTTGGAACTGTGCCCGATTATAGCCATCCGCCGCGTCGCCAGCCTCAAAGGGAGGCGTTTCTGCGTGCCGCTGCATGGCGTACCAGTCTACACCGTTGGATGCCTGAATTGTGGAATGCGGTGCATCCGGTTCATCATAATAGGCACTGTTGTACCATCTGCTCACGCCGTCGTCCGAAGATGCCTCAATGACACCGTCTCCGACCGTTCTGAGCGTTGCACCGTCCGCGTCCGGGAATGCGGCTGCAACCTGCGCCGCCTCAGCGGAATTGCCGCTGAATACGGGTGCATCGTAAAATGATCCGGCTCCGGAACCGCTGGCCATCTGATACCACTGACTGCCGTCCGAGGCATTGACAACGGCGTGCGGACCGTCCGGCTTTTCAAACTGGGAAGCGTTGAACATCTCGACAGCCGTTTCTTTCCCGTCGGCGCCAATTGCCTTTGTGGAGATATGTCCGCCGGTGATCTGCGTATCCGAGAGATTCATGCCTTTCATATGCGGCATATAATTGCCGAGACTGCGGTTGGCAATGTCGCCGCCGATAGAACCGGACACATTGGGTGTTCTGGACGCTACGGAGGATATGGATTCTCCGGTCAGTGTTGCACCGTTACGGGCTGCCATACCGCCGAAAGCCCGACCGACAAAGCCGATCGTTCCGCCGGCGCCCATTCTTGTGCCGCCGTCCACGACCGCATCACGGACATACGAATTGCCCTTGAAACGGTTGGCAAAGCCTGCAGCGAACCCTGTTGCCGCTGCACCTGTACCGGTTGCGACACTGCCTCCGCGGAACACGCTGCCGGCGCTCCTTGCGCCTCCGGCCACGCCGGTGATCACTCGTGCAGCCATTAGCAGTTCCATGCCCATACCGGAGCCGGTCTGGGCTACATTCAGTCCCATTGCCGCGAGATAGCTGTCAAATTTCTGTGCCGTTTTAAGGAACGCCACTGCACAGAACAGCCACAGGAACACATTGCCGTTTCCGTTGGACAAGGCGCCGCCTGTGCCGATGTACTGGCCAACCGAGGTTGAAAAGCCACGCAGGAACCAGACATTCATCACAAGGAGCAATAACTGCGACCCGACCATCCGGCACCACGACCGGAATACCGGAGTTGTTGCTTTGGAGACACCCATAGAAAAGGCGAGCGGTGAGGTGTAGCACAGCACACCGACAACGATGTACCGTTCCACCGTTTCAAGCAGCAGCTTGAAATAGTTCCAGCCCAGCGCAATTTCCAGTATGGTGAGCAGCAGCAATCCGACCACCGAGATGGTGGCGATAAGACTGGTCAGCCCGTTTTGAAGGGCTTGCTCGATTCCGGCAAAGGTAAAGTCCTCCGCCGTCATCTGAATGTCCATGAGTGCCGTATACGGCGCTGTTGCGATTTTCAGCGTCAACAGGAAAATCGGCTTGGCATATCCAATCAGAAAGGCGAATAACGCACTTCTGCCAAGCAGTACCCACGGGTTTTCCGCCTCCGTTACAGGGCCTCCGAATACACGGAATAACTGCCAAACTGTGATCAAAAACAACAGAGCCCATGCGGTGTACTGCATTACGGTAAAGGCTTTAGACACAAACGGGAAGTATTCTTCCATTGCCGTCATATCCGTACCGAGTGCCTGAAGGAACAGCCCGGACACTGCATCCATCATGTCTGACACAACGCTGCTGATCCAGGTGACGATTCCTTCAAAAATCCAGTCAAGCATAGGTGTTCACCTCCTTTCCGCTTGACCGGATCTTTTACGGGTTGTAGTTTCCGCCGCTGATAAGGGGCTGCAGATAGGCAACGATAAAGCCGAGAGAATTCAGAACGATCCAGGTGATCACGATCCTCTTGAGCCAGCTCGTCGCCTCGTCGACGGCTCGCTGATTGCGCGATATCATGCGTACCAGCAGGGCGATAGCGGCCACGGTGACAGCCACGATGGTGCTGATCGCCACAAGCTCTCCGTAGATATCCTTCATGATCATCGAAAAACGATCCCACATATCTGCGGCGAATACCGCCTGTGTCGAAACGAGCAGTGCCGCCACAACGCCCACAAGCGACCAGTATGCGGTTTTGATCTTTCCATCGCGCAGCCGAAGCTGTTTGTTCATGCTTTTGGCCCTCCTTTCTTCGGTATTGGGCAACAAAAAACGCCGTCTCTCAAAGCTTTTCAGCTCAAGAAACGGCGTCGGTTTCGCCCGATCCCAGTTTGGGACGATATTATTTTAGCACATTTGCTTTCCCGTGTCATCGGCAATCGTGTGCCAACTT